>Ga0163152_10004775_pt1 | contig 16473 bp, 15 predicted proteins | sample OliLakLV19MP8IB2_FD_148635 | JGI IMG/M metagenome (GOLD analysis project Ga0163152, IMG submission 148635) | Freshwater microbial mat bacterial communities from Lake Vanda, McMurdo Dry Valleys, Antarctica - Oligotrophic Lake LV.19.MP8.IB-2 | ecosystem: Environmental > Aquatic > Freshwater >... | reverse complement strand
GCGGCGTGTCCGCCGGCGTGTCCGCCGGCGGTGAGCCAGTCCTGGTCCTGGTCCTTGCCGGTCGACACGGATTCCGCGTCGCAAGCTTTCCCTCTTGCGCTAGGGGTTGTTACGAGGTTCCTCGGCAGGTCAACGATTTTGGCGTCGTTTTTGTCGCAAGCTTTCCCTCTTGCGCTAGGGGTTGTTACCCGCTTACTCCCACTGGAGGACGCGGTGCATGGTGGCGTGATCGGTACTCACTTTGTCGAACTCGCATTCAAGCGTCAGCATTCGATCGGCCCCGTCGCCCAGGAGCTTGACCAGTCGCTTGCCGTCGTCGGACTCGCGGGCAATGTAGCACCAGAATAATGCGTCGGGCTTGTACTGGCGGAGCATGACGCTGTAGTGGGTGGCTTGCTTACCGCTGAAGAAGAAATCCGTCGTTAGTTTGCACTTGCCGCGAACGATGAACTTCCCGGCCGGGTGTTCGACCTGGAGTCGATGCAGGTTGCTCGCCTCGGGCTGCGTTGCCCGCGTCGATGCCGCCGCGGCCTGCGAGTCCGTGGGGATGGCGTTGATGGCCGCATTGCCGATCATCGCCATCACGATCCCGCCGACCACACACGTCAGCAACAAGCCGCCGACGGCCAACACGATCCACATCGCCTTCGATTCGCTCGCCGCCGCGCGTCGCACAGGACGAGGACGCGGCCAGTCGTCATCCCTGTCCCGCACGGAGATGCTCGGCGCTGCGACGCGCTGCGACGCGCTGCGCCAGTCGTCATCCCTGTCCCGCACGGAGATGCTCGCGCCGCACTTGGGGCAGCGGACGGATCGGCCCGCCGCCGCATCGGACGCCCGAAACCTCGCATCGCACGAATTGCACCGCACCTGAATCGACATAAAGGGTCTCGATAAGCCTTCAACGGTTCGCCAGTTGTTCCGCCAGTTGGTTCACTTCTCTCGTCACATACGCGAGGTCGCGATACACGTCATCCTTGAACAGCGGCCAGTCGTCTCCAAGCCTTCCAGGGATTAGATCGCCGATGTGGGCCGCGTCGAAGCCCAGCCACCATACGTCGTCCGACTGGCCCGGCTCCGGGACGTGGCAAATCGGGCCTTGGCATTTGTCGGCATACGTCAGCCCGCCATGCACCGATACGTCGGGGAATTGTTCATGCACGCCTGCGTAGTCCACTTCATGGATGGCATGGCCGGGCGGAACGCCGACGTAGCCGCATAGCGCCCCCACCGTGTTGCGAACGATCAGGCAGTCCAGTCCCTCGTGCCGCCATTGCATTCGGTCCGGCTCGTGCATCCACGGGCCATCGGACCACTTCGACTTGTCGATCTTCAGCTCCATTACCTGTGGCATTGCTTGCTCCTTGTGATCGCGTTCACCTTGCCGGTCGGCTACGACGCCGATCCAAGGCTCTGCCGTAATTCCGACAGTTGCGCTCCCAGTTTCCGCACCAGTTGCTGGGCACGCTGCGGGTTCGCCGTTGTCGCGGTTCCAGTTCCCAGGTCCAGCAAGTCCGCTGGAGTCACCCCGAGCGCTTCCGCCAGACGGAACAGGACCGGTATCGACGGCAACTTCTTGCCGTTGAGGTACAAACTGATACTCGGCTCCGTAATGTTCGATGCCGCCGCCAGTTCTCGCTGCGTCATTGCTGCCGCACGGCAGCATTCGCGCAAATTATCCGTTATCCGCTGGTGGATAAGTTTCTTCTGCTGGTTTGGTAGTTCCATATCTTTAACTTAACTGATCGCGAATCTATCGTCAAGGCCAACCAGCCACAATCGCGATCCGGTCCGCAAATTTCGCCCTTCCATTTCGTTATGGCGTGCCTTAAGATGACGCCGTTCTTGAGGTAACAACCCCTAGCGCAAGAGGGAAAGCTTGCGACAGCCGTCTCCATCATGGGTGCCTCGCATTGACCGCCTACGGCAGTCCCGCCTCACCTGTTCCCACGCCTTGCGACCGTTGCTCTCGACTCATGCGCCAACTCGAAGCGGCCATGACACAAGCCGAGCAAATGGAATCCGCCCTCACCGCCTACGTCCGCGCCGACGAACTCGAACATCGCGGCCTCCGCGACGAGACAGTTCTTTCCGCCCGCCGACATGCCCGATCACTCGCACTGATTGCCTGGGGGGTTCGCGATGGCAGCCCACAATGAGACTCCGCCCGATGTGGCCAGCGCCAACCAGCGCCGCCAGCGCCACCGACGCGAGCGGCGCATTCAACGCGAGCTTTTGCAGCAACAAATCATGGAACTCATTCAACATCACGATTGGCGCGATCGCAGTAGTCGCGACATCGCTTACCATTGCCAGTGCAGCAACCAACTCGTGCGCCGACTCCGCCGCCAGACCGGATTGCTCCCCGCCACCGTCCGCATCGCCAACGACACCGATCGGCAGATTCGCACCGATCGCATCGGCACCCGCAAAGGCCCACGGCCACGACCCCTTACCACCGCCCAGCAACAACGAGTCCAACTCGCCGTTCCCATCGCCCAACGCTTCGCCCGCAATGCCGCCAACCGCGTCCTCGAAGAAGTTGAACTGCTCTCCGTCGCTCACGAAGCCGTGATTCTTGCCAGCCGACGCTTCGATTGCCGACGGCCCGATGGCGATTGGCGGCAATTCGCCTACTTCGGCATCAAACGAGCCGTCAAACGCGCCTTCTATCACGCCCGCCAACGCCATCGCCGTGAACTATTGCTCCATCTGGCGAAACCAGAACAACTGGTCGATCAACGATCCATTGATCCGCCCACCCTCTACGAACGAGCGCAAGCACTCGTCGGCTTGTCACGGCTCACCGTCGAATGGCTCGCCGGGGTCGGCAACACCACCCCGCGGACCACTCAATACCTCGCACGCTTTCTCGCCGTTTCCGTTCCCGTCGTCGATCATCTCGTGGAACAAGCCCGCGAAGAACTCGCCGAGTAACCCCAACCGGAGTCTCCACCAATGGCCAAAGTAAAGTCCCCGCTCGATGCCACCAGCGACACCAGCACGCCCACGCCCGCCGTCACGCCCCAGGTCGGCGACGAACACACACCCACCAGCACGACCACGGCCGTCCAGCTGTCATCCGCGCCAGCATTACCAGCCTTGCCAGCCTTACCACAACTGACGCCGCTCGTCGCCGACCAATCCGACAACCAATCCAATGGCATCACCACGACCAAGACGTTCCAAACCGGCATCATGTATCTCGTGGGCAATCGCATCCTCATCGCCGAGGCCGAACTAGAACTCGATCTCGCCGCCATCTTCGCCAAAGCCAAAGCCGATCTCGTCAGCGGCGGTAGCACCATGGGAACCTTCATCCTCCCACCAGGCGTTGCCGTTCGCATCATCTAGCCGCATCCCGCGCCATCCCCCAGGAGTGCCAACATGGTCTATCTCGTTACACCCCACGAACAACGGCGATGGGCCGATGGTCCCCAATCGCCCACGCAACACCCGCTCGTTCACGGCATCGTCGCCCTCTGGGACTCGCCCGTCCTCATCTCCGTCACGCCGGGAACCGCTCCCACCACTCCGCGATCCGTTCCAGCGCCCGACACCCCCCCGCACATCACGCCCCACACCGACCCGGTCACGCCCGACACCGACCCGGTCATGACCAAGACCGAAAAGCCCACCTTCCCCTACGTCGGGAAGCTCCAACCGTGGCCAGTTCCTGATCTGGACGACTAAAGCCGCCCCCGCACACCCATCCTGGGTCGCCCGCCATGAGCGATGATGCCGTTGCCACCGATGCCGTTGCCACCGATGCCGTTGCCCCATCGCCCAAGCCGCGAGGCAAACGCGGTCGCCGACGCGGGGCCACCAAGAACAGCGCCAAACGCTTCAAGTTCGCACGCCTCTATTTCCGCTTTGGCGATGTCCAACTCGCCTACCTCAAGGCCGGTTACAAGGGGTCCGGCTCCTCGCTCGCCGCGAATTCGAGCAAGCTACTTAATACTCACTTGGTCCAGGTGGCACTTAAGGACTTACAGCGACGGTACGACGCACGATTGTTCCGCGATATGAGTCAGGAATGGCAAAAAACACGCGAAGTCCGCCGCGATATTGCCTACTCGGACATCAGCGATTTGTTCGTGATCGGCGACGATGGCTTCCCCGTGCCGAAGCCCGGCGACGAAGTGCCCCAGCGGGCCTTGCGGTCGATTCGCAGCGTCGAAGTCGTGATGGATGAGGACGGCAAGCCCAAGCGGTTCAAGTATCAGTTCGCACCCAAGGAACCGCATCTGGAGGCTCTCGAGGAGAAGTTCTCGCTGCTTCCCGATACGCGGAAAGCGCCGACTCGCGTGGACATCACGTCCGGCGGCCAGCCGCTACCGGACACCGTGGACGGACGGCGCGATGCCGTGATGACGCTGCTGACCGCATGGCGGGAACGCTCGCTTGGCGTCAGCGTCACGGACGAGTCGCATCAGTTAGAAGGCGGCGTGGAAGATGAGGATGAGGAGGAGTCCGACGATTGAGTCCGACGATAGGGGAAGTACCGTGTGCCGATTTGGCGCAGAGGGAAGTACGCCACGGATGTGATCCGCCACGGGCGCAATACGGCCATGCCCCGCTGTTTGAGTTTAGAGTCCACCGCAACCGAGGGGCGACTGAGACCCATCCCATGCCGGCGCTGCCGGCATCCTCGCGGACTTGACGATCATTGCAGATCGTCGCGACAACGGGTGGCGGGGGCCTTTCAGTCATTCCGCCCCGACTTGGACGCCTGTACCTGTTGTCTGGAAGGCCACACTCGCGGGACTCGCCCGCTCGGCAGTGGCTGGGCCTATCGCCGCAGAGCCGGTGGCCGGAATCGCAATCGGGGCGTCACGGACGTGGCCACACTTTATAATAGTGACTACTCCTAGCGCAAGAGGGAAAGCTTGCGACATCGTTCGTCCGCCGCCGGGCGTTCACGCTGATCGAACTGGTAACAACCCCTAGCGCAAGAGGGAAAGCTTGCGACACAATAGTCAGGTAGGTGTCGGGATGGAAAACAAGTCGCTGCGCCGACGGCATTTGGATGCCGGGAAGGACCGAGAACGCACGCTGGTCGCGGACGAGCCGGCGTGCGTCGATGAACGGATGCTGTTCCTGTTCGACGAGTTGGAAGGGCTGGCTGGGACGTACTACGAAGTGATGCTGGCGGCGGCGGTGGCGAAGAAGGACCGAGAACGCACGCTGGTCGCGGACGAGCCGGCGTGCGTCGAGCTAAGGTGACCATCCGGCGCGCCCAATACGCCCGTTTTGTGGCAAAGTCTGTCCTAATGTCGCCAATGGCAACGACTTAGCCGCGCGCGGTTGTCGAACCCGAAAGTGCCGAATCATGCTGCGCAACACCGAACTGGCCGAGATCGAAGCGCTCCTGATCGCTCAGCGCCCCAACGGCTCGTCCGTGGCCTCGCCGCGCGAGCGGTCGCGTCTCGAGGCGATGCTGACGGCTCAGGCAGAGTACGAACGCGAACGGCCGTGGGCGAAGTACCGCTACGACCCGATGGGCTACTGCCGCGACATCCTCGGCGTCCGCCTTACGGCGCAGCAAGAACGCATCTTTTTGGCCCTGTTCGAGCCTCCTTACCGGGTGCATGTGGACTCGGCACATTCTACCGGCAAAAGTTTTTTAGCCGCGGTTGTTGCAAATTTCTGGTACGACGTGTTCGATCCTGGGGTTGTGTTGACCACGGCACCGACCTACGAACACGTCGTCAATATCCTGTGGGCGGAGATTCGGCTGATCCGGGGGCGGTCCAAAGTGAAGTTGCCGATGAACTTCATTGGCCCGCGTGCCCCGGAGATGCGAACGGACGACGAGCATTGGGCCAAAGGACTGACCGCCTCGGCCGGCGAGACGTTCCAGGGTCGTCACCGTGAACGGATGCTGTTCCTGTTCGACGAGTCGGAAGGGCTGGCTGGAACGTACTACGAAGTGACGACGACGATGTTCCAGCCGGACGGCAAGCACGCCTGGCTGAGCATCTGCAACCCCACGACCCGTTCCTCGCCCGCCTACATCGACTCGCTCAAAAGCGATGCCGCGGGCAAACCGGCGTGGCGGGTGTTCAGCCTGAGCGCCTTGGACCACCCGAACATCGAGGCGGAACTGAGCGGGCGACCGGTGGTGATCCCCGGCGCGGTCTCGGTGGGTCAAATCGAACAGTGGATCATGGACTACCGCTGCGCGCCGGTGGAGGACGGCGATCAGGAAGTCGGCGACTTCAAGTTCCCGCCCGACAAGGAATGCGACTGTTTGATCGCGGGTGTCTCCAATCGCGATTGCCCGACGTGCCAAGGAACTGGCACGGTGAGTCGTGGCGGTCGCTGGTGGCGACCGGGACCGGAAGCGGAGCCGCGTATCCTCGGTCGCCGCCCGACGGTGGGGTCGTCGGGCGTGTGGAACGAGATGCTCTGGGGGCTGTGCGAGAAACTGGTGCTGCCCTTCCCGCGCGACGAGATGCCGGAACTCGGCTGCGACGTGGCGCGAGTGCTGGGCGGGGACGACTGCGACATCCACGTCCGTTGGGGCGGCGTGTCGTTGCACCACGAGTCGGCGAACGGGCGGTCGATCCCGGCGACGGCGGGGCGGCTGAAGGAAGTGGCGAATCAGTGGTGCGAGTGGGCAAACGTGCGGCGATTGCCGGGGGTGAAGGAGTTCTACCCGACGAAGCTGGCCATCAAGATCGACGACGGCGGCATCGGCAATTCCTTGATCGACCTAGCGGGCGGGTATCAGTTCGTGCCGGTGAACGCGGCCCACACTGCCCACCACGACCAAAAGTACCCCAACACGCGCAGCGAGCTTTGGTTCGAGACGGCGGAGCAAGGTCGGCTGGGCGGCATCAGCCTGTCAATGCTGCCGCAGGAGTGGCGGGAGAAGTTGCGGATCCAGGCGCTGGCCCCGCTGTGGGCGCAGGACGCACGGGGTCGGCGAGTGGTGGAGAAGAAGGATCAGACGAAGGGGCGATTGGGACGCTCGCCGGACGGCATGGACGCTTTCAATCTGGCGTACTACCGGCACGGGGCGACGGTGCCGCACTGGATTGGGGACGCGAGCGATGGTCGGTTTGGCGAGACGGCGGGTTCCAAGATGGGCTTGCTGGGCCGTGGGCCAAACGCGGACGGCGAAGAGCAGCGTCGGGACTACGGGCGTCAGCACCAGTCGGGCAAGTTCCGCACGCTGGGGCGTGGGATGCGTTGACGGGTTGTAGCTCTGAGCCGTGGGTCTGGGCAAGTACGCTAACGAGAGGCACGAATGCTGGACGCCATCCCGTTCCTTCACACGATTCGCGAGGCCGCCGTCGCCGAGCTGGCGTGGCAACCGCCGCTGGTCCCGGTTGATGGCAACGGTGCCCGGCTGATCTATGCGGACTGGCTTGACGAGCGTGGCGAGTGCGCGCGGGCAGAACTGATCCGTGTGCAGTGCGCGCAGCATGTCGAGGACGGTTGCCCCCACGGGTTTCCAAGGGTATTCAACTGGTTCGACGTGGTGGGCTGTGGCCAATGCAGCTGGTGCAAGCTGCGCCGGCGAGCAATCGAGTTGTCTCATCTGCCCGAAGTCTCGGCGTCCTTTGGTCAGGAACTCTACCTGCTCGTCGGTGATCCGACTGAGTTCACCATCCACGTACTCGTTACGTCGTTCGACTGCTATGGGGTTGTTCAACGTGGTCTGCTGGAACACGTTGGCGTTCCGTGGGACTACTGGCTGAACAAGCTAGCCCCGTCGCCGAACGGGATCACGGTCCACTCCGTTGCTCTGACCACGACCCCGCGAACAAAAATCACCCGAGTCGCCGATTATCCAAACGACTTGCTGCGCGAAGTGGTGGTGGAGTTCATTGACAACGGCCATCGCGAATCCTTCCACGCTCACCTGTCTGAACGCTTGTCGGGTCTGGCCCTTGCCGCGGGTTTCGTCTCGGAAGCGATCCGCCGCATGACCAAGGTTCGCTGGCCCGGCATTGAGTTCTATTTCCCGAACATCATGCGGGACATGGTGAGGAACCCCCCCCGGCTTTAGCCCGTGGGTCTGGGAAAGTACGCTAACGAGCTACGCTCTACTTTCCACTGCGCCGAATTGAACAGCCGCGTGATTGCCTATCTTTGGTATGGCATTCCTACCCGTACCCGACCCGAACCAGTTTCTGAGCAAGGACCGTGTGGGCCGCTTGCTCGGTCCCGACGGCCGCCCGATCGACCGTGAGGACGACGGGATGCTGTTGCCGCATTTCCGCACGTTCTCGGCGATTCACGGGTCAGTGGCCAAGATGTACGACTGGCGGTACGACGAGGCGATCCGCCACTCGACCGAGAACGCGATGGCGATGCGTCGCGACTCGTTCATTCTCGGCGTCATGCAGGAGCGCTACCTGCAACTGGCCTCGCTCGACTTCCACCTGGAAACCGAGGACCAGAAGGACGACGTGCAGCAGGTCGTGAGCCAGGAGTTGAAGCGGATCATCGACTACACGCCGCGCTGGCGCATGTTCTTATGGCAACTGGCGGAAGCGATTTGGTACGGGCGTTACGCCAACCAACTCAATTTGCGGGCCACGGCGATCAACGGCGTGCAGCGACTGGCGGTGGTGGACCACCGGCCGGTGAACGGCGACAAGATTCAGTTCGGCCACGACGGCACGCCCAAGGTGATGCTGAATCACGCGATGATTGGCACGCTGCTGGAACAGAATCGCGTTCGCAAGGAAGACATCGAGTACGGCGGGCGTGGGCCGACGTTGTCGCTGAGAGACCAGCGCTGGCGCGAGCGGTTCGTGTTGCACAAGCACAACTGTTCGGACGCGGATTACTTCGACGGCGAGATGGCGGGCGGCGTCCACGGCGTCGGCATCCGGTCGCAGATTTATTGGGGGTTCTGGCTGCGTGACGAGATGCTGGGCTGGGCGATCAACCACTTGAAGAAGATCGGCGTCGGCGGCATCCTGGTGTTCTACTACGAGGAAGGCAACGACAACGCGAAGACGGCGGCGGAAGCCGCGGCTCAGGACGCGGGTGAGCGGTATGCGATCGCGATGCCGCGTCCGCGCGGGGGTGGGAAGAACACGGCGGACGCGCAGCTGTTGCCGTTCAACGAGTCGGGCGTGTCGTCGCTGACGAACATCATTCAGGACTACTTCGAGCGCCACATCGAGCGTCTGATCATCGGCCAAGAGTTGTCGAGCCGGGCGGGCGGCACGGGCCTGGGGTCGGGCGTCGCCAATTTCCAAGTTGAAACCAAGTTCCGCATCTTGCAGTTCGACGCGGCGAATCTGGCGGACACGCTGACGCAGGACTTGGTGCGCCCGCTGCTCAAGTGGAACTTCCCCAAGGCGAAGTTCAACGTCCGGTTCGCGTTCGACCTGCCGGACCCGCGAGCGGACGCGAAGTTGCAGGCGGCGTTGGCGGTGTTCCAGGCGGGCGTGAAGATCAAGACGAGCGAAGTGCTGGCGGCGGCGGGCTTCACGAAGCCGGGCGACGACGACGACACGATTGACTTTCTGTCGCTGACGGCGGCCCAGACGAAGATTCAGACAGACGCGCAGGTGGACGCGCAGGTGAAAATGGCGGAACTGCAACAGCAGCAAGCGGCCCAACAGGGTGCGGAAGGGATGCCGGGTGCGGAAGGGATGCCGGGTGCGGAAGGGATGCCGGGTGCAATGCCGGGTGCGGAAGCCCAGCAAGGGCCTCCGCCCGCGCCAGGCGGGCAAGCGGGCGCGGAGGCAGGAGCGGAAGTCCAGCCGGGCGCGCCCGCGCAAGAGCCAGCGCCAGAGGAAGCCGCGCCCGCGCAAGAGCCAGCGCCAGAGGAAGCCGCGCCCGCGCAAGAGCCAGCGCCAGAGGAAGCCGCGCCCGCGCAAGAGCCACCGCCCGCACTGGCGGACGCACTGGCGGAAGCGCTTGAGCAGGAACAACAGCCGGAAGGCACGACCGACTTGTCACCGGCGGAAGAACGGAAGTTGCATCGTGACCTGGAGCGTTCGGCCGAAGCGGACGGCCCGCAGCAGATGCTGGGGCAAGAACATCATTTAAGTTACGCCTCCGTCCACGCGCCCAAGGGCGGCATCTCCATCGGCGGGCATCCCTTCATCGGCGGGCAGTTCATCCCCAAAGGGGTGCTGGCCAAGGCAACGGCCCAGGAGAAGGCCGCTCTCGCCGGCGGCGGGCGACCGCAACAGCCGCAACAGCAACCCGCGCCGCGTCAGCCTGCCGCGACCCAGCCAGCGCCCCAGCCAGCGCCCCAGCAGCCTGCCGCGACCCAGCCAGCGCCCCAGCAGCCTGCCGCCGAGCAACAGCCAGCGCCCCAGCAGCCTGCCGCCGAGCAGCCTGCCGCCGAGCAACAGCAACCGGCCTCACCGGGAGCGGATATTCTCTCGGACCAGATGGGCGGGGTGGCAACCGAGGACGTGCATCAGCCGGTGATCGCCGCTCACGAGTGGGGTGAAATGTTGGAAGTTGGCACACGCGGCCACGGCAAGTTCGCGGCGTTGCCGCTGGATGCCCAGCAGCCGGTGTTCCAATCGGCCCAGCGCTTCGCCGTCATGCCGCTCAAGGAGTTCCGTAGTGAGGCCGGGCGTGCTTACGAGCGTTGGCGCAACGAGGAAACCCGGACTCAACAGGACGTGTACGATGCGGCGGCGTCGAAGATGATTATGGCATATCGCGGCAAGAAGTCGCGCGAGGACTACTCCAAAAAGGCCGCCAAACAGGGGGTGCCGCAGGCGGTTCACAATGTCAGCAAGTACATGCAGACGCATGGCTGGTCGTACTTGATGAACAAGAAGAAGGCCAAGTCGTCGATACAGAATCATATAATCGGCAGCTGGATGCAGCAGGAGACGCTGAAGGATGTTGGGTTGGACGAAGTATCCAAAAATAACTCGATGGAAGCGACGACGAAGGAGGCATTGCAGGAAACGAAAGATCGCGGCATGGAGCCGTCTGATGCAACGGCTTATGTGCTTGCGGCGGCGCGCAATCTTGAACACAAACAGGCGTCCCGAGAACACCTGCACAATTCGGCTATCAACATGGCCAAGGACGGGCTGGACCGCTTCGTCAAAGCGGGCATTGCCATGATCCCGTCGCTGATCGAAGGGTTCCTGAATCGCCGCCGGCCCGTCGCGGCCGAACACCATTTCCACGTCAACTACCCCGAAGGCGGGGTCACGCATCAGCACGACGGATCGGTGATCGCCTACCTTGACGACGACGGCGCGCTGCGTCCGGTGGACAACGCTGGTGCCGAGTCGCCACCATTCGATCCACAAATGGAATGGAATCGAGCCGTGCGGGTGATGGCGTCGTGGCTGAAGGATCAATTGCTGATGACAGCCCAAACGGCGGGCGGGGCGTTGCCGCGAGTCAATTGGGAACGCTGGGCGGAACAGGAATCGGAACTGCTCGCGCCGAAGATGCTTCAGATCATGGAGTCGAAGGCCAAGCAACTGGCCATCCAGCAGGGCAAACTTGCTAGTTAACCTTACCGACTTTGAACATTACTGCGAACTGCTCGCTCGCCTCAAAGTCTTGAGTAACGATCCGCACGGGCTAAAGCCCGGCGGCTTTCCAGCTCAACCCCGAGGGGTTGTCCAGTTCTATGGGCACGTTACAAATGCCCAGAGCCGAGATGTTCTCGGCGGCGTTTCGATCGGCGGGAGCAACATGGCCACACGCCTTGCAAACGAATTCGGACTGGCTCTTGCGGTTGCCGCGATCACAGTGGCCACACCGGTTACAAGTCCGGCTGGTGTTGCGCGGGTCCACCTTGACGATGGGCACTCCCGCCAGCCTGGCCTTGTAGTTCAGGAACAGGTACAGTTGCGCGAACGACCAGCCGGAGAGCCGGTTTCGAGCGTCCCCACCTCGGGCTTGGGGATTACACGCAACACTATTGATTCCTCGCGTGCATCTCACACAATAGGAGCATGGAAAAAACATGTTTCAATGCGAACTGTGGGGCGGTTTTCGTACCCTATCGCGTCACCCAGAAGTTTTGTAGCCGTCGTTGCAAGACGGCCTTCTTCAACGCCGCCCGCACGGTGGTCCCAGGCCAACGGGCGGCGGATGGCCGTTCTTACCGCGAACGCAACAAGGAAGCGATCCTGGCCCGCTACGTTGCGGGGAGGGAGGCAGACCCAGATCGGCAGCGGAAACGTTGTCGACTCTCTGACGCTCGGCGTCGCGCGGCATTGCGTCAATCTGTCATCGCCGCGATGGGCGGACGGTGTGTCCGCTGCGGGTTTACCGACTGGCGGGCACTTCAGGTCGATCACATCAACGGCGGGGGACATCAGGACCGACAGGCGACCAAGCGGCACTCATATTGGAAGAAGGTGCTCGTCTCGCACGAAGGCGTCTTTCAACTCTTGTGCGCAAACTGCAATCAAATCAAGCGATACGAACAGGGCGAAGGGGTGGGAACCCGGAAGGTCCAGACCAAGCATCAACGGAAGTATTAACCCTCTGCCTGATCCCCGTCAATTCCTCGACGGCGATTGCGCGAGAGGTGCGTTGGGCGGCTTGGACGATCGACTTGGCAATGCGGTGATTCTGGTGTCGGCGGAAGGCCGATTCCTTCGCCGAGACCCTCTTCAGTTTCTTCTTCGCCCCCTTGGTTCCGCGCCTCTGGAGCCGCTTGCGTTGCAAATTATGCTTGCGGCGGATCGCGTCGACGGCCCCGCCCGCGAACGTCTCGCCGTCGCTGGTCGTTGCGATGTTAACGATGCCGAGATCGACCCCCAGCACGCCGACCGGAGTGATTGGGGCTTCCTCGGGCAGGTCGATCGTGCAAAGGAGGAAGAACTTGCCGCCGCGATAAACGAGATCAGCCTGTCCCTTGATCCGGCTTTGTCGCTCGCGCTGGTAGGCCCCGCACACGAACGGTATGCGGAGCCGGCCCGTCATCGCCCACAAGCTCACTTCGGTAAGGCCCTTGAAGCTCAACACCCGCTGGTCGTAGCAGACCGCCGATCGGGGCTTAAAGACAGGGCACTTTGTCTTGTCCCGTTGGAAGCACTCGACCGCTTTGCTGATGGCCCGCACCGCCATTTGGCTCGACAGGCCGAACTTCTCCCGAATCGCGTAGTAGGCGAGCCGGTGAAGCGTCACCTGGCCGAAGATGCCAGCGTCGAATCCAACCTTGGCCGCGAAGGTCGCCGCCTCGTTGAAGCGGGCCATCGTGGTCAGGAGATCGGCCTTCTGGTCAGCCGTCGGGAGCAGTTGGAGTTGGAGCGTCAGCTTCATGTTCTTAGTGTAACCGAATCCGTTCTCACACACAAGAGGAGGATGGGCTAAAGCCGCGGAAAAGCGTTTCTTCCACTGCCGTTGAAACGGCATGGTTTCCACGGGCTAAAGCCCTTCACTTATGACGCCCGCGGAGCGAGACGCGGGGCGGGCCTACTCGGCGAAGTTGGAGGACTCGGCACATTGATAGTTTCCACTGCGCCGAATTGGCTAGGGGGGCATTCCCCTATGTTGTGGTATGGACGCAACCACGACGCACACCGACCCGACGATGGCCTTCCTAAACCGCCTGGAGGACGACTCGCAATGGGTCGTCGTCCGGCGCGCGCCGATCTTTGTCCCCCACGAGCGGGACACCAAGGACAAGAGTGGCAACGACTTGAAGATCCAAGTCGGCCATGACGACTTGGGGGACATCGCCAATCAGATTAACCAGCGAGAACAGGATCAGGGCGTCCCGCCCGTTCTCACGCTGGGGCACCGTCAACAGGCGAATCCGGCATACCCGGAAACACTTCAACCCCCCATCGTCGGGTATGTGCGTCATGCGTGCGTCGGAGCCTTTGGCCCGAAGCAGACGATTGCGGTGCTGGCGGACCTGTACTACCAGAAGGACCAGTGGGACGACGCCAAGAAGTACCCGTTCCGCAGCGTGGACTTTTACCCCAACTCGAACAAGGTGACGGGCGTGGCGCTGCTCAAGCGCGACCCGTTCCTGCCGATGGGCATTGTCACCTACCAGCAAGGAAATGATCGTCCGGCGATGGTCAGCGTGACGCGAACGACGGTTGTTAAGCCGATCGGCCCATCACACTGCCTGCGTGCGCCCAACGGCGGATTGATGATCGGCGACGTGCGGATCGGGCCGGGACAATACATCCCGCCCAAGCTCGCGGAGCAATTGACGGCGGACCAGCGGGCCGCGTGCTACGGCGGCGACAAGTCGGTGCTGCGCCAGGGTTCGGGCGAGAACCACACCGTCGCTTACGACAGCAGCGATGCCGTTCCTCATCCGTGGCGGCGACGTAAGAGCGATGCCGTTCCTAATCCGTGGCAGCGACATGCGGTGGCCGGGACAGTGGCGGCTCTGGGCGGCGGCATTGGGTCCGGCGTCGGGATGCTTGCCGCCCCGTTGATTGGCTTGGACCCGGTGGCTTCCACGGCAATAGGCGGTATGCTCGGCGCGGGTGTGGGGGGTGCCGGCAGTATGGCGCTTATGGATCACCGAGCTGAGCGCGCCAACTTCCAGAAACGAGTGCAGGCACATCAGAAACAACTGACGCAACAAGCGTTGAGCAAAGCTTCAGCGGGCGAGGCCCGCGACTCGCTCGCCATGATCCGCGAGTTGCGCCGCCCGAAAAACCGGATCGCCCCCCCAGCGACCCCGATCATCATGAGCGGTGGCCCTCAGCCGCAAGCCCCAGCGAACTACGGGCTGGGGGCCTTAGCGGCCGGGGCTGGCAAATTAATGCTCAAAGGCGTGAAGAAGGTTGCCAAGAACCCGACGGTTAGGGACGCGGCGATTGGTGCGGGAATCACGGGAGCGACGAGCGCGGCCACGACTGCCCTGTCGGGTGGCAGTCTCAAAGAAGTCGCCGACGCTACCAAATCGGGGATGACTCAAGGCGCGGTGGGCGGAGCGATTGCGGGCAAGCTAGGCCGCTTGTCCGGAGGAGCCAAAAAAACGAATAACGCGGCGTTGCCCGTTGGCGACGTGGTGCCCGCACAAGGGGAGCCGCAGACCGTCCCGTATGCCAATCGGCTCGCCTGGAAGCCTGTCGATTCCTCTATTGGCGCGGCGCTTGGCGCTTCACGCGGCGCACGCCCCATTAACCCCCCAACGCCGCGCCCTTCTGCCACCGCACCGCGCCATTCTGCCACCGCACCGCCGCCAACAATGGGGAGCCGGCTTCGCACCGCAGGAGGTGATGTTCTTGCCCTGCCCGGCACGCTGGCGCGTGAGGCGTCAACGCTCATCCCCGGTCGTCAGACGTTGTCGAACGCGGCCCGCGACTCGATCTCCGGAGCGGTGGTTGGCGGCGTAGGTGGTGCAGCGACATCCGCAATCATGGGCGACGACTTGGAAGACGTGCTAGGAGCGGGAGCCGCTGGCGCGACGATGGGCGGCATGGCGACGGCCGGTGCCGGCAACTTGGCACGGCGTCAGTTCTTCGGTGCCACGGGTGGCCCGAACCTGCTGCCGCGACGGACCGCGCCACCAACGGCCGCTCAACAACCTGCCGCCAGACAGCCCGCACCCGCGCCAGTCGCGCGACGGACCGCGCCACCAACGGCCGCCGCGCCGCCGGTACTGCCGACCCTACACGCAGTACCTATGCCAGCGGACGCCAGACAGCCCGCACCCGCGCCAGTCGCGCGACGGACCGCGCCACCAACGGCCGCCGCGCCGCCGGTACTGCCGACCCTACACGCAGTACCTATGCCAGCGGACGCCAGACAGCCCGCACCCGCGCCAGTCGCGCGACGGACCGCGCCACCAACGGCCGCCGCGCCGCCGGTACTGCCGCCCCTGTACGCAGTACCTATGCCAGCGGACGCCAGACAGCCCGCACCCGCGCCAGTCGCGCGACGGACCGCGCCACCAACGGCCGCTCAACAACCTGCCGCCGCGCCGCCCGCATCCGCTAAGGACGCTAGGGCCGCTAAGGCCGCTAAGGACGCTAGGGCCGCTAAGGCCGCTAAGGACGCTAGGGCCGCTAATGCCGCTAAGGAAGCTAGGGAAGACGCCATAGCAGCCGCTAGGTGGGGCGGACGGGAGGAACTGGACTTCAAAAGCGATCGCACGCCGGTGAATTACGGCGGCTCCAAGATAGGCAAACGCAAGCCGGTGAGGTACGAGACCGCCGACGACTTGTACCGAGAACCATCGCATGAGTCGCGGCCGGGCATGTCGCTGATGCTGGCTGCACCGATGCTTGGTATCAACCCGGTTAGTCTGGCGCAACTCAAGATCCTGAACGCGGCTCGCAGCGCCGTGCAACAGCCCAAGGCGAAGGTGCAACAGCCCAAGGCGAAGGTGCAACAGCCCAAGGCGAAGGTGCGACAGCTCAAGGCGAAGGTGCCATCCCTGGCAGCAGTGCCCATTGCACATCCGCCCGGCGACGACCCGATGGTGACTTCCCAAGGCAAACGCAAGCCGGTGAGGTACGAGACCGGCGACGACTTTTACCTAGAACCATCGCATCAGTCGCGGCGGGGCATGACGATGATGGGCGG
>Ga0163152_10004774_pt1 | contig 16475 bp, 11 predicted proteins | sample OliLakLV19MP8IB2_FD_148635 | JGI IMG/M metagenome (GOLD analysis project Ga0163152, IMG submission 148635) | Freshwater microbial mat bacterial communities from Lake Vanda, McMurdo Dry Valleys, Antarctica - Oligotrophic Lake LV.19.MP8.IB-2 | ecosystem: Environmental > Aquatic > Freshwater >... | reverse complement strand
GTTCCCGCTTCGCGCGCGGATACTCGCAGGCGGTACCCGCGAGTCTCTCGACGCTGCTCGATCTCGGCTCGCCCGCAAGCGTGCGTTTCACCGGATGGCCGGAGCGCCTCGACCCGCGGCTGTTGCGACTGCTGGGTGTCGGCGTGTACGTCGGATCCGATCGCGCGGCGCCGCCGCCGGGGTTCTCCATGAAGCCGTTCGCGAACGAGGATGGACTGGCCGCCTGGAAGGCGATCGAGACGCCGTTCGAGACCGCCGTGGTGAGCGACGTGGTGATCGCTCCCTCGCGCGAGCTCGAGGCACAGACCGCGATCGCGGTCGACCTCGATTCGGTGGCCGTCGTCGCGGAGAGCGTCGGCCTGCCCCCTCGCGCGCCGGGAGCGAAGGCCGTCTCCGCGGGCCGCGCCACGCTCGAGCGCCGAGGCGGCACCTTGCGCGCGAGCGTGCAGGCGGAGCGCGACGCGCTCGTGGTGATCGGAGAAGGTTTCCATCGGCGCTGGCGTGCGACCGTCGACGGCAAGCCCGCTGCGATCGTCCGCGCCGACGCGATCTGGATGGGTGTGCGCGTTCCGGCGGGCGAGAGCGAAGTGGTGCTGCGCTGTGGTCCCGCGGTCCGCTGGTGGATGTGGCTGCTCGCGCTCGCGGGCGCCGTCCTCACCGGTTGGATCTTCCGTCCCGTCCTCGCCGAGAAGAGGATCGCCTCGTGACTCCGGACAAGCTCTTCATCGGCGGCGTGTGGCGAAACCCCGGCGCTCGCGACGCCGTCGCCAGCCCGTGGGATGGCCGGATCGCGTTTCAGGCACCGCGTGCATCCGCAACCGACGTCGACGACGCGATCGCCGCCGCCGTGAAGGCGGCACCCGTGATGGCGAAGCTCGCCGCGTTCGAGCGCCGCGACCTCCTGCGGAAGATTGCGGACGGCATCTCCGCTCGCCGCGAAGACCTCACGCGCTCGATCGTCGCCGAGAGCGGAAAGCCCATCACCGCGACTCGTGCGGAGGTCGATCGCGCGATCGTGACGATCACGCTCGGCGCCGAAGAATCGACACGCCTCGAAGGCGAGGCGCTCGATCTCGCGATCGAGCCGCGCACGCGAGGATGGAAGGCGTGGGTTTCCCGGGTTCCCGTCGGGCCGATCGCCGCGATCACACCGTTCAACTTCCCGCTGAACCTCGTCGCGCACAAGATCGCTCCTGCGTTCGCCGCCGGTTGTCCCGTCGTGCTGAAGCCGGCGCCGCAAGCGCCCGGCGCGGCGCTCATCCTCGCGGAGGTGATCGATGCCGCGGGCGCGCCGCCCGGCGCGCTCTCCGTCGTCCCGTGCGGCGCGGAAACGGCCGAGCGGCTCGTCACCGATCCGCGCGTGAAGATGCTCTCGTTCACCGGCAGCGCACGCGTCGGATGGACGCTGCGCGCGAAGGCCGGGCGCAAGAAGGTCGCGCTCGAGCTCGGCGGCAACGCCGGTGTCGCGATCGCGGAGGACGCCGACCTCGGCTACGCCGCCGCGCGCTGCGCCGCGGGTGGCTTCGTGCAGGCGGGCCAGGTCTGCATCAAGGTGCAACGCATCTACGTGCACGCGTCGGTCGCGGAGCGTTTCACCGCGATCTTCCTCGACGAGGTGCGAAAGCTCCGCGCCGGCGATCCGCACGATCCGTCAACCGTCATCGGACCACTCATCGACGAAGCCGCGGCGATTCGCGTCGAGTCGTGGATCGCGGAAGCGGTCTCTCGCGGCGCGAAGGTGCTGCTCGGCGGAGCTCGTCAGCGCGCACTCGTGCCGGCGACCGTTCTTTCCGGAGCGCCACGCGACGCGAAGGTCTCGTGCGAAGAGGTGTTCGGCCCCGTCGTCACCATCGACGCGGTGAAAGATTTCGACGAGGCGCTCGCGCGCGTCGACGAGGGCGACTGGGGACTGCAGGCCGGCATCTTCACGAAGGACATCGATCGCATCCAGCGCGCGTTCGCACGGCTCGACGTCGGCACCGTCGTCGCGAACGAAGTGCCGACGTTCCGCGTCGACAGCCAGCCCTACGGCGGCGTGAAGGGTTCGGGCTCCGGGCGCGAAGGCGTGCGTTACGCGATCGAAGAGATGACGGAGCGCCGCGCGCTGCTCCTCCACTCACCCGAGTAGGGGTACGCGAAAAGGCCCTCCTCTCGGAGGGCCTTCTCGGAGCCGAACGTGGATCAGCTTCCGGGCGTGAGCGCTTCCGTGTAGGTCGTGGTCCACACGTCGCAGGCGGAGAAGACGACGGTGAGGGTCGCGGTAACCTGCGCCGACTCGTCGTTCTCGCTCGCGCCGGCGTCATACGTCGCTTCCATCGTGCCGCCGACCACGTGCGAAGCGCACGCTGTCGAGAGCTGCAGGCCGGTGCCGAGCGTCGCGACCGTCGCGTTCGCGTAGACCGCGGCGGAGTTCTCACCCTGCTCCGCTTCCATCTCGACGTTCCACTCGCCGTTGAGGCTCATGAGGCCGTCGCCGAAGAGCGGGCCCTGGTGGACGTATTCGGTGTCCCAGGAGTAGCTCTCGTCGGAGCTGAAGTGCGCGTTCGGCGCGGTGACGTCCGCCGAAACGCTGGCCGAGTCCGCGCCGCCGAAGCTGTCGGCGTCGGAGTTGCCGGTGATCGTGCGGTCCGCCGCGACGGACAGCGTCGTCTCGCCGTCGGTGCCGGTGATGTCCCAGTGTCCGGAGATGCTGAAGTTGAACGGGAACACGGCGGCGGCGGCTTCGACGAGCGTGTCGTCGACGGAGTACGACGCGTTCGCGACGGCGTCGCCACGCTCGGAGAGGCAGTTGGTCGCGGTCACGGAATTGCCGTTGTCAGGGATCTCGTCGCCGTCGACGTCGGTCGAGTCGCCGTCGTAGACGACGGTGCAGCTGCCGCCGAACGCCGCACCGTCCGGAGAGTAGCGGCCGGCGCTCTCGAGCACGCTCGACGAAAGCGCGTTGCCGACAGGCTGGGCCTGCGCGGCGCCGACGGGCTGCGCGCCATCGGGTTCCGCTTCGGGCTTGCAGCCGGTGACGACGAAGAGGGCAGCGACGGGGAGCAGCGAGGCGAGACGGTTCATGTGTTTCCTCCAGAGAGTTTTTGGATGCGGTGACCGGCTACTTCGCAAAGCGGATGCCGACTTCACTTTCGGGGGAACACGACGGTTTCCTTGGGCTTCATGGCGCCGCGTGTGACGGCGCTCTGAGAGCGCCCGCTCTCACCGGAGCCGGTACTCAAGACTCCGCACCTCGGAAATTCACACGCGATCGATTGCCGCGCGGACCATGCGGATCGCGAACCGGACATCCTCGAGTCGCGCGGCGAGAGGCTCGGCACGGTCGATTCTCGCCCGCGCCTTCTCCGGCGCGCCGATTGTCACGTCGAGCACCCCCCGGAGGACGTCGACGACGGCGAGATGGAGCTCGTCGTCAAGCTCGCCGAGAACGGCGCTCGCCTGGTCGAACGCCGTCGCGGCATTCGCGTCGCCGAGCGCCGCGTCGGCCGCGCCGCGATACGCCAGATAGAGCGCCTCGAACCGCGCTTCTCCGAGATCCTTGAAGATGCGTACCGCGTCAGCGAGGGAAACGCGCGAGTCGGCGAGCCGGCCCTGCAGGTGCTCGAGGATCCCGCGGTTGCCGAGGAAGAAGGCCTGCGAGCGCTGGTTGCCTACCTGCGCCTGGATTGCCAGCGCCTGATCGAAAAATCGCCGCGCGTCGTCGAGCCGCCCCTGATCGAGAAGAACGCCGCCCAGGCTGCCGAGCACGTTCCCCTCGAAGACGCGGTTGCCGATCTCCCGATGGATCGCGAGCGCGGCTTCGTACGACACGCGCGCGTCGTCGAGCTTTCCGACGGTGGCGAGGAAGACGCCGATGTTTCCCAGTACGATGCCCTCGCCGCGCCGATCGCCGAGCTGGCGAAAGAGATCCACGGATCGGCGATACGAAGCGAGCGCGTCGCCGTTGCCGAGCTCGTGCTCGATGTTGCCGAGATTCTTCCGCGCGTCGGCTTCCGTCCGTAGATCGTTGTGCTTCGCGGCGAGACCGAGCGCTTCTTCGAGAATCCCGCGGGCCGCGGGATCCTGCCCGAGGAGATGAAGGACCCACGCGCGCTCGGGCAAGGCACGCGCGCGTGCTTTTTCGTCGCCGGCTGCCGAGAAGATCGCGTCTGCCGCGAGGAGATCCGAGAGCGCATCCTGCGTCTGGCCGCGAACGCGGCGTGCCCGCGCGCGAAGCTCGAGCACTTTCGCGCGCAGGAGCGGCGCGACCTCGGCCTTCTCCGCGCGGAGCAGCGCGAGATCGAGCCAGCCGAGGTGCGTGCCGAACGGACCGCGCGTCGAGAGCACGGGATCGAGCACGCGAATCGCTTCGAGAGAGGCGGTTGCCGTCGCGCTCGCCGGCGGCTCGACCGCGGATGCGCGGCGGAACACGATCACCAGGTTGTCGACTTCCAGCGCGAGACGCGGGCTCGCGGCGAGCTCTTCGCCGATGCGCAACGCCCACACGGCGTGCCGATCGCGCAGATGCGCCTCTTTCCCCGAGGCGGCGAGACGCTCGGCGGAGTACTCGCGGATGTTGGAGTACATGCCGAAACGAAGCTCGCCCGGAGTCTCGGCGGGCTCCCATCCCCGGAGCAGCGACTTGTCTCGGAGCGCCTGGACGACATCGAGAGCCCACGGCGCGTTCGGATGTGCGGAGAGGTCGAGCACCTCTTCGGCCGCCGCGAGATCGAATCCACCGTGAAAGACGGATGCCTGCGCAAGCGCGTCCTGCTCGTACGGCTGCAGAAGATTCCACGACCAGTCGATCGCGCCTCGCAGCGTCGCCTGGCGCGACGTCGCATCGCGCCGTGCTCCTCCGAGGAGATCGAACCGACGCGGCAGGCGCTCGAGGAGCTTGGCGGGGGAAAGCACGCCCATTCGCGCGGCGGCGAGCTCGATCGCGAGCGGAATGCCGTCGAGCTCCCGCACGATCGCGGAGACGATCGGCGCATCTGCATCGGTGAGCACGTAGTCGCGGCGCACGGCTCGGGCCCGCTGGACGAAGAGCAGCACCGCTTCCGAGCTCGAGCCGTCCTCCGACTCGAGCGGAACCGGCAGAGGCTTCAGCTCGTACGGCGCCTCGCCGGGAAGACGCAGCCGCTCCTGCGAGCTGATGAGGACGCGTGCTTCCGGCGCCATCGCGAGCCAGCGACCGACGCTCTCCGGCGCGTGCGCGACGACTTGCTCGAAGTTGTCGAGCAAGAGCAGCATGCGCCCGAGTCCCGAGAGCGCGCGACCGAGCTGGTCGAGCGTGTCGGTCGCGGTCTTTCCCGTCGTGAGCGGCACGTTGAGAGCGGCTCCGACCGCGGCGCAGATGCCGTCCACTCCGCGCGCTTCCGTGAGGTCGACGAACCACACGCCGCCGCCCCCATCGTTGCAGAACGCGTCCATGTGGACCGCGGCATAGCGCATCGAGAGCCGCGTCTTGCCGGTGCCGCCCGGTCCCATCAGCGTGACGAGGCGATCGCCGCGCTCGAAGAGCGCATGTAGCGACGCGAGATCCGCTTCGCGTCCGATGAACGGCGTCGGATGCGGCGAGAGGTTCGTCTTGCGCGCGTCGAGGGTGCGCAGTGGAGGGAACGTGCGGCCCTCGAAGCGCTTCGGCACGAGCTGGAAAAGTCGATCCGCCGATTCGAGGTCCTTGAGGCGGTGATCCCCGAGGTCCGTCGCGAGCGGATTCCCGAGTACGTCGAGCGAGCCCGCGATGGCCTTCGACACGCGCTCACTGACGAGGATCTGGCCCCCGTGTCCCGCGGATCCGATGCGCGCCGCGCGATTCACCGGCGGGCCGAAGTAGTCCATGCGGCCCGTGACGGGATCCGCTCGGCATTCGGGCTCGCCGATGTGAACGCCCATTCGAACGCGCAGTCCGCGACGAAGCACGCGCCCGTCCGGCGCGGTCTCGTTTGCGGCGAGCTCGTCGGCGAGGATCTCCGCCGGCCACGCCGCGTCGACGAGCGCCGCCTGCACGGCGAGGCAGAACGCGACGGATTCGGCCGGCGAGGCGAACGCGACCATGAACGCGTCGCCCTCGGTCTTCACTTCGTAACCGCGGTGTTTCGCGATTGCGTCGCGCATCACGCGGTCGTGCACGTCGAGGGCGACGCGCATCGCATCGGCGTGTTGCTCCCAAAGCTTCGTCGAGCCCTGAACGTCCGTGAACGCGAGCGCAACGGTTCCCGTCGGTGGCGACTGACTCACCTACCGCGATCGTAGCGCGCCCACACCCGCATCGCTCACCCGCCGGACGGCGTGAAGCTCGCCTGAGACTGGCCGCAGCCGAGCCACGTGACGTCGAGCATGGCCGTCTCGCCGTTCTCCGAGAACGTCGCCCGCACCTGACCGCCCACGATGTGCGTCGGGCACGTGACGTCGTCGACGACCTGGAGCGGCGAGATCGTCACGACCGAAGAATTCGAGCGCTGATGGAACTCGCCGGCGCGCACATCTACTCCCCAGGCGCCCGCAACAGTCACGTCGCCAGGAACGATGCCGACCCCGCGACCCCACACACTTCCGGGCGTGTAGCTCAGTGACCAGCCCGTCGTCTCCTGCGTCCGATAGACCGGATTGCCCGCCGCGTTGAACACATCGACGCCGGTGTCGCGGGCCTGCTGGATCGAGAAGACGTTCCCCGCTTCCGTCGCGGTGTCCGAGCCGATGTCGTGGAAGTCGGCCTGTCCCTCGAACTCCTCGCCGGGCTCGTCGGCGTTGATGGTTCCCGCGAACGAATGGAGCCCGTCATAGCTGGAGGTGAAGTTGAAATCCGGAACGCCGGGCGCGAGATCGAGTACGACGTACGTGGACTCGAGGGTGAACTCGCCGTTCGTCACCGTGACGGCGCAACTGATGGTGGCGGTGGACTCGACGTCGGGGTACTCGTCCAGATCACTGTCCACCCACACAGGCGGATCGAACGAATAGCACGATGGCGGGAGGTCCGGACCATCTCCGAGCGGCCCGAACGCGAACGTGTCGTCGGGCCCCTTCGGCGGATTGAAGCCGCTGACGCCGCTTTCGATGCTGGAGGCCATAGCGCCTCCGGCTTCACCCGACGTCGCGTCGGTAATTGGTTCTGCGCCGCCCGGTTTGTCGCTCTGCGGAGCGCAACCGAACGAGAGAGCAAGCGTGAGCACGGGGATACAGAAACGCATGTGCGGCCTCCAGCTTGAAGTCTAGCAAGCCGCGAGCCACGCGTGTCCGAACGGGTACTTGGCGCGAAATGATGACGCGAGCACTCACCCGCGCAGAAGAGCGATCCTGTGGGCCAGGCGAACGTCTTCGGACGCTTCCCAGAGGCTCTTCGCGCCAGCTCTCGCGACGTCGACGAGCTCAGCGAGCCGTCGCACCGCTTCTCCGTTTTCGAGGGTCAGACATCCAAGAATCTCGACGGCGGCGGAATACTCCGCGTGCCCGGAAACGAGAGCACGCGCTTCCGCGAAATGAACGTTGGCAGTTGCCAGCTCGGATCGTGCGACGTCCGTTGCGGCGAGATATCCGAGGTAGAGACCCTGGTGTCGCGCGTCGTCGAGGCTTCGGAACAGCTCGATACATCGTGAGAGAGCCTCCGAAGATCGTACGAGTTCGCCTTGAAAATGCAGCAACACGCCCAGGTTTCCGTGGAAGAACGCAAGAGACCCGAGATTGCCGACGAGTCGATGGGTTTCGAGCGCGTCCTCGTAGCAGCGACGAGCTTCGTCGAAGCGTTCCTGCTCCATCAGAACTCCCGCCATTCCACCAAGAGCGTTTCCTTCGTTGGAGCGATTCGCGACCTCGCGATGTGCGGCGAGCGCGTCGCGATAAAGCGCGAGGGCATCGTCGTGTCGACCCGCCTTTCGGTGAAGGAGGGCGAGATTCGTCGTCACAGCGCCTTCGGCGCGACGATTCCCATCCTCGCGAGCAAGCTTTCGAGCGGCTTCGAATTGGCGAAGCGCGTCGATCTCGTTTCCGCTCGCGAGGCTCACGCTCGCGCGGAAATTCAGCAGCCGCCCCTCCGTCGCTCGATCCCCGGCCCCGGTCGCGAGCTTCAGGCCTTCGTCGAGCACCAACTTCGCGTCGTCCAACTTGCCCTGCTGATAGAACGTGAAGCCAATCTGTGCGAGCGCGCGAGCTTCCACACCGGAGACTCCTGCGTCGGCAGCGAGTTGTCGCGCCTTCCCGAGATCGGCCAGCGCCTCGTGCGTGCGTCCCCGGACCCGTCTCGCGCGCCCGCGTGCCTCGTAGGCTTCGGCGGTCAGCGCGACGGGTGCGTCAGCTCTTTCTGCTGCTGCCAGAGCCGCGTCGAGCCAGCCGAGGTGGACACCAAAGGGACCACGACTCGAGAGAACGGGGTCTAGAGCAAGAACGGCACGGAGCGCGTTCACTGAGGACTCGACGGTGGCTGGGTCGAGTCCGGACTCCCGTTGAAGAATCGCGGCGAGATTCTCGAGATCGAGAGCGAGACGGGACATCCGCTCATTGCCGCCGTGCGTCTCGACGCCCTTCGCCCACTCGCTGCCCACCTTCAGGAAGTGCGCGGCGTGGCGATCGACCGCGTCCGCCGCGCAGCCGCTCTCCACGAGCTTCTCGGCGGCGTACTCGCGGATGTTGTTGTACATGCCGAAGCGCAGCTCGCCGGGAAATTCGCCGGGCTCCGTCGCGCGAAGGAGCGACTTGTCGCGAAGCGACTGCACGACGTCGAGCGCCCACGGCGCACCGGCGTGCGCGGACAAGTCGAGCACTTCCTCCGCCGCTTCGAGCGAGAACCCGCCCTGGAAGACGGAGCACTGCGCGAGTGCGTCCTTTTCGTGATCGCGGAGCAAGCTCCACGACCAGTCGATCGCGCCGCGCAGCGTCGCTTGCCGCGCGGTCGCGTCGCGTCGTGCTCCGCCGAGCAGCTCGAAGCGGCGCGGCAACCGCTCGAGGATCTTCGCGGGAGGAAGCACGCCGATTCGGGCGGCCGCGAGCTCGATCGCGAGCGGAATGCCGTCGAGCGCTCGCACGATCTCCGCGATCGCCGGAAGATCCGTCGCCGACGGCGACCACTCGCGGCGCACGGCGCGGGCACGCTGCACGAAGAGCTGCACGGCTTCGGAATCGGCCGCGCGCCCCGGGTCGTCCGGCACGGAGAGCGGCGTCAGCTCGTGCATCGCTTCGCCGGGGAGCTTGAGGCGCTCCTGCGAGCTGATGAGGAACCGCGCCTCGGGCGCCGCCGCGAGCCACTTCGCGACCGTGTCCGTCGCGGTCGAGACGACCTGCTCGAAATTGTCGAGCACGAGGAGCACGCGTCCACGACCCGCGATCGCGTGTCCGAGCTGCGCGACGGTGTCTGCGCTCGTCTTGCCGGTGGTGAGCGGGACCGCAAGCGCACGCCCGACCGCGGCGCACACGCCGTCGAGCGAGCGCGCCTCCGTGAGATCGCAGAACCACACGCCGCCCGCGCCGTCGCCCGAGAAGGCGTCGAGATGCAGGGCGGCATAGCGCATCGTGAGCCGCGTCTTGCCGGTGCCGCCAGGTCCGAGCACCGTGACGAGCCGCTCGCGCTGCAGGAGCTCGTGCAGCGTCGCGAGATCCGCTTCGCGGCCGATGAACGGCGTCGGGTGCGCGGAGAGATTGGTCTTGCGCGCGTCGAGCGTGCGCAGGGGGGGGAACGTCCTGCCCACGAGCGAGGCCGGCACGAGCTGCCGCAGGCGCTCCGCGGATTCGAGGTCCTTGAGGCGGTGATCGCCGAGATCGGCGACGACGGATTTGCCGAGCGCGTCGAGCCGCGGCTCGATCGCCTTCCACGTGCGTTCGCTGAGCAGGATCTGTCCGCCGTGACCGGCCGCGGCGACGCGAGCGGCGCGATTCATCACCGGGCCGAAGTAGTCCATGCGCCCCGTCACGGGATCGGGGCGGCACACGGGCTCGCCGAGATGCACGCCCATCCGGACGCGGAGCCCGCGGCGAATCCGCCGGCCGTCGGGGGCGGACTCTTCCGCCGCGACGTCGCGCGCGATGAGCGCGTCGGGCCATGCCGCGGCGACGAGCCGCTCTTGCACCACGAGGCAGAACCGCACCGCGTCGAGTGCGTCGGCGAACGCGAGGATGAACGCGTCGCCCTCCGTCTTGATCTCGTAGCCGCGTGTTTCCGCGATCGTCTCGCGCATCACGGCGTTGTGGAGGTCGAGCGCGGCGCGCATCCCTTCGGGATCGGATTCCCAAAGCTGCGTCGATCCCTGCACGTCGGTGAAGACGAGAGCGATCAGTCCCGTCGGCGCCGCGGTTTCGGGAACGGGCATCGAGTCGCCATCGTAGAACACTTCCGGTACCATCCGCCGCATGGGAAACCGCCGGAAATTCGTGAAGACCGCCGCCGGATGGGCGCTCGCCTGCGAAGCGCTCGTCACGATCGGCGTGGCCGGGTGCAGCGGCGGTGGCGACGACGACGACGACGGACCGACGCCCACGCCGGGACCGACTCCAGTCGGCGGAATCCTCACGCTGCCGCTCGCCCAGTATCCGCAGCTCAACGAGGTCGACGGCGATCAGGTGTTCACGATCACCGGCACCGGAAGGATCATCGTCGCGCAAATCACCGCGGGGACCTTCGTGTGCATCCGAGGGACGTGTCCGCACGAAGGCGGCACGCTCTTCTGGGATTCGGGCGGGAACGAGTTCGAGTGCGCACTGCACCACTCGACGTTCGACACGAGCGGCAACGTCATGACCGGTCGCGCTGTCACCGACGTGCCGAGCTACCCCACGACGTTCGACGGCACGAACATCGTCATCGATCTGAGCTGATCAGCGCAAGCGGCGGCAACCGAGCGAAGCGAGCCTGGCGCCGCGAGAAATATGCGCTGATCGGACAGCCCTTCGACTCGCTTCGCTCGCTCAGGGTGAGGCGGACCTGCTACGCCGAGACGGCGGCCTGGCTCTCGACGACCGGCGCGGCGACCGCCGCGTCCGAGGCCCAGAGCTCGACGCGACTCGCGGCGAGCCCGCCCCAGATCTCGATGCCGACCGTGGTGTCGATCAGCATCTGCGCGGCGCGCGGGATCTCGGAGAGGGTGCGCTCGAAGAGCGAGTCGTCCGATACGAGCCGGTTGACCCAGAGCTCGGCCTCGGGTGCGGTCAGCGCTTCGGGCCCCGACGTCAGGCGGATTCGCAGCCGGCGGCGGCGAACGAACTCGTTCGCCGAACACTCGACGTAGAGCAGCGCCGAGCGCGTCGCGCTCGCGAGCCGCATCAGTGTGCCGCGGGCGTCTTTCGTATGGAAAGGTCCGCAGAGGACGATTCGAGCGCACCGGTCGGCCGCGAGGACCGCGCCCGCTTCGGACAGCGCATTCGTGTAGGCGATCGACTCGGGGAACGGCACCTGGTCGCTGGAGACGTCGATGCGCCTCGCCCCGATCCTCGTCGTGATGATCGCGGCGAGCGTGCTCTTCCCCGATCCGGCTTGCCCTGCGACGGCAACCAGCACTCCCGACATTCCGGTGTCCTTCACGTGCCGTCCTCGTCCCGCGGTCGCGGTGTCTCTTCGGATGCGAGCGCCTCTTCGACGGCGCCCATCAATGCAGGGAGTCTCACGGGCTTCCGCAGGAACTTGAAAATGCCTTCGTCCTTCGGATCGCCGAGGTCGCCGGTGCCGAACGCGCTCACCATGATGATCGGCGTCGAGGGCTTCACCTGTTTGATGTGTCGGGCGAGGTCGACACCGGAACCGCCGGGCATCCGCTTGTCCGTCACCACCAGGTCGAACTGGCCCTTGTCGAAGCGCTCGATGGCCTCGCGTCCGCTGCCGGCGCGCGACACCTCGAACCCGTCCTCGCCGAGGATTGATTCGAGCACGTCGAGGAACTGCGGATCGTCGTCGACGATCAGGATGTGAGGCGTGTGCGATACGCGGGCCGCCAGCTCCGCGACTTCGTCTGCGGGGACGCGGCGAAGAAGCTCCGCCCGATCCGCGACGTATTCGACCCAATCTTCCAGGCGCAGCGACGTCTCGATGACGAGATGGCTCTCGGGAGGAACTTCCTCGCCGAATTCCTCGAAGCGCCGCGCATGATCCACGTAGACGCGCCACGTCTCGTCGAGCAGGTCGTCGCGGCCTTCCTTCTCCAGCCGGCGCCGAAGCCGGTGGTAGCGGACGGTCTCCCAACAGAGGCACTCGACTGCGAGGAACGCGGCGCCGGTGCTTCGTGCGAGCTCGGCGGCCGCCTCGCGATCCTCCTTCCGCTCGAAGGACGCGTCGCAGATGACCGATCGCCCTTCGGAGAGGTGCGCGTGAGCGCGCTTGAGGAGGGCGCTGTAGAGCTTCGTCACGTAGTCGCGACCGAACTCCGTGTAGTAGTCGAGCATCCCTTCCTTGAGGACGACGCCGGCGACTTCGACGCGAAGCACATCGGACGAAACGATCGACGCGTCGACGCGCTGAGCGAGCGCTTCCGCGAACGTCGTCTTGCCGACGCCCTGGACGCCGGAGGTGATCACGAGGATCGGGCGCAATTTCTCCGCGCCGATCCGGATTTCTCCGCCTTCGTGGAGGTGCTGCCCGCTTCCGCTGGCCGATTCGGTGCCGCTCTCAGGGGTCGTCATCTGGTCGACCCTCCACATAGGCATTGCTTCCGGACGCGGTAGGGCGCGCGGCGAGGCGCACCCGCCGTCCGTTGCGCGAAGCGAAAAAAGAATCGGAAAGTCCTGCGCGCAAGGTTGTGGCGCGGGTGCGCGCCCCCGTAAGATGCCGTCGAGGCCCCCCAGCCAAATGAAAATTGCCCTTACGCACAACCTGAAGCTCACCTCCACCATCGACGAAGCCGAGTTCGATACGCCGGAGACGATCGACGCTCTCGCGAACGCGCTTGCGAGTCGCGGACACGACGTGGAGCGAGTCGAAGTCTCCGGACCCGCGAGCCGGCTCGTTGCACGGCTCGAGGCGTACAGCCCGGATCTCATCTTCAATACCGCCGAAGGGAAGCGCGGGCGCGCTCGCGAAGCGTTCTACCCCGCGCTCTTCGACGAGCTCGGCTTCCCCTACACGGGCAGCGATGCCTACACGCTCGCCGTCACGCTCGACAAGGCGCTGACGAAGAAGATCCTCGCGGGCTACGGCGTGCCGAGCCCGCGCGGGCGATTCGTGACGCGGCAGTCGCTCGGTGGCGGCGGTCTCGACGACTTCGTATTCCCGGTGATCGTGAAGCCCGACTTCGAAGGCTCGTCGAAGGGCATTTCCGACAAGTCCGTCGCCGAAGACGCGATCCAGCTCGCGCGTGTGCTCGAGGAAACCCTCGAGGTCTATCCCGCCGGTCTCATCGTCGAGCAGTACGTCGGCGGCAAGGACGTCACCGTTCCGTTCATCAACGGGATCGGCACCGATGGCATCCTCGAGCCCGTCGAGTACCTGATCAATCCGTCCTACAAGCGCCGGTACGACATCTACGACTACCACCTGAAGAACGAAGCCGCGCACCTCGTGGAGGTGCGTTGCCCCGCGGAGATCGACCCCGGAATCGCTTCGCGCATCCGCGAGCTCGCACGTCGCGTCGTCAAGGCGCTCGACATCCGCGACATGGGCCGCGTCGACTTCCGTCTCGGTCGCGACGGCGACATCCACTTCCTCGAGGTCAACGGCCTGCCGTCTCTCGAGCCGGGCGCGGGACTTTTCGCGGCCGCCATCCGCGCGGGCGCGGATTACCCGACCGCCATCAACTCGATCGTGCATAGCGCCGCGCACCGGCAGGGACTCGAGGCTCTCCTCGATCCTCGCGCGAAGAAGCCTCGCAAGAAGAGCGGCAACGGTCCGTTCCGCGTCGGCTTCACGTTCAACCTGAAGCGCGTGAAACCGGAAGAGGACGGCAGCCAGGATCACGAGGCGGAGTTCGATCCGCCGAAGACGATCGAGGCGATCCGCGATGCGATTGCGAGCTACGGCCACACGGTCGTGATGCTCGAAGCCACGTCCGAGCTCGCTCGCACGTTGTCGGATCAGCCGGTCGACTTCGTGTTCAACATCGCCGAAGGCATGAAGGAGTCGCCGCACGGTCGCAACCGTGAGGCGCTCATCCCCGCGCTCTGCGAGTTGCTGGGCATCCCGTTCACCGGAAGCGACTCGGCGACGCTCGGCCTCTGCCTCGACAAGGGCCTCACGAAGAAGATCCTCAAGCAGCACCAGATCGAGACGCCCGACTTCCAGATCTTCGAAACGGGACGCGAGCGCATCATCAAGACGCTGCGCTTCCCGCTGATCGTGAAGCCCGTCGCGGAAGGCACCTCGAAGGGCATCGGCGACAAGAGCGTCGTCGAGACCGAAGAGGCGTTGCGCGAAGTGGTCATGCAGTCGATCGAGCGCTACCAGCAGCCGGCGCTCGTCGAGGAATACATCACCGGCCGCGAGTTCACCGTCGGCCTCCTCGGCGAGAACCGCCCGCGCGTGCTCCCGCCGATGGAGATCGTGTTCACCGATCCGAGCTTGAAGCACCCGGTGTACTCGTTCGCGATCAAGCAGGACTGGGACAAACACGTCGCCTACGAATGCCCCGCGAAGCTCACGCCCGTCGAGCTCCGCAACCTCGAGCGCGCGGCGAAGGACACCTTCGAAGCGCTCGATTGCCGCGACGTTGCGCGAGTCGATCTCCGGATGGCGAAGGACGGCACGGTCTACGTCATCGAGGTGAACCCGCTGCCGGGTCTCACGCCGAACTTCTCCGACCTCGTGCTCATCGCGCAGGCGGCGGGTCTCGACTACCGCACGCTCATCGGCGAGATCATGGCCGGCGCGATCAAGCGGTTGAAGGAGCGCCGCCGCGAAGAGAATCGCGATCGCGTGATCAACGAGAAGCCGAACTCGATCGTCGCGCCGGTCTCCGGGCTTCCGGCGAACGGCCACACGAACGGGAACGGCAACGGCACTCCCGCGACCGACACGCCGGAGAAGACCGGCGAAGGCACCGTTTAGGAGAAGTCGCGCTCCATCGCGAGCGCGGCTTTCAGGCGCTCGAGATACTCCGACTTGGGAATGAGCACCTGCCCGAAGCGCTGCAGGTGCTCCGTCGGCATCTGGCTGTCGAGGAGCACGAAGCCCTTCGAGCGCAGGTGTTCGACCAGGAACACGAGGCACACCTTCGACGCGTCCGTCACGCGCGTGAACATCGACTCGCCCATGAACGCGCCGCCGAGCGAGACGCCGTAGAGGCCGCCCGCGAGCTCGCCCTCGTGCCACGCCTCAACGGAGTGACACAACCCTTTGTCGAAGAGATTGCCGTAATGCTTCAGGATGTCGTCGTTGATCCACGTGGGCTCGCGATCCGCGCAGCCGCGCATCACCTCCTCGAACGCGCGATCGACCGTCACGTCGAACACGCCCTTGCGGATCGTTTTCGCGAGCGAGTGCGGGACGTGGAACGCGTCGCGCTCGAGCGGGAAGACCGCGCGGGGGTCCGGCGAATACCAGCCGATGCGGCCGCGGTCGTCAGCCATCGGGAAGATGCCCTGGCAGTACGCCGCGACGATCAGCTCCGGCGAAATCGGAGGCCAGCCCGCCACAGGAGGAAGCTTACCGCGCCGCCAGTTCGGGGCACGGACCCCTCGACCTTGCGACACAAAGTCCGGGCCAAACCACCTGTGAGTACAAGCACGTCGGCAACTGTGCGAAACTGCGCGTTGTTTCCAGTGCGACAAGGTGTCGCAACTGAGACAGAAGGTGGCGTATGACTTGCTGCAACCTGGACCACGGGGAAGCAGTCACCGACGTTTTTGGAGGATACGCAGATGATGACGAAGAAGCTTGCGGGTGTGGTTGCGTTCGTGGGGATGTCCTGGGCCGGTTCCGCGCTCGCCGCCGAAGCGCTCTTGATCCGCCACGAAGTCCTCACCGTTCCCATCGGTGCCGAGCTCACGCTCAAGCCCGGCTTCTTCATCGGCAAGGCGTGGACGGCGGACGGCTACGTCGCCGACGCGTCGATGAACGCCGACATGCGCGGTCTCACCTTCACCGCGAAGGCGCCCGGACGCACCGTCGTCACCGCGTACAACCTCCGCGAGCCCAACAAGCGGGTCGAGTTCGAGATCGTGGTCTCCGACGGGGGCGAGGCGGCCCTCACCCCCTCGTTGCTTCCCTCGGAGGGCGACAGCAATTACGACGCGCCGGCGTATGAGCCCATCAACGCGATGGACCAGACGCCCGCCTCGGAGCCCTCCGACGAGGACACCGAGACCGACATGGATCCGATGAACTGAACGGGTCGGTTGGGTCGCAGCAAAAAGGGTCGAGTTGATGGGCGCTTCTCGGGAGAGGGCGCCCGTCCTCTTTTTGGCGAAGCTCAGTGCTCGAAGGCGACGCCGCCGACGAGATTCGGGACGTAGCGTGCGTCGCTCTTTCCGCGATAGCGGTGGTCGAGGTACCAGCCGCTCACCAGGAAGAGCGTCGGGCGACCGATGCGCCACGCGGGAGCGCTGGCGGGAGTCCACGCGACGGCGAGCGCGCCACCGACAACGGC
>Ga0163152_10004769_pt1 | contig 16483 bp, 9 predicted proteins | sample OliLakLV19MP8IB2_FD_148635 | JGI IMG/M metagenome (GOLD analysis project Ga0163152, IMG submission 148635) | Freshwater microbial mat bacterial communities from Lake Vanda, McMurdo Dry Valleys, Antarctica - Oligotrophic Lake LV.19.MP8.IB-2 | ecosystem: Environmental > Aquatic > Freshwater > Lake... | reverse complement strand
GTGTACATATAACCCCGTCCACGCCCCCGGCCTCCCCGTCCGAAAAGGAAAAATATGGCTAGAAACAAGAGAAACGGCCAATACGACTGTATGCTGCGGGTGAGGCCCTGCCGCCCCTGGGCCGCTGTCTTCCCTGTTCCTTTGTATTCGCCCTTGACTGCGGAAATCATGGCCCGAACTCCGGCCGTCATGCCTGCATCAAAGTTTCCGTTCTTAAAATGCGGTTTGATCTCAGTTTCAATGATCTGTTTGCACAAGGCGTCCGGCAAAGCACCTTCCAATCCATATCCGGTTTGAATAAAAAGCGAACGGTTTTCAATGAACACAAAAAGCGCGGCCCCGTTGTTCTTCCCTTTTTGACCCACTCCCCACGAACTCGCCACCCGGACGGTGTAATCCTCGATGGAAGAATCCGAAGCCATCTTTGAGAAAATCGCGGCCACGATTTGAATCGAGCTTTGTTTCTCCAGATTCTCCAGCTCAGTATTGAGCAAGTCGCGTGTTCCCAACTTCGTGACGTTCGCAAAATCACTGAAATAGCGGGCCGGACGCGGCGGAATACTCTCCGCCGCTTCAGCACCGCCCTCCAGCAGCAAAAAGAGCATGCCAACGGCTAGGGCGAAACAGCGCACCGAAATATTCCTGGCGCTTGGAATCATCGATTGGTCGGTTTGCTGAAGTCAAAATTAACCGTGGGCACCTTTTCTGCACCGGACTGGGCGGTGAAAAAGGTTTTGGGCTGAAAACCCATCGCTCCCGCAAAAAGGCTGGTGGGGAGGCTTTTTATCTTTGTGTTATAAACTCGAACGGCCTCGTTGTAATTCTGGCGCTCGACGGTGATCCGGTTTTCCGTCCCCTCCAGCTGGGCTTGAAGATTGATGAATCCGCTGTTGGCTTTCAGGTCGGGATAACGTTCGGCCACCACAAGCAAACGTGAAAGGGCCGACGAAAGGCCGTCCTGGGCTTGTTGGAATTTCTGCAAATCGGCCTGGCTGCCGGGCGCCTGACCGGGATTGATCTGGACCTGTCCGACCGAAGCACGCGCCTGCGTGACCTCGGTCAGAGTCGATTTTTCGAAATTTGCCGCACCGGAAACCGTCTGGACCAGGTTGGGGATCAGATCGGCACGGCGCTGATACACGCTTTGCACCTGAGCCCATTGTTTGTCCACCTCCTGGGAACTTCGAACCAATCCGTTGTAGGCGTTGCATCCTCCGATGAGCAAGAAGCCCAGAAGCAAAACCAGGATCCCGCCAATACCAAAAATGTACTTTTTCATATGTTTCCCTCCCACACCAATTCTGAATTCAATTCACGATCTCGACGTCTTGAGATAGTACCGTTTGAACTCCCTGCTTTATTACAAATTCTGATCTGATTTCAAAACCGTGAAGCCCAGCCTGCAATCGGGGACGATTGCTTTATTCCGTCCCATCAACCTACGCACAGGCGGCATAAATACAATGGCCTTCCTCAAGGCCCAGTTCATCCGGGCGTGATTAAAAGTGGGTGAGATGTACGGGAGACTTCCCCGGAGCGCGGCTTTGTGAGGTCTGTGACCCGCAGCGGTGGAATCACGGAGGCAGCTTCAGAACTCCGAATTAATCGCGAAAACGTGCGCTGTTCCATGGGCGTTCGTCTGCTTGTGCTGGAAGCTTTGCCAGTCAAGGTGCTGCTGGTTCCGCCGTAATTTCGGGGTTGGCGACGCGCTGCGAGTCACAGACTCGCGGTCCGGCGGATCGCGGGTCTGTGACCCGCAGCGGTGGAATCACGGAGGCAGCTTGAGAACTCCGAATTAATCGCGAAAACATGCGCTGTTCCATGGGCGTTCGTGTTTTTGTGCTGGAAGTTTTGCGAATCAAGGTGCTGCTGGTCCCGCCGTAATTTCGGGGTTGGCGACGCGCTGCGAGTCACAGACTCGCGGTCCAGCGGATCGCGGGTCTGTGACCCGCAGCGGTGGAATCACGGAGGCAGCTTGAGAACTCCGAATTAATCGCGAAAACATGCGCTATTCCATGGGCTTTCGTCTGTTTGTGCTGGAAGCTTTGCGAGTCAAGGTGCTGCTGGTTCCGCCGTAATTTCGGGGTTGGCAACGCGCTGCGAGTCACAGACCCGCGGTCCGGCGGAGCGCGGGTCTGTGACTTGTGCTTAAGGTTTTTTTCCTTCCTCGGGTGGAAGTCCCGGGGGCTTTTCATCCTTCTCCCGCATCAATTCCTTGAGAGTGTTGATGGGGCGCAAGGTTTGCATCAGAAATTTGGGAATATGCAACGGCTCTGCCACGGGATTGCTCAAGGTTCCGGTCACCTTGTATTCAAAGAGTTTCGACAATGGCAGGAGCATCGTGCTCAAGATTTTTCCTACCAGCCAGGCGTCTTTAAAAATCTCACCTTCGACCCTGGCGTTGACATTTTCATGAAAGTCAACCGAACCCCGATAAGCCAGGCGCAATGCTTTGGAGCGCACCTCAAGATCCTGGGTGGAGATGACGCTGTTGGTGATTTTGAAATTTGCTGAAGCCTCCTTGGCTTTGGAACTTCCCAAGCCGGGTAACAGTGTATTCAGCACCGGGGAGAAAAGTCCGAAGATCGGAAATTCCCAGAGGAAACCCTCCCGTAGATTGACTCTTCCATGCCCCTGCCAGCTGTCGATGCTCCCGGTGTTGGCCGAATCCACAGCCAGTAATCCACTGACAACTCCTGAGAGGCTGTTTGTTTCCTTGCGGCTCGAGCGCAAAAAGGTCTGGAGATCCACATCGGCGAAAGCCAGTTCAAAGATGAATTCGTTGCCCTGCCTGGGACGAAAATCGAAATAGGTCCAGCCCGCGAGATTTCCGTTGAGGTAGGCCCGCGCTTGAATATTGGTCACCATCATCGTCTGGCCACGCCAATAAACATCTCCACGAAGCCAGTCGGCTCCCAGGTTTTCCCAGGAAAATTGCTCACCCTCGACATTAAAATGAATGTCAGTCCTGTTTCTCTCCCCGACTTTAAAAGCACCGTCGGCGTAAACGGTCGGTATGCGGGCAAACTTGAACGGCTCAATGGCTTCGACCGCCCCCTGATGGATCAGGCCGGCAGCCAGGATGGGGTCCATGTTGCAAAATCCATTCGTGACTGTTCCCTCCGAAGTTCGGGTGTTGTAAGTGGCCTCCTCAAAACGCAACATCCTGTCAGCCCGGGTGAGTTTTACATCAGTCGCCCTAAGCAGGGAGTTGCTGAACGTGAGGTTTCCTACGGCGGTGTCCACATGGGTTCCGCGGTAAACAAAATTGGTGACGGCAATGTCGGCCTCCACCGAACGGATGTTTGAATTCGTTCCCCATTCTCCTTCGATCTGGGCCCTGATTCGCGGAGGAGTGCTCAAATCCAGTTGATCAAAAAATCCCAGGTCGAGATTTGTCAGGACGGTGCTGGCAATTTTTGGATCAAACTGGCTCACGACCCGGAGCCGGTAACGACCGGTGGAATCGTCCCCCCAATAGTTCACATCGAGCCTTCCCTCCGGACGGATAGAGGCGAGATGCGGGACCGTCCATACCCGGTTGGAATAATTGAACGCAGACTCTGTCTGTGGGAAAGGAATTCCTCCGTAGGATAATGCGCCGATTTTGACCTGGCCGTTGAGAAAGAGGCTTTCCTGGGCGGTTTCAAGCCAGTTTGTGGAGGAAACGTGGTGCGTAGGAACCTGCATTGAGGCCTGGAAATCAACCTGGGGCGGGGATTCCCAGGAGAAGTTTTTCAGCCACTTTTCCCTTTGCACGGTGAGCATGTGTGAAATTCTTTTGGGATCAATTCCGGATTTTCCGCGGACCTCCAGCAGTCCATTCGTGGCCAGTGATCCGCGAAAGGTAAAATCTCCCCCGAATAATTTCCCTTCCGCGTTTTGAAGCGTCAATCGATCTCCTGATTTAAAACCTGCAAGCTTCAGTTCTTCAAAGGAGAGCCCTTGTTCCTTTAAGTTTAATTGATTAAAAAAAAGATCCGCTTTCCAGTTCCGGAATTCAAACAGTCTGGTCAGGGGCGTGTTTTCTCCCAGAACGCCGGCATGAATGCCGGGGTCAAGGTCTGCGGTGAACCTCAATTCATGGCAGTCATTTCCGTAGGACTTCAGTTTTCTGAGTTTCCCTTCATTTCGCAATTCTTGAAAATAAGGTGGACTGAAAGAAAACCGGCCGGAGGAATGGAGCTGTACGCTTGAACTTTCGAAATTTTTGAGCGCGATATTTTGTCCGCGGAAACGAAAGTCTCCGTGAAAAAGTTCATCCTCCTGAAACAGCGACCCCGTCGTGCCACTCAGGTGCAGTAGATTGCCGTGGACCAGGGGTGATTCAATCTGTGCCGCCGTCAGCAGGAGATCTTTGATTTCACCGGCGGAACAAACCAGGCGCGCATTCAGCTCCCGTGCTTTTCCCCAGGGGCCTGAAATTGCCGGGATCCGGGCCGCAATATTCACCGAAGCGGCGGTCAGATCCCGGCTGTCAGCCCGGAAACCGATCAGCAGGCTGCTTTTTTCCGAGATCGATACTTCCGAAACCAGTTTTTGAATTTTTTCCAGCGTGACCGGGCCGGGTTTTGTTGCCGGAGTGGAGATGATTTCGTTCCAGTTGGTCAGATGGCCTTCGATTGCGATCTGCAATCCACCTGATCGCCCGGTCAGATCTCTTACGGTGAGCAAGTTGCGCGAGGAAAAACCAGCATTCAATTGCAGGTTTGAAACCACCATGGTCTGTCCGGCATTGGTCAGGTTGATCGCTTTCCACGAAAGAACGCCATTCTTAAGCTTCAGGTTTTTCAAGCCAACATGGCGTGGATTCAAGACGGGAAAACGCAGGTCAATTTCGACCATTGTGGCCAACAAAGAAGGGAATTGCGGATCTCCCGGTTTTTCCAGTTTCACATTGAGGGCTTCGATGGTTTTGGGCCAGCGCCAGTAAATGTCCCCGACCTCAAATCGGTGACCTGTTTTTTCCCAGGGTTCAAACAACCAGACTTTGATGTAGGGGGGAACCCCCACGTTGTGGATGTAAACGAAGGGAATGACCAGGAGGAACAGAGCCATCAGCAAGGTCACCCTGATCCCCTTGAGAATACGGCGAAGTGGTCCTTTGGATTTGGGAACCTTCACCATGCGATTTTAGGAAGTCGGAGGTCCCGACCGGGCTCGATGGTCAGATCCTTCAAGAGGATGTTGCGAAACAAATCGATGGGAAACTCGAAGAGCCGTTTTTCTCCGTTAACGGTGACAACCGCAAGCGGGTTGATCCGGGAGAATCCGCCAAAATCAACACGTAACACTTCGCGCGCACCCGCCCGGTTGATTTCAAATTCGATGGCGTAATCAACCTCCTTGATTCCGACTTTATCAAGATCCTGCGCGTTGAAATCGTGCCAGATGACCGCACGGAGACCGCCCACGCGGTGAAGCGCCTCCTCCAGGGCGAAAGTGTTGATGACTCCCTGGGAGTTCGCGGCAAAGCTCCACTCAAATTTTTCGTTCCTTTTCAACTCTCGTTTGGCGCCCTGCTGAAAGATTCGAATCGCGATGACGTCGCTGGACTGGAAATTCCATACCGCTCGGTGGCGGACATGCTGGGGCGAAAAGGGGATCTGATCCAGATCATCGCTTTTAATCACGTTGATGAACTCATCATCGGTGCGCCGGACAAAAATCTTCCCGACGTTGGTGCCGATCTGGAAGCTGACGGAACTTGTCGGTGCGGAGAACTTGTGCACGGTCACCTCCATCAGCGCATTGCTCAGGCCATAAGCACTGAAATCAGTGACAACGGTCCGTTCAAATTCCACCTCGATATTTGCCAGATGCAACGTCAAGTCAGTCATCGCCTCCGGATCTCCGATCCAACCTTGCGGATTCAGTTTCCACACACCATTGGTGTTTCTGATGGCGGAAAAAGTTTGTTCACCTTTGAAATCGATCCGGTCCATCTCTGAGGGCGCGATGTTTAATAGGTGACGGTCGCGAAACTCGTTCGGAGGCCCTTTCCATTGTTCCGTCTGTTCTCGGGGGATGAGATAAACCGAGGGGCGGTTGACGACCCGGGCGTAAACCAGCTGCGGACTGTTTGTAGAACTCCGTCCAATGTCCAGTTTTGCCAGCGGATTTGTTCCTTGTAGAAAGGAAATCTCGAGTTCAGGCGGTTGTAATCCGAATGGTTGTAAATCCGCCGCCGGATCATCCATTACGAACTGCTCAATCTGAGTCAGAGCCAGACTTTTTCGCAACGACTCGGTTTTTTCCTGATCCGCCCTTGCAGGGAACGGCCAGGAGAGCCGCCACAGCTCATTGGTTGAATCATACGACAGGTCCAGGCCTCTGGTTCCCGCCCGAACCCGGATCAGGTTTCCGCGGGATATCAATTCCGGCGGGAGCAGCGTTGTGTCGCGCCAGTCGTCAGGATTTTTGGGCAGGACCTTTAGAATTTGTGAGTCAAGGATGTAGATTCCTTCACCACCGACCAGTTTTGCGAAAACCTGATCACCAAAATATGTGTTGGTGCCGAAATCCAGGTGTCTCTTGTATTTGCCCTCGGAAAGGATAAGTGAAAATTGGGGACGCGAAAAGCCGAACTCCTCCGTTGACTCCGGCCTGTTTTTTAATTCTTCAGGAGTAATCCGGCCCTGCCATTGAACCAGACTGAGAGTTTCCAGCAACTGGTTGATCTTGTTCGTTCTGGCCGGGTAGGTGATCGGGCTGGTAAGCATCCAGTTAGTCTTTGTTCTTTCAAATCGCAACTCCTGCTGCCCCGCCATCCCGACCTGTAACGCTTGCACGTTTTCCGGACGCAGCCCCGGAAGAAGAGATGAACTCCGTTCCCTCTGAGCCTTTAAGCGCATCGGGCGTTCGACGAAAAAAATGATGCCGAACAGCAAGAGCGCCGTTGCGGTCAAAGTCCATGTCGTTTTGGAATTCATCAGCCTGACAGATCAGTGCCTTCTTCGGAAAGAAACGAGCAGCCCCAGAAAAAGGACCATGCCGGGAACTCCGGCGAGAAACAGCAGGCTCATGGATTTAAGCTCCGACTGTGTCAAGATCAGTTTGTACCGCTTAATCGGGCGGGGGGCTAGTCCGGCCAGCATCGCCTGCGGACGGTCAAGAAGCCAGTTGACGCTGAACACCGAGAAGTCGCGGTTGGCATTGCTGTCAATAATGTCATTCTGGAAACAATGTGAGTCACCAATCGCTATGATCCTGGCGCCGACGCTGACCCCTTTGATGCTTCCCTGCTCCATGGCAACAATGAGCGGGAGGCTCCCTTTTTTCCTTGAGACGGGCTCCTTCTGTCTCAGCTCAAACTGTTGTCGGGCGTTTTCACTCGTTGCAGCCAGAATTTTTACATCAGGAGGTTCGGTGCTTTTGATGACCGTTGAAAAAACCGCCCTGGGTAGCAGCAGGCGCACTCTCCGCTCTTCGAGGGCGATCGGCTTGGACACCGGATGATCGGGGTTCAACCACGAAGTCAGCAGGTCACCCTCCGCCAGGCTCAATTCCTTCTCCTCGACGATGCCTTCGTCCCCCACACCGATGCCCCAGTTTTTGAGTAAAGTTTCCAGTCCATCGTTTTTCCCCGAAACCCCGTTGTTTAACATCACCAGCATCCGGCCTCCGCGCTCGCGCTTGAGGTAGGCGTCAATTTTAGCAGTTTCAGACTGTAGCAACGATGCCTTGGGTCCGGCGATGATCAGCAGACTGCAGTTTTCAGGAATATCATTAGTTCCGAGAAGCGTGATTTTATCCCAAGAAAGATTGGCCACCTCCTTGAGCTGTGCGGAAAACTTCCCATACCCAGACTGCTGGCTCGATTCTGCCGGATTATGCTCGCCATGACCGGAGAGAAAATAGGCCTTTTCCTGGCGGGGATAGGTGATGTTGAACAGGGCTGCGGTGAAAAGCATTTCCCCCCTGAAACTGGTCCGGTTGAATTCTGTGTTCTCCCCCTGAAGGACCGACGCAATATCGATATCGGCCAGTTGATTGGCGAAAACCACGCTGGTCCTCCCCTGATTGTCGAAGATGATGAAATTTTTGTTTTCCAGAGAGTTCAACCGGTACTTCGCAAGGTAAACATTGGCGGTCGAAGGCACCCTGGTGAAATCGACAGTCTGAAGCCGGACCAGCGGATTGCGGAAGGAATACTCCTTCAACAACTGATGGCTCCATTCGTAAAGCTCCTCCTCTTTTCCTTTGTCAAAAAAAAGCACGACATCGATCTTATTGGTGATTGATTCGAGGATTTTGATGGTTTGGGGCGAAAGGTTTTGTTTGGAACTTCCCAGCCGGAATCTTTGAAAATAAGCGTTCCCCAGATAGTTGATCATGACCAGGATGGCCAGGGTGGCCACGAGTGTGAGAACCAAGTTCAGCCTTAGACTCCATCGACGTCTGGCGGAGAAGCTCGGATTTTTTTCTTTGGCTTGGTTTGGCATCGGGCTTATTTCCACCTTCTGCTGCCAACAGCGCGGAGTGTGAGAAAAAGAAAAAAGATCGTGGTGGAAAGATAAAAAATCACCTGTCTGCTGTCCACCACCCCACGGGAAAAATCATGCATGTGATCCTTGATGGAAACGTAGGTCACCAAGTCTGAAACCCAATGATTCTGGGCGGGCAGATGGTCAGCCAGAAACCCCACCATCAGAAGGGCGAAACCGGCGGCCAGACTGAGCATGGCGGCAATCACCTGGCTTCTCGTCAGCGAGGATGTGAAACAACCAACCGCCACGTAAAGAGACCCGACCAGCATGATTCCCAGCATCGTGCTGCCTGTGGTTCCCAGGTTCACTGCTATTGGATCTTTGATGTAGCGCTGCAACAAAAAGATATAAAATAGAAGCGGCAGCCACATGATGAGATAAAAAATCATCGCCGCAATGAACTTGGACACCACCACCTGAAAATCGCTCACAGGAGCCGTCATCAGGGTTTCAAATGTTCCCGAATACTTTTCCATCGAAAACAACCTCATGGTCATCACCGGCGTTGACACAAGGATGATGATCCAGAAAAACAGGCTCAGATAAAAAAGCTCCGTCACGGGGATGGTCAGGTTGGCTCCCTGTAAATTTCGCACCAGAATAAAAAAGCTGAACCCCATCAAAAACAGAGAGACCGAAATAATAATGTAGCCGGTGAGGGAGAGAAAATAAGCTCCCAGCTCCCGGCGGATTAATGTCAGGCAAACTTGCATGGTAAACTCTTAAAAAATCTCATCTTCGGCTTCCGGGCGGGTGACCTTGATATAGATGTCCTCCAGGCTCTGCCTTCTTCGCGTCAATTCCCTCATGGTCCAGCCCCGGTCCCGCACTATTTCAAATACCAGAGGACGAATGTCGATTCCATCACGGGGTGTCAGGACTGATCTCAAAAACTCCCCCTCTCCGGCGCTTATGTCAAAATGTTCCACCTCAGGAATTTGTTCCCAGCAGATTTTAAGGTCTTCCACCGGTGCGAGTATCTCGGTGATCACATGATTCTGACGCGACAGGCTCCGGTGCAGATTCTCGAGAGAATCGGAAACGACAATTTTTCCGTGCCGCATGATAAGCGCCCGGTTGCAGGTCATCTCAACCTCAGGGAGAATATGTGTGGATATGAGAACCGTGTGGTTCCCTGAAAGTTTCTTGATCAATTCACGGACTGAACGGATCTGGCTCGGGTCGAGTCCGATGGTCGGCTCATCCAAAATGATCAATTCCGGATCGTGAACCAGGGCGTCGGCCAGGCCAACCCGCTGTTTGAAGCCCTTTGAAAGATGGCCTACGATCTTGCGTGTCACATCGGTCAAACCGCACTGTTCCAGAACCACGCCAATCCGCTCCCGGCTCCTGACCCGGCTCAGACCTTTCAACCGGGCCCGAAATTTTAAATATTCCCGGACCCGCATCTCGGGATGCAGCGGGTTGTTTTCCGGCATGTACCCGATCCGCTTCCGCACCTCATCAATCTCTGTGAAGACGTCCAGGCCGGAGATTCTCACCGTTCCTGATGTCGCCGGCAGGAAACAACTCAGGATTCGCATCGTGGTGGTTTTTCCCGCACCGTTCGGCCCCAGAAGTCCGACGATCTCGCCGCGACCGACAACAAATGAAATATCCGAGACAGCGGTATGGTTCCCATATCGCTTGCTCAGGTTGGCCACTTCAATCATCGGCTCGTGCTGTAATGTGTTTTCCATTCTTTCCAACCACCCGTCCACCCTTCGTGACCATGAGAGCCGGCTATCGCAACCGCTTATGTAATGCCCCGATCCGCCTCACCCTGCTTTGAGGGACGCAAATTAACAGACAAAAGACCGGGTGCGCGAAAACAAAGTTCAACGAATTGTCACCGGAACGCGGGTTTCGGAGTTTTGGATGAAATTACCCAGTCTTCTTTGTACGATCAGATCGAGTATCACCCGCTGCCCTTTTTTCCTGGAGTGAAAAATCTTGGCGGCTTCAACCAGGCTGGCTGGTGTTTTGCCGTCAATGGCCGTCACAAGCATGCCTCTTTGAAGTTTGACCTCAGCAGCAGGGCTGTTCTTTTCAACGCTGCTGATGATCAAACCTTCCGAGGTCAGGAGGCGGAGCTGTTCCGCCAGTTCAGCGCTGATTTCCTGCAAGGTGAGACCGGTTCTTTGCTGAATCAGTGAATTGTTGAAAAAATCCACCTCCGGAGTCAGTCGGACCGAGGCGGTTTTCCGTTCGTTCTGTCGCAGTATATCCAGCCGCACATCATCACGGTTCTGGATCAGGAGATCGTTAAACTCAATGACACTCCGTGGCGTCCGACCGTTGACCGCGTTCACCAGATCGCCCGTTTTCAATCCTCCACGCTCCGCCGGCCCCCCGGACTGGACCGAGGTGATTATAAAACTTCCCCGGGGCCCGTTTTGAACCCTGGCGCCAAACCAGAGAGATTTGAGAGCTTCAGGTGTGAATATTTCAGACAAAGCGTCGCTCACCTGCCTGATTGGAATCGCAAATCCGATTCCCTGCGCCTCTTTCAGGATCGCGACATTGATCCCGATGAGCTCCCCGCGGAGATTCACCAGCGGACCCCCGCTGTTCCCCGGATTGATCGATGCGTCCGTCTGGAGCAGATTGACGATGTCAAGAGGGTCGTTCTCCTTGGGGGCTCTTCGGGTCTTGGAACTGAGTATCCCGCGGCTGACCGAACCTCCGAGCCCAAATGGGTTCCCGAGCGCCAGAACCGTCTCGCCCAGCAGGAGATCGTCGTCCGGTGCGAATTTGACCGCCCGAAATTTTTCCCCCGGCCTGGCGATGATTTTTATCAAGGCCAGATCGCTATTTCCGTGGAACGCCACCAGTTTGGCTTCATAAACCAGGTTGGTGTTGCTGGCAAATTTAACCCGTATGCGGTCCGCCCGCCGGACAACGTGTTCATTGGTGAGGATATAACCCGCCTCGTCGATCACCACGCCAGATCCAAGGCTGAACTGATTCTGTTGCCTGTGGTAATCCTCCCAAAACTCTCGAAAAACCGATTCCCAGGGATCCCTGTATTTTACGATGGTATCTGTCTCGATGTTCACCACTGTAGGCACCACCTTCTCCACCGCTTCGACGACTGCGTCCCTTCGAACGTCGTTCTGGGCCACGAGGCTTGAACTCATTCCAAGGCTCAAGTAAAGCAGTCTGCGGAACCGTCCCAAGCAACTCCAGAAAGTTAAAAACATTTTTATTTTCACCCTACAGCGAACGTTTCCTGACCATCCCGGTCCGGTCTCGTTTCCGCATTGGAAACGAAACTCCGAACAGCACGTGATTAAATGCGGGTGAACTCTTCCATGACGGACCGCAGTTCTGTGAACCGCAGCACAGTGCAAAACCCGAACGTCTAAAACCTTCCGCAGGCCCGACGCTTGTCACCCCCTTCGACGGATCGCAGCTCTGTGAACGGCAGCACAAGTCAGTCCTTTAGCTGCCGATTGTTTCAAAGCATTCTTCATGGCAGAGCGCTGCGGGTCACAGACGTCACAGACCCGCGCTACGTGTAGGCCTCACCCGCTTTTAATCACTTCTGAGAAGGATGGCAGGAGTTCCCTGCTTGACTTTGCTAAACGAGTGGTCCAAATGCAATGTCAGTGTCCTCAATTCCACTAGATTTTTATGTCGCAAGGTCGCGGTTCGCCCGGGCTGCGGAGTTCACTCTTTCGGAGGAAAATTCCGCTTCGCCGAGCGAAAAACTTTTGCAAGCGGTCTGGAACCATCAGCGTCTGGTGTTGGAAAGGTTGAAAACGACCACCGGGGAACGGGTCAAGATTTTGCACCCTGGTTTCTGGAATTCGGGACCGGGACCCGACTTTCAAAAAGCGGTGCTTCAGATCGGAAATCTTCCTCCAGAGACTGGAGACGTCGAGCTGGACCTCGATGTCAAGGGGTGGAACCAGCATGGCCATGCTCAAAACCCGTCGTTCAACCAGGTGAAGTTGCATGTGGTCTGGGAGCCTCCTGCCCGCACGGTATCGGCTATCCCTGTTCTTTGTTTGCAAGGGTGCCTCGATTCGCCGGTCCCCCAGCTTGTTGAATGGTTTTCCTGGGAAAACCTTAAGACCCTGCCGGAATGTTTGAAAGGGACCTGTTCCGCTCCGCTCAAACTTTTATCCACCGACCAAGTCCGCGAGCTTCTCGAACAGGCTTCCCTGGTACGGTTGCGTCAGAAAGCGGCGCTCATGGAGGCGCGCGCCCGGCAGGTGGGGACGGTTCAGACTTTTTGGGAGTTTTTGTTCCGGGCGCTCGGCTATAAACAAAACGTCTGGCCGATGCAAAAACTGGGCGAAAACCTTCCTCTGATGTTTGCTGCGGGAGATACTCCGCTTCAAGTTCAAGCCCGCCTGCTTGGTGTTGCCGGTTTTCTTCCCTCCCAGCTGACCTGGTCGGGCAGGGTGAATGAAAACCTCCGCTCCCTTTGGGATGTCTGGTGGCGCGAAAGAGACGCTTTAGAATCGATTCTTTTCCCCGCCTCGATCTGGAATTTCAACTCGTTGAGACCTGTGAATCATCCGATGCGCCGGCTGGCAATTGCCGCTCACTGGATCGCCGACCCCGACCTGCTGCTCTTTTTGGAACAATGGTTTTGGGGTGACACGCATGCCAGCAGGGCGGTGAGCCCCCTCCTCCACAGATTAAATCATTATCATGACTCATTCTGGTCGCATCGATATGGATTTTTCATGAAAAGGGTTTCCGCAGTCCTGCCTTTTGTGGGCAGGCCCCGATTGACCGACATTGTCATGAATGTGTTGCTGCCTTGGTTTTGGATGCGCTCAACAACGAGCCCTGCTTCCGGAGGTCGAAAGCGGGCGGAGGAATTGTTTCTGAACTGGCCCAGGGGAGAAGACAACACCGTTCTGCGGTTGGCACGCCGCAGGCTTTGGGGGGAGGCAAAACATCTGCCCGTCTTCTTGAACGCCGCCACTCAACAGGGGCTGATGCAGGTTGTCCGCGACTTCTGCAGTCAGACCGATTCTCTCTGTTCCAACTGCCGGTTTCCCGGGCTGGTTTCAGAGATCTCGCCTGAAGTTGCGGGATTAAAGAATCCCTTATAACACCCGCCCGTCCGGGCTTTTACGCAGCCGGGGTTGGTGTGGCGTCATCGGGAATAATGTTGGCTGCCTCGGGACGGGCTGCTTCCGGTCTGGGATTGTTGCGCGGGGACTTTTTTTTGGGCGAACTTTCGGCCGGCGGAGTTTCGTCATCAGGGGATGCGTCACCGTCTGGATCCTCTTTTTCATCCCCCAGCTTTTCTTCCCCTTCACGGGGATTTTTGGCCCGTTTATTGCGAGGGAGGGGGCTGAGCATCACGTTGATTCCCTTGCCGATGAGCTTCGGGGGTGAGTCTGGCGTGCCCCACGGCAGGATTTCTTTCAAAAACTTGTCAATCACCTGAAACCCATATTCTTTGTGGGCCATCTCACGACCCCGGAATTTGAGGGTCAGTTTGACCTTCATTTCATCACAAAGAAACTCCACTCCGTGCATCACCTTGACGCCCAGATCGTGCGGATCGATCTTTGGACTCAGCTGGATTTCCTTAACCTTGTTGGCGTGCTGGTGCTTCTTCGATTCCTTTTCCTTCTTGGACAGTTCGTAACGGTATTTGCCGAAATCGACGAGCCGACAGACCGGGGGCGTGGCATTGGGCGCGATCTCCACGAGATCCACCGCATGTGTTCGGGCGAGGTTCAGAGCCTCAGCGAGCGGAATGACGCCCAATTGACTGTTGTCTACTCCGATCACCCGGACTTCGCGTGCACGGATTTTCCCGTTGACTCGAATGAAAGAGGTGGGCGAAGGAGCGGAGCGGGGAGAATAAGGGCGGTTCAAAGCACCCTCACCGGTTGAAACTTATTCATGCAGTTCTCAAGTGATCGATGGGCGATAGCCCAAATAACATTGAAGCATGTATAATATTCAGGGATTTACCGCGCAAGTTAAAACATCTGTCCATATCCCCTCAATTCATCTGATTTTGGGCAGGAGGTGGCACAGCCGCCCTGGGGCTGAAAATAAAACCGCAGAGGAAACCGGCGTGCCTTGGGTCTTGCGACCAACTTAGGCGCCCAACGTTTTTCAGGGTTCAGGGTTTAGAGTTTAGATTCTTTTTGAGCTAGTGCGAACCGGCGCGCGCAATCCCTTTCCTTGGCCAGGGATTGGTGCCGCGCTCGCACCGGCTTAGCCGCTTAGCCGTGTCCATGCAGAAGGAAAAGAAGGAAACCGCCAATGGACGCGAATAGAAGGGCCGGAAAAAAATTGTTGTCGTTGACCATTGACCATTTGGCGCAAAAGGAGAGGTTGAAATTTGGGAAATGTCTCTTCCAAATTTAGCTTCTTCTTGATTCGGTTCAAAGGTGCCCGATAGCCAACACCCTCGGTTCGCCTTGCCATCACATCATCAGCTCCCTGCCGACACTCAGCCCTTGTTCTCCGCAGTCTGAATTTTCTGAAGCTGATCTGAAACGGCCTGCAATTTTTTCACGGCGGTCTGGCGCAAAACTTTCGGGTTGGTTTGAGCCGCGCCCTTGCGTGTGTTGGACAGACTCTCCCGTTGCAGGAGAAAATTCTCCAGCACCACCCGCATCTCGTCGCAGATGGGAAGGTATTCGTTGGCCACCCGGACGCGCATGGAACGGAGTTGAAAAGCGATGTTTTCCAACACCGGAGTCTGGCGGATCACGTTCCAGGAAACGATGACTTCGTCCAATCCGACATCTTTTCTGGCGGGCATTTTCTGCGCCATCATGTGAATGTCCACCGGGATTCGGAACAGTGCCGCAATCTTTTCAAAACTTTCCTGGCTGCTCCAAAGCTGGGAGGGATCACGACCAGTGAAACTGATCACCTGTAGCGCCCACCACTTTTCGACTGCGGCCGTGTTGTCGAAGTGAGATTCAAAAGCTTTTAGGAAGGCGAACTGCCAGTTCCAAAAATGCGGGATGGTAACAAGCATCCGTCCCATCTGTTTTTTTCCCTCGGGCAGTTGCAAAAGTTTGAAAACCAGGAGCTGGGCGCAGGCCTCGAAAATTTTACTCCTGGCTGGAATCAGATTTTGCGGCCAGCTCAATTCCTCAAAGGTCAATGCCTGGAAGTTTTGAAGCTGCTGGCGCACAAAGGCGTTGGGTTCCAGCAGAATTTCCATCTGAATAGGGGTGTTCGGCTGCAGCCCGAAGGCTTTGAGGGAGTTGGATTTTAAAAGCGCGATCAATCCCTCCACCATCCAGCCGGGCAGTTCGGCCGCGACGCTACCCGTGGCGTGCCGACTGGCCACCTCGAGCAAAAGCGCCTTCACCACCACTTCAAGCAGCTGTTCCGGTGAAACGCTCCTGGGCAGATCTATGCGGTAAGAGATCGATCTGACACCTTGAACCTGCAGCAACTCTATCCCCTCGGAACGAGTCGGGTGAATCACCAGGTAAATCTTTCCCGGCGGAATTTCCAGCCAAGCAGGACGGTTCCGGTCAGCAAAACCAAGCTCGTGATAAAGGGATTCCCGAATCCGGTCGCAGCTCACGGCTAGAAGTGAGGGGTCAAGCTGTATCCGTCCGTTCTGAATCCCGATCCGCTCTCCCGATCTCTGCCCCATGACCACGAATTGTTTGGATCGGCTTTCAACGGTCAAAGCATTGGGACCAAGCCCAAGGGACTGCGGCTCGGCGCAGAAAAGGGGGGAGACAAAAAAGGCGGTCCAGGCTGCGGCGACGAGAAAAAGCCGGACCACCGGGTACAGCCGTGCGGTGAGGTCCGCCCGAACATTCGCGACAGAACACGAAAGGATGGAACCTTTTTCCCCGGTTTCATCCGGTGACTCGGAAAAGACCGGGCAGTTTTTCCCGCTCGGATTCATGAGCCGCTGCCGGATGGTTTGGGTTTGGTTTCTTTTTTGGGGCTGGAAGATTCGACTGTTTTGGACACAGTCTTTGCTTCGCTGGTGGTGGTGGCGGCGGCAGCGGTGGAGGCTGGTGCCGGGG
>Ga0163152_10004766_pt1 | contig 16486 bp, 16 predicted proteins | sample OliLakLV19MP8IB2_FD_148635 | JGI IMG/M metagenome (GOLD analysis project Ga0163152, IMG submission 148635) | Freshwater microbial mat bacterial communities from Lake Vanda, McMurdo Dry Valleys, Antarctica - Oligotrophic Lake LV.19.MP8.IB-2 | ecosystem: Environmental > Aquatic > Freshwater >... | reverse complement strand
GATGAAAAGCCCATAGCCGGTCCGCTGCCGCTCCGGGCTTCGTCAACACGCAGTTACGGGCATGCTCGCTGCGCTCGACGCCCGTAAACCGCTTTATCGTTAACCAGGTCGCGAAGGTTCGTAGTCGGTTGCCTTCGGTTTGCTGGGGACCGAAAGGGACTCAAACTCAGCAAGTCCTTGACTACAAACCACTTCGCCAAATCGCTCTCGCGCGTATAGGTTGGTAAAGGGTTGGCTTCGGGGAGCTGAACGATTTCCTACGAAATCGCCCCTTCCACCAGTTAACGCGATGCGGCCGAGAGACCACCTCTCGGCCGTTTTCGTTTGTCCGCCTTTCGTCGACCCAATCTCGTCGGCCCGCCAAATTCGAACGGTTTCGGCCTCAATTACGAGAGCCGTCGTTCGATTCATGATCAGCCAGGTTCGGCGCGCGCAGACGCCGCGACTTGGCCAAAACTCTCTGAGTGCCGCACCCGCGTTGCTACGCGAGTTAACGCCTCCATCGCACCGGCTCTCGGTTGCGTGAACTCCCCCGCTGGCGAGTCTGGTCAGCCTCCTGTCGACCGCCGAACTGACTTCCAAAAATCGATAACCATGGAGTCGATAATGCTGCGCGATTGCGCGCTGCGTTTCTGGCGGCGGTTCTCGCTTAGCGAGCCAACTCCGAGCACTTTTCGGCTGCCCTAAAACTGCCCCTCTCTCGCGCTCAATTTCGCTTGAGCTTCTCGCGCCGTCGGTGCTCTCCCGCGTGTCCGCCGTCGAGCGACGTTGGTTCTTCTTGTCGCTAGCGCCTTTTGCCGTCATGATCTCACCGTTCCTAAAAGCCAGCTGGGTTTTTCGGCATCAACCCAATTGACAGGCAATCTTTCTCGCAAGCTCGAAGTTGCGCTCGGCGTAGACCTGCGTCACGTCGGCCCGAGCATGCCCAAGGGCCACTTGAGCCCCTTCCAAGCCGAACTGCTGTCGGACTCTGGTCGCATGTAAATGACGCAGCTGCAGAGGATGCCAGGGCTCGACCACCACACCTGCTCGCTTGGCACGAGCAAGCCCATAAGTGATCGCTCGCCGATAGGAGTCGACGTCGTAGCCGGCTCGTTTTGCCCGCTTGGGATTTGCCCTCGGTCCCCGTGTGGACTGCGAGGGGGTCATTGGCGACCTGCGTGCTTGGCGGCGCCGTTCGTTTCGAAACGCTTCGGCTTCGGTCGGTGAGAACAAATAGGCTTGCTGAGGTCGATCCAGAAACGGTGCGACGATCGCTTGAGCGCGGGGGCCGAGCGGGATCTGGCGAACATGGCCCCGCCACTGGTTCTTGTGACTTGCCGGCTCGTAGTTCCAGACGTCGTCGCTACGGTCGATGTCACAGGGACGCATGGCCACGACCTCGTTGGGGCGCATGCCGGTGCAGCGCTGAAGCTGAATCATGGCAGCCACCTGGGGTGCGACAAAGGCCAACACGGCTTCAACGGAGGCGTCGGGGGCCGGCCGAATGGGTTCGGTTTCCCGAGCGGCGGTCCGACCGAATCGTAAGCCGGTGACTGCTTGCAATCCATGCAGCACCGCCGGGCATACCAGCTCTTCAGCAACAGCCCACTTGAAGGCCCGCTTGATGCGGTTGACCCGCTGGTTGATCACTTTACGGGATAGGCCCTGATCGATCATGTGCTCGCGGACGAGCTTGAGTGACTTGGGCCCGAACTGCTCGGCTTCCGTGTCGCCAAAGAGTCGGCGCACTGGTCGCAGGGCTTCGCGCATGGAGACAAGCTCCTTGGTGGGCTGGCCATCCTTGACGTAATAAGTCTCTGCAAACTCCCAGTACCGCAGTACCAGCGCGGCAACCGTGAGCTCACGGTCCAGCGTCGCGACAACTGATTGTGGGCTACTTGGCGACGAATTGCTGGTGGCGGTCTGCTTGGCGAGCAGCCGTGCGTACCGCTGCCGGCTCACCTCGGAGCCGTAGACGCCAAGATAGATATGCTGGCCACCGATCAGCACACGGGCCTGGCCCGAGGACTTGTGCAGTCGGTACGACGGAACGGGATTCGAGCGACGGGGCATGGGCGGCGAGCTCCTGTTGCAAGAGTGGTAGTACTACCACTTTTCGCAAGGAATTCAGGCCGCACTGCCGACCGTCGGCAGGTGTCGAACTCTCGATCTCGGCAATAGTTAGAACAAGTATCCCCGACTGGGCTCGAACCAGTAACCTTCGGCTTCGGAGGCCGACGCTCTATCCAATTGAGCTACGGGGACAGATTTCTGAAGTGCCTTTCTTGACAAGCACTTACGGCTTTCGCATTCTCTGGTTAAGCATTTTCAGTAAGCAAACCAGCCCCAACCCTCCCTAAGCCGACGATTTGGCGGAAACACGCTAGGATCGGTTTGGACGGCATAGGACTGCTCACCAGAAAACGCCAGCCAGAGACGGCAATCTCTGGCTGGCCTGTGACCCCAAGGGGGTCGGTACAACCTCTAGCAACGTAGTACAGGATCGAACCAATGGCAACAACCACGAAACAGGTCAAGCATAAGGGCGGCAGACGGACTGGCGGAGTCAAGGCACTTCCGTTTTTCAACGGCCAGAAAGGTTGCTGGTATTACACCCAGAACCTACGGGGCACGCGTAAGGCTATCCGTCTGGTTGACCAGCACGGCAACCCAATCACCGATCCCAACAACCGCACTGCGGCCGACACTGCCCACAGGCGATTGCTCGACCACATTGCCAGCCTGCCCGTGGTTGAGCCAGGAGCCCCAACCGTTCGGGACTTTGCCATCGAATTTTTGCAAACCTGCGAAAAAGAGAACCGCAAGCCAACCTACGAAATCCGAAAAAAAATGCTGTTCGATTTGTGCGAGGGATTCACGCTCGCAGACCTGGACAAAATCAAAAAGGCTGGCGGCAAAGTCCCTGCCAAGATTGCTGGCCGACGGATTCATTCGGGACTCGGCAGCAAGCCTGCTGCTCTGCTCACCATTGAAGACGTTGAAAACTGGCTGGACGCTCATGCCAACTGGGGACAATCGAGCAGGCGGCAGGCTATCGAGTCCTGCCATCGAATGTTCAACTGGCAAGTCAAGCGACCCCGCAACGTCAGGCAGATCACATTCAACCCTTTGAAGGGGTTGAAAAAGCCAACGGCTGTTAAGCGTGTCACGGGCATCACTGACGAGCAGTTCGATGCCATGCTCGCCGAAGCCCAAAGTAGCACGTTAACTGCTGAATTTGCTGTGGCTCTCCAGGTGCTTTTTAAGTTGGGATTGCGACCCAGCGAGTTCGCCAAAATGACTGCCGCTCACGTTCGGGAGATTCAGGACAAGAAAGGCATCCCCCGTCTGCTGATCACGTATGAGCCGCACGAGAGCAAGAATCACAAACTGCGGCAGATCGCAGTCAATGAATCTGTTGAGCACCTGTTTAGGGCTGCCCTGCAAAAGCATAAGACTGGCTATCTGTTTCGTGGTCACCGTGGCAAGCCTTATGTGCCAGCAAGCATGAAACGAACTTTTGCCAGGATTCGGGAGCGAGTCAACGCAGCGGGCAAACTGCAAGTGCCCTCGGGAACTTCGCCCTATTCGCTGCGGCACGCTTACGCTCACAGGCGGATCGCGGCTGGTGTCACCTGCGAAATCCTCTGCCAGTTGTTGGGCAACAGTCGAGACGTTTGCTGGGGGACATACAGCCAACATTACGCCAAATTTACGGGAGTCCCTGACGTTGGCTTTCTCTCGTTCTAGTCATCAATCGTAATCGGGCCCAACCAGCCCTGCCCAACAGCAGGGCTTTTTATTTCTTGGGCTTTCGTTTCTTTGAGACTGGACCTTTGCGGCGGTTGATTGCTGTGGCCATTTTGGCAACCTGTTTGGCGTCCAAGTCGAATCGCTGGTTAAGCACCCATTTAAGAATCTCAAACCCCTCCAATGCATCCTCTTTCGTTATCTTTCGCTCGTGACTGCCAGCGTTGCCCAACCACTTGATTGCCAACAGTTGCTTAGCGATCTGTGGCTGCTTTGCTTTGTACACCTCAATGCGTTGGTGAAGCACAACGACCTGTTTTCGTCGCTTGCCACCCTGTTGCACAACTCTCGAACGCTTGATGTCAGCGTGATCTAAGAACCGCTCAACAGCACAGCGAATGCAGTTTATGCATGCAGACGGATCAGCCCAATAAAGTGCAAACGCTGCATTTACTTCGATGGCGATTGACTGTGGGCATTTGGGCGGGATCTGGAATAGCGGTAATGGCGGCTCGAAATACTTAGGTTCATAGTAGGTGACTCGCTCGCCAAAGTCGCCTAAGTCAAAACAGGTCGTGCCAGTTAGGGCAACTGCTTCGCCGCAGTCGTGACGGCTGCACTTTAGCACAGCCCCAAACACCCCATCAAATTCGTCATCCGACGGCAGGTTCGCAATTCTTGAGTGTCGCGATTCGTACTCAACGATGGCGGACTTTTCATGCAACTTGCCGCCAACGTGAACAGTGTGCATCATATTCTGCAATGTCGCATGCCCACAGCAAGGGCAAGGCCATTCAGGCACTTTGTCAGCATGAAAGCCGTGCGTCCAAAGCCATCGGTCGATAGGCATTCTTGAGCCTCCCCGCTCTTTTTCATTTGACGTAAAGTTTGCGGTACTGTACATCGGCACGGGGCAACAACAAAACACTTTTCAGGAGTCAGAGCAATGGTAGCAAAAGCACCAGCCAAAAAGAAATCAGTCAAGAAAACGGCAGCCGCTCGAAAGCCCAGAGCAATTGGCGTCGTCGAGGGCGACAAGCCAGAAACCAACGGTGCCCCCAAGCAACGGGGCAAGAAAAAAAGCCAGTTGACAATTGACATCGAGACGGATTTGGCAGCCGGCATGCCAGCCAAGATGGTGGCTCAAAAACACAGCGTCAAAGAGTCCAAGGTTTACAACATTGCCTCGGCACTGAAACGCAAGGCAAAGGACGGCAGCAAACGTAAGGGCAAGAAAGTCAAACCAGCCAAAGTAAGCGGCGTCAGAATCATCGGCGACAGCGGCAACAATGGCTTGCTCTCAAGTGGTCTCGCTCTGTTGAAAGCAGCAGGTTCGTTCGCTGCCGCTCGTGCTGCTCTCGATACGCTAGAAGAAATTCGATCAGTTAAACTCTAGATACTTCCAACAACTAAGCATTTTTGTGATGCGAAAAAAGGCACTGCCCGATTGCAGGTGCCTTTTTGTTTAGAGGTGCAAATGCGACAGTTCTACGTCAGCAAGGCAAGGCGAATCACCATAAGACCTGCTCTTTCAAAAACCTGCTGCTCGGCAAGCAGCAATTAACTGAGTGCCGAGCAGCAGGGTTGTGTTAACGTCCGGCGTCGATCAAAAGAAGGTGCAAGTCGCCAAGTGCATCCTTGCCCAATCGCTTGCCAATTGCCACAACCTCAACGTCAGTCAAATGACGTTGAATGCTTGGCATGGCTCGAATCAGCGGCTCGGCAAACTTTTCGTATTCTGCCTCTGTCGCTGTCAATCCGCTGTGACTGTCAGATAAATCAGCCATTCGACACCTCCTATTCGTCAGAAGCAATCTCTTCGTCTGCTTTGAGATAGGGATCATATTCGTAATTAACGTATTCATCTGTCTCGCCACCGACCCCATCGGCGGTAGACATTTCAATGTCCACAACATCCCAATCCTCGGGCTCGAAGCACTCATTATTACAGTGCTCTAGAATTTGCTTGTCAGTCCAATCGGCAGGCACCTCGACTGTTGCTGTTCCGCTCATTGTGGCCAAACCACTCCAAGACACAGTCACCGTTTTTGTAATTATCGTTTCCATTTCCATCGTTTTCTCTCTTTTGTTTCCCCCTTTTCGATAAAAGTGCTTTTCTGGTTTCTGAGCACCAAGCCCAGAAACCAGAAAACGACTTGATTACACGAGCACCGCAACAGGTAACCAATATCTGGTTGCCTGCTTTCGTTTCTCAATCAATTCGGCACGCTCATTACACACAAACCGAATTGTTTCGAGCGTCACCATGCCAAATAAATCATCATATAGTTGACTGGCTGTGACCGCCTCGTCGGCTGTGTTTGGCAAGTTCGCCAACACAGTTTTTCTCTCGACACCTGAAAAGATCAGTTGATCTGACATTTCGTCGAAAAGTTGTTGCAGGCTGACCGCCTCGGCAAGCCTAATGCCACCATCCAGGCAGTTCAGTAACTTAACAATCTCGTCTTTGATCTTTATTGCTTCGGCAGGCAATCGAACTGGCGAATTATCCATTGAGCACCTCCTCGACTTGCCGACGCTCCTCGGGCGTAAGTCTCGCCCATGTGGCAGCCTCGTCTGCCTCCATAAATCTGTTCCACAAAATGCTGCCAACGGGCGACGCTTCGTGCCTACCGGTGTGGCGGTCAAATCGATACTGAACGAGCCGCTCGAAAAGGTTCCAGGAAAGGAACCGAATGCCGGTGCCCCGATACTTGTTGATGCGCCGGCGTAAAGGCTGTACTGACCAGCTGGTAGATAAACCGTGTAGGTATTATCGAAGCTTTGGTTGCTGGATCCAATCCAGTTGCCGACAATAAGTGCATTCGTACTATCGACCAGTCCGAAGCCGATGGACGCAGGCGGCATTTCGTAACCTGAGGTATAAAGTGATACCTCCACAAGAAGCTTGCTAGCCTCATCGAGATCGAAGGTCACAGCGAACGAAGTGCTTCCCGAATATCCGGGCGTCGGTGGGATTTCGAACTTCACATTGCCCGTCGACCCGCCGTAGCTGCCTGCACCGCCGACGGCTTTGAGCTGACTCGAATCAATGTGCGAGGTTTGGGATGCTCCTGGAAGTGATGCCGTGAAGTCGGAGAAATCCGCTGCAACGATTGCCGACTCCCCGATGCTCGACACGGATCGAGCTTGGCTCACTGGCGAGATCGGTCCCGCCCAAGCAATTGGTCCCCACGCTGCAAGAAGCAGGAAAACCGCGACCCTAGCAATGAATTGCCGTTTGCCCACACTAGTGCCATTAACTCTGCCCAATTCGCTCATGAGTCTCACCTCAAGAAAGGAGAAGCCAATCGACAGTCCATGTTGGACTATTCCGAATCCGACTTTAGCATCCGCCTCCACCCCGATCAATCAGGTGCGATGGCGAAGTCTATTTTCACCGCTGAATATCGACAGTTTCTCGGTTTGCTCCGCGAAACAAGGGAGTCTGCTGGCGTCACGCAGGCCGAGCTCGCCAGCAAGCTCGGGCAGACGCAATCACTCGTCAGCAAGTTCGAACGCGGGGAGATCCGGCTCGACGTGATCCAGTTGCGTTCGATTTGCCGCCTTGTTGGAACGACGCTCCCCTCATTTGTTGCGGCACTCGAACGCCGCTTGTCAAAGAAGGGTTGAGTGTGACGGCGTTCCTTGGCACACTTCTGATAGCGATCTAGCCGACGGCCGCATTCCGTTGCTCGCCGCCGGCGGTCTCGCGGTCCGTGCGGCATCACGCCAAACGATTACCGAGTTGCTTGGTTTGCATCGTCGAGCTTTTCAGTTTCGGGAGCAGCTTCAGCCGAGAGAGATCCACATCGCTCGAAGTGGTACGATACGCACTTGCGACACCGTCGAGGCACAATTCGTCAACCGAGTGACTTTTGTCGCAAAACTGAAAACTCCGAAACTTCCCTCAAAAAAGTTGGCGATGGGTCCCCAGCCGGTGCGGGGCTGGACGACGAGAAGTGCTTCACTTCTTCGTTCATGGTGATTCCCGATTGAGTCGTGGAGGATGACGGATGTCGTGCCACGAAATAATATTTGACGATGCTCTCGACCTTGGGGACGACTGACTGGAGAAGATTCAGTCGGTCCCCTTCGAGCGATGGGTCACCAAGACAAGGCACAAGCGGAAAGCGAGCCGCGGCACTTGGGCCTGTGTCACCGAACTCGACCCCTTCACTATGCGGCCACCAAGGCTTGCATCAAGTCGATCACACGATCGACTTGGCCAAAAACTCTGCGAGCAACGGGCACCAGGACTAGCGACGAGTGTTTTGGCAATCTACGAGCGGGTTTTCCCGCCTGCAAAGATCGAGCGATAATGCACCGAACTACGGAATCGCGTTGTGCTTGACAGCTCTGCTTGGTCCGTCAAGTGTTTCACCAAATCGTGCGAGCGAAAATTCCAATGCCACGTGACCCGATCGAACATATTGTCGTACTCATGTTTGAAAACCACTCGTTCGACCAATTGCTCGGCTGCTTCAAGGAGGTTTACAGTGACCTAGAGGGCATCGATCCAAGCAAGCCTCGCTCAAATCAAGGCCCGTCGGGACAAGAATTCTTTCAGCAAACGACCAATGCAACGGCCGTTCGACTTGATCCTAGGCACGAGACGGACCACGTGCTTCGGCAGATCGCCGATGGCAACAGCGGATTCGTGGCTGATCTCGCCGCATCGCACGCGGACGCTACGCCCGCTGACTTCCAGTCGATCATGGACTACTACGCGAAAGGATCGCTGCACGCCTTACACACGCTGGCGGAGCACTTCACGATCTGTGACCACTGGTTTTCTTCCGTCCCAGGACCGACTTGGGCGAATCGCTTTTTCATTCACTCCGGAACGTCGCTGGGCAGGGTCGAGATGGGATCACTTGAGAACTGGCAGCTGTGCTTCAATTACAATCAGGAAACGATCTACGATCGTCTCGACGCGAAGAATGTGTCGTGGGGCATTTACTGTGGGGATATTCCGCAATCGATTCTGTTGATGAGTCAATGGCCAAATCTCTCCCGATATCATCATCTGAGTCAGTTCTATGAGCATGCCACACGCGATGAGGCCGATTTCCCCCAATATTGCTTTATAGAGCCGCGATACTATCCACCCGGCCAAAATGACGATCATCCACCACACAGCGTCGTGCTGCCGCAAGAATTGCTCGCGTCCGTCTACAACTCGCTCCGCAGCAACACAGACCTTTGGAACTCAACACTCCTGGTCGTGTTGTACGACGAACACGGAGGGTTTTACGATCACGTGGTGCCGCCAGATGCAATTCCGCCCGATGATCGGCGTGGCGAGGGATTTGCCTTCGATACGCTGGGCGTGCGAGTACCAGCCCTGCTCGTGTCACCGTGGGTCGAGCGGCGAGTCGAACATACACAGTTTGACCACACGAGCCTTCTACGATACTTGATCGACAAGTGGGATCTTCAGCGATTGACACTTCGCGTTGACGCAGCAAGCAGTTTCGATTCAGTAATTCGGAAAACCGGTGATCCACGGACCGACACGCCAATGGCGATCACGATGCCACGGGTCGAACAAAGACTTCGCACAAGCGCGGCCGCTCTTCGCTCCAGCGTGGAGTCGGAAAACGAGCATCAGATTGGACTTGTTGCTTTCATGGAGCATTTTGAGGAAATGCGGACAACTCATTACCCTCAAGGCGCACAGGCTTTTTCGATGTCCGCCCCTAGTGTTTCAAGTGCCGAAGTGGCGAAAAATCGATTTCGAGAACTAGTTGATCGTGAGAAGGCTCTCAACGGAGAGTAACAGCCGGACGTCGAGGGCAAGAGAGAACGCCGATTTGAGTTGCCTCATCATGCTATGGCCGAACTTGCTCGCTTGACCTTTCGGTTGCCGCCAGATTTTGGCGAACCACTCCCTCCGAGCCGCCTGGACTGGACGTGACTCATTTGAATGTGATCGGACTTCGAGCGGTTCTTTTTTTAGCAACTCGATCTGATAATCTTGTCGAGTGCGGCTTGCAACTCGGGCTCAGAGTTTCAACGTAGTCCGGCGGTCGTCGAGGCAGTGGCTTGTCGGCCGCTGATCAGTTGGGAAGCCACCATCCACTTCGCAAAAGATTCTTGTTCTGCTGGCGTTTGCCGTATGCTGCGTCGTCTTCTGACAGCTTGGCACGAACTCCGCATTTGACCGCAACTTATGCCCTGCCGCTTGATGCCGTGAGCGAATGAGTCGCAGTTGCCGTGAATACGGAAGGCAGCCCATTTTTGTTGCAGAATTGAAAACTCGGAAACTTCCCGCAAAAAAGTTGGCGATGGGTCCCCTGCCGGGGGGAAGTGGACGACGCTGGCCTGCCGAGGTAAGTCAGGCACAACGCCTGGCCTATAGGGGCTTGGCTTCGGAGAAACCGCCGTAACGACAAATTTGACGACGCAGGCGGCGGCGAATAAACTCCGGGCGACCATCTCGTGCGCAAGCCTGGCGCCGCACGCCGAATCTCGTTTACGTGGCGGTGCCAGGCAGTTCAAGACCCAAATGGGACTTCCGAATCAAGGGGCTTCGATGCGTCTGACTCTTTTCATTGCGGTCGTATTAAGCACGCCGCTGTTTTTTCCCGCCCCCACTGTCGCTTCGGTCTCGCTGTGGTTGCGATTCGAAGATGGGACTGGACCGACAGCATTTGATAGTTCCCTCAATGGCAATACTGGCGCGATGCAGAATGGCGCTCTATTCGGCAGCAACGTCCCGGTGAGCGTACTGCCGCAAAACGGACTCTCGAACGCCGGTTCATTGCAGTTGGATGGAATCAATGACGCAGTTGTCGTCCCGCCATCCGCAACGATACAACCAGTTTCTGCAATGACCCTGGAGGCGTGGTTCCTCATTGAAGCCCGACGACCGGACGGCTCGGGTATTGTGGGCCTTCAGTACGGATTCGGACCTGCGAACTCCTATCAAATTGCGGTTCGTCCCGATCTGTTTTTCAGCGTCACGGACAGTCTGGGCCAAAGTTTCGACGTGAACTCCGGGATCGTGCCGGAGTTGAATCGATGGTATCACACCGCTGGGACTTGGGACGGTACGGATTTGCGTCTTTTTCTCGATGGACTTGAGATTGGCACGACGCCGTTTTCAGGTTCGATCGGCTACGTAGGTTCCAATGCATTCGTTGTCGGGGCAGACGACGATGGCTTTGGACCCGGTGGATCGCATTTTCTGACGGGCTACGTCGACGAGGTTCGACTGCAAGATGAAGCACTTTCACCGTCGCAATTCTTGAACGCTGGTGCTGTACCTGAGCCGACATCAGTCGTTGTGTGGCTGGTTGCGTGCGTAGGAATAATAGGCATGTCCGCAAGCCGGCGTGCGATAGCTTCATTGCGGCGCATGATCGGCCTTGGTATTTTCGTCTTGGCGGTGTTGCCGTGCTCAAATGCGACAGCCGTGGTCGTTGTCTTTAGCGACGACTTCAATTCCGGTGCTTCACCGCTTTGGGGCCACGAGATTGGTGACTGGTCTGACGCTGGGGGCGTTTATCGCGAGACCAATGGACCACTGCATCCACACCCTCGACGCCCACGTCGCCCCCACCAACGGGCACGAGTGGATCGGCATCGCTCTGGATCAACAGAATTGAGACCGGTTTTTCCGGAGCGAATTTCTCAAAGACCGTTGGGGCCATGCCGCCAACGACCGGAGCGATACCACAAACCAGGTCCGATGCCTCGGCTGCGAACCGGTGCGAGATGAAGCCGCCGTTGGAAATTCCCGTGGCGAAGATTCGACGACGGTCGATCTTGGTCGTCTTGGCTAGGCCGTCGAGCAGCAAACGCACGAACTTCATGTCGTTGATGTTCTCCCGTTGTGCTCGCATGAACTCGACGCCTCGGCCGTCGTTCCAGTTGCCATCGATGGCTTCTGGATAAATGGCGATAAAGCCTTCTCGTTCGGCTAACTCGTCGAATCGGCTGAAGCGTTCCATCTGCCTGGCGTTGCCGCCGCCACCGTGGAAAGCCAGCACGACCGGCAGCGGGTGCTCCACTTTGCTGGGGACGAAGACCAGGTAAGTCCGCTCCAGGCCATCGATCGTGATCTTGTGCTCGACGGCACCAGTCGCTGCGACTGCATGGAACGAAACCGAATGCAGAATAACGAGGAGCAGAAATGGCATGTGCAGGTACGACCAGGAATTGGCCATATTCTTCGAACCCCGCAGGACAGAACGTTTCTTGACTGTTACTCGGCACGCAAGCCGTCAAGGGCCAACATTGATGCCCTGGCGGCGAGTTTTGGCTTGGCTCGGCTCCAGCCGACAATCTAAGGCGATCATCGCTGGCCGCCAAGAAAATGTTGCAGAATTGAAATCTCAGGAATCGTTTACAAAAAAGTTAGCGAGGGGACCCGTGCCGAGTGGGGGTGGACGAGAAAGGCGTGCTCCCCAAATCTTCATTCACGACGGGTCGTGCTTGCGTCGTGGCGGATGACTTACGAGTGGTTTGGATTGTTCGACAAGCAGAATCTAGAATTTGCCGAGTGCGAAGATGCTGACCTGAGTTTGCGATTGCGAGCGGCAGGCAGGGGGATTCATGCTCAATCAAGAGATTTACAGGTCATCTTTCTTACCTCCTTAGTATGTTGGGCTCTTCGTGGGATCTAGTGGGGACCACCCGGTTATTCGGGGGTTTGGCAGCGACTTGCCTGCCGGTCGGGGCGTGCTGCAGCGGCTGCCCCACATTCCCCCGCAATATCGAATCGCTATGGGCGCTAATACCGAAATGGCTTTCCGATTGGGGGCCAAGCCTGCTCAGAATGAGCGTGCTGGGTTACTGCGGGGCGGGACGCTAGTCGTCACCTACACCGTTGCCATCGTGCCAGAACCTGCAACGTGGCTGCTTGGCATGGTGCTGATTGGGGCGGCTCGATTGCGTCGATAGCCGCACTGATTGAGAGTCAATCGAGAGTTGAGCCGCCCGCAATGGGCGGCTCTTCGTTTGCTAAAAGGATCAAAAACTGACGTGCAACGCATAAGGTTGCACAATTCTGAATACCACAGATTGGGCACTCTCCGGACATAACCTTCGTACTAGCAAGGGCTTCATGCGATCTTCAAAAACTTAGTTGACGAATAGCGGAATTCGCTTAGGAATAACTGAGTCAGCAGGTTGCGGCCGTCAGTCGGCTCGTATGTGCTGATTTTTGATCTGAGAGTCGTTAGGGCCAGCGGCTCGGACAAGTGGGTATTTTTACCAAGAGGGCAGAACTTCCGCAGGGGTGCGTTGAACGTCGAGCCTGGAGGTTACAGGCAATGTTAGCTGCAGCAACTCAAGTCACAAAGGAAACTGCCGGACACCAAACCAAACTCCTACGATCCAGAATCTACGGGCCATTGCTCGGCATTGCGGGCGTCGTCGCTTGGTGTGCCGCCGTGGCAAGCGGAGCAAAGGACAGCGGACTCTTGGGGATGGATCCCCCAATTCAGGTTACGGTAACCGCTCCGCCGCAATTACAGCCAACCATTGAAGCGTCCGTTAAAAGCGAAGAGTTCCGATTGCCAGAATCAGTGAAGCATTTAATTGCGAAGCGAGATGCCAAGAACGAGCCATCGGATAAATCCAACGCATTGATAGTTTACTCGGTGTCCGAATCCCTAGCAGTTGTTTCGATTAGAAACACAAGTAATCTGAGGGCAAAGGATGTTGATCTGCTTTGGGACGCTGACTACGTGAATGTCGTTGTCGAACGTGCAAACGGTTCGTTCACTGAAACAAGTTTTAGCAAGCGGCTAAAACTCGGCAACCTTGACAAGCAAGAGCCGCTAAAACTCTACGTGTGGTCTTACATTCCAGAGAATGCTAGGGTTGCTTGGGAAGGAGGTTCGACAAACGTAACCGTAATGCAGCCGGATTCGATGCCCATTCCCAAGCCGTCAACCAATACAGCCCCAGCGGAGACGAAAGGTAACTATTTGACGATCTCTTTATTTTGTATCGCTGCATTTCTCACTGGTGGCTTTGCCACTTATTGGTTTCAAGGTGCTAGAATATCGCGAAGGTCTAGCACACGGCCTGTCGCGGCGATAGCAACTCAATAGACTCTCGTGTAGAGGGGGGCAGGCACAACCTGCCCCCCTCTTTCATTCGGATGATCCTGCTTGCTGCCCACTTGATAGGGCATGCGAGTATTTTTCCTAGACGATCAGACACAGCGGGTATCTTTCTTTCGGCAGCACTTCCCGTAAGCCGTGGTTGCAGGCACAGCCGACGGGGCAATCGCAAGGCTGACAGCCGAGCCCGGCAAAGGGGATTTGGTTTGCCGGGACCACGATTTGAACGCTGCCGAGAATTGGGATGGCAAGCACGGCATGCTTGTTGCCGAACGGTTGCTAGCCAATCGCCCTGCAATCGGCAGGCTGGTTGTTCACAGCACGAATTACAACGAGGACGATGATATGTTCCGCCGGTTGAAAGCACGTCTGGTTGTATGCCGAGCGGCTGCCTTTCGAGCCGGTGTTTACGGGCTTGCTGAGTTCGGGCAAGTTCTAAACGGGGTACTGCTTGGTCCAGGTGCGGCAAGCCACGCATTCAAATTCCGAAATTGCTCGCCCGTCCTCGTTCAACGGTCTGCCTGGGGTGTAATGCGGCGGGTCCGCGTTGCACGTTGGGCAATGCATCGTCACGGTAGCCCGTTTAGGTCCGCCGAATTCGTCGCGTAGGAAAGTTTCGATTGCAGTTGAGCGAACTGCCCAGGTCGTGCCATCGCCATAAAACCGCTGCCATTCGGCTTGCAACGCCTCGTCGGTCAACCCGTCCAGATAGAACTTTCGCAATTCACGCAACGGAGGCTCAACGAAGTCTGCCATCTTGGATCCCCTTAGTTCTGGCCTGCCGAGCACATTGGCAACCGCATCGCCGCTCTGCTCAACGTGCTGCTTGATTGGCTTGCGTGCGGCATCTTCACCCTGCTTTAACCGCTCAATTCCCTGACGTTGAAACTCGCGTTGCCAATCGCTCATTGCTTAAACGTCCCTGTATTCCAGGCAGGTATTTGCTACGTTTTCGACGCTCCGAAACCTCGCTCTAGCACGGGGAATTTCGAGGGCTGTAAGCAGTTTTCGGTAAGCAATCGGTGTCGTTGCTCGACGTAACCCGTTATTCTGTGTCGCTTGTGAAAGAAATCTTGGCGACCGTGAGCAATGCGAAAAAGTCCTGTTTTCGCGGGAGTTTTAACGATTTTGGTCAGCGATTTTTTCGAGCCAATTGAGCTACGGGGACTCGCTGGCTCGCGCGCCTCAAAAGGTAGTCACGCGACGGTCATTCGCAAAATCTACATCGTGGTGCGGTCCCCCCACGATCGCGGGCCGCGGCACACAGCGGCCAACCACGGCGCAGGGCAGTTCGCCGCAGCGCAATTTGGGCCGCCGTGCTCACGCAGCTTTCCGCAGTGCGCCCTGGCGAGTTGTGATTTTACCAGTCGCCACGCCGTCGGGTAGGCCCGGGCCGGCAACGCCTTGCGCGTTATCCCTTTTTGCCCGTGGGCACGCGTCCGATCGCGTCAAATCGCGCGAATGGGCCGACAATCCGCGGCCGCTAGCGGTTGGCCCGCGACCGGCCGATTTGTCCGTCGTGTAGTACCGCGATAAGCTAGATTGATCGGAGCCGTGCTTGTCGGTGGCCGGCCAACCCTTTTCATCTCTAGGCGGACGGAATCTGTGCCCCACCCACGCCTGCGACGAGCAGTGGCCCTGGTGATTGCCGTCGCGGCCGCGCTCGGTCCGATCGCCTCACGCCTGGAAGCGGCCGTCGTCGTGCTCTCGAACCGCGCCTCGCAGCCGGTGCGCTGCGAAGTAGCGGGCCTCTCGGGGCCCTTGTCCTACACCATCGCCCGCGGAGACCTGGTGTGCGTACCGGTGTCGGGCCAGGCCGAGTCGCAAATCGCCTTCGAGTCCGACGGCAACGCGGTCGGCTATCACCTCGATCCGAACAGTTGCTACTACTTCTTCGATACGGCGCACGGCGGCCTGAATTTGCAGAAGATCGGCTACAGCGACGCGGGCGACACGCCCTCGCTGATTGACGCTCCCGCCACGCAGTGGGAGAAGGCCGACAAGAAGCTGCCGCGGCTGGCCAAGATTCCGGTGAAGATTCTCGTCGACGACGAGGAGCGGATGGTCACCGAGGCCTGGCAAGATCGCTTGCGCAAGCGGCTCGAAATGGCGTCGGGCATCTTCGAACGGACGTGCCGCATCCGCTTTGAGATCGTGGCGTTCGATACCTGGGATTCCGACGACCGCATCACCGATTTCACGCGCTCGATGGTCGAGTTCGAGGCCGAGGTTCCGCCGGCCCCCGCCCGGCTGGTCATCGGTTTCACCAGCCAGTACTCGCCGATGACCGGGCCCACCAAGGTCGGCGGCACGCGCGCCGCCTTCTATCCCTATGTGATGGTGCGCGAGTGGGCACAGCACTACACCGAGGCCGAACGGCTCGAAATGCTGGTACACGAGCTAGGCCACTATCTCGGCGCGGTCCACAGCCCCGAGACCACCTCGGTCATGCGCCCCGTGCTCGGAGATCGCCAGGCCCGGCTGCGCAGTTTTCGCGTCGGCTTCGATCCGCTCAACGCGCTGGCCATGTATCTCGTGGGCGAAGAGTATCGCATCCGCGGCAACATCCGCCGGCTCATCGAACTGAGCCCGACGACACGGCTGCAATTGCGGACCATCTATCAAGAAATTGGCCGGTCGATTCCCGACGACCCCGCGCCGCCGCAGTACATCCA
>Ga0163152_10004762_pt1 | contig 16489 bp, 13 predicted proteins | sample OliLakLV19MP8IB2_FD_148635 | JGI IMG/M metagenome (GOLD analysis project Ga0163152, IMG submission 148635) | Freshwater microbial mat bacterial communities from Lake Vanda, McMurdo Dry Valleys, Antarctica - Oligotrophic Lake LV.19.MP8.IB-2 | ecosystem: Environmental > Aquatic > Freshwater >... | reverse complement strand
TGGAAGCTGAATACTCGGCCACGCAAATCGCTGGGCTTCAGATGTCCCGCAGAGTTGTTCACTCCAGACGCGTTCGATTTCAGGCAGCATCATGCTGCGCTTTTTGCACTTGGTCATTGAAACCGCCCAGCCTTAAGCGAAGGGATCGGAACCGGATCATGAAGAATTCGTCAACATCCTCCTGGAAGGGGGACAGCAGACCAGCGATCAGACGCAATCCGCATCTGCATCACTCGGCGCAAAGAGAACGATCCGGGAGGATTGAGCCTTTCTTCACGAGGCTGTTGCCGCTCGGGGGAAAATCAGGGTGAGCCCCACGCTGAGCAATGGCAAACACGCGGGCACAGTGGGGGCAGGCGTGGTCCCTCCGATCGAGATCACTCCAACTGACACCATACTTCATCACATACGTATGGCCGTCGATCCACAGAGGTTGTCCACCTTCTGGGTGAATCTCATCGCAGAGATACCCACATCCCACACAGAACCGCACAGATATGGCGTCCATACATTCACCTCCTTATCCGCCGCTACGGTGAAGGGAGAAACAGCGAATCCTGGCACGCGGCAAAGCCTCAGCCGTCCGCTCCGCAACATTTGATCGCCGACGATGAAGATGTCGCTCCAAACATGACAGCAGAGCTGTGCTCAAGATCGTCTGAGCTGCAGAAATAATTCTCTTTAAGAGCGTCGTCAACAGCGTCTTCCGCATTAGTGTCGGTGTGGATCATGAACAGGGCCTCCGCTTCGGAATAAGGTACCCGGCTACGCTCACACGATACGCATGAAGCGCGGGTCGATGTAACTAGGAGATCTACCAGAGTGCGGAAGAAAAGTTACGAGGGGTAAGTTCCACAATAAAGAACAGGCGCACTCCAGGCTGACGATCACGGACCTTCTACTCCATGTCGCGGCACACTACCCATTCCTGGTCACGAGGGAAGCGAGTATAATTGGATTACTCTGCGCCGCTGCCCGGAGTCCTTGAGTTCGTTCCAGTGGAGATAGTTTCTTGAAGCTAAACATTTCGGTATCACAAACGACGGCCTTCGCCCCTGCGGGAGACTCAGGCGAGTCGAGTGAAATTCCTTGTTGTCTCGGCGCCGACTCAGGAGAGAAATGCGTGTGACAACTTCGAGGCTTGGTAACATGCCGGGTGGCTGGATCAGTGCAGCAGCAACTGCAGCTGCAGTAGTGTTCGTGCTCGATCTCCTCACGCCGCTCGGTATTGCAGTGCCGATGCTGTATGTGCTGCCGATCCTCCTCTCATGGTTCGTGCCCGGGCGGCTGAGCACGGCTTGGGCGGCTGGGAGTGCGGTGGTGTTGATATGGCTGGGGACGCTGCTCTCTCCCGGTGTGTTCTCCTCCCAGGTATTTATGGAACGGACCATGGCCTCCACATTACTGCTGGCTGTCGCGGGGCTCCTGGCGAAACAGAAACAATTAGCGAGGCAAACTTCGGAGGCGCATGAGGCGCGGCGCGAGAGCGAATCACGGTTCCAGCATATTTTCAATCATGCAGGGCTTGGAATCACGATCAAAGACCTGGACGGTCGATTCGTTCAGTGCAATCCGGCTTATTGTGCGCTGACAGGCTACAGCGAAACGGAATTGGCCCAACGGACCTCCCAATCGTTGATCCATCCGGATGATCGAGACGAGAATATGCGTGGGGTCCAGGCATTGTTGCGCAACGATATGCCCTGGTTTGAAATCGAGAATCGCTATGTTCAGAAATCCGGCCATTCCGTGTGGGTCCACAAACTCGTGTCCGTTCTCCGCGCTGCCGACGGGCTGCCGACGCACTTCATCGTGCTGGTGACCGACATCACCGAGCGCAAGAAGATCGAAGAGGTGTTGCGTACGGTCAATGAGACCTTGGAGGAGCTGGTGGCGGAGCGGACGGCCGAACTTGCCGAGGCCAACGAACGCTTCGAATGGGTGACCAAAGCGACGCATGATGGAGTATGGGACTGGGATGTGGTCCACGACACCGTGTACTTCTCTCCCCGCTGGAGGGAGATGCGCGGGTTTCAGGAGGCGGATAATGTGGAGCTGAGCCAGAAGTGGTCAGGAGGAATCCATCCGGATCATCAGCCACAGGTGATGGCGACGCTTCATGCATATTGGAAAAAGGAGCTGCCGGAGTTCTGGATGGAATATCGCGTTCGGCGAAAGGACGGAACCATCATGTGGGTGCTGGACCGCGGAGTCGCCATTTGGGACGAGCAAGGCCGCCCGATCCGTATGGTGGGCTCGGAAAAGGATATTACGTGGCGCAAGGAAGCTGAGGAAGCGTTGCGCCGAAGAGAGCATGAGTTCCACGCGTTGGCCGACAATGTGCCGGCGCTGTTCAGCTACATCGACCGCGATCGACGATACCGGTTTATCAATAGAGAGTACGAGAAGTTCTTCGGCCGCTCCGCCAACGAGGTCGTCGGAATGACCATGCGCGAGCTGCTCGGCTCGGAGGGATACGACGAAGTGCTCCCGCACCTGGAGGCGGCACTCAAAGGACACACAGCCTCGTTCGAATACTCCCTACCGGGGATGGACGCGAGCGAGCACTGGTTTTCCGCGGAGTACGTACCGGATGTGGATGGACAGGGGCAGGTCATAGGTCTGTTCATCCTCCTCACCGAGATCACGGCGCTCAAACAGTCCGAGGCGGCTATCCGTGAACATGAAGCCCAATTGCAGGACCTCAACACCAAGCTGATGCAGGCTGAGGAGCACGAACAGCAGCGGATTGCACGGGAACTCCACGACGACTTCACGCAGCGGTTGGCGGCGCTCACGCTCGACTTACGCATGGTCTGCCGTGAGCTGTCTGCTGACTCGGACCCTTCGCGCATATTGCGACTTCAGCAGATTGGAGATTCAACGGAGCAGCTGGCCGGGGATCTGCAGCAGATGGCGCACCGGCTCCATCCATCGATTCTGGAACATGTCGGCCTGGAGGCGGCGGTTCGCGAGCATAGCGACGAGTTCGCTGCACGAACGGGATTGACGGTGGAAGTCTTGGTCAGGGAGGTGCCGAGGGATGTCCCGCCCGAACAGGTGTCTTGTCTCTATCGCGTGTTGCAGGAAAGTTTGCAGAATGTGCGAAAACATGCCAACGCGACGAATGTCCTGATCCGGCTCCTGCGAACGGGCCATGGTCTGGGACTGTGTGTCCATGACGATGGACAAGGTTTTGAACAGGCGCAGCGTGGCAAGGGCCGGAAAGGGTTGGGTGTCACCAGCATGAAAGAGCGGGTGAATCTGCTCAACGGGACTTTCCGTATCCGGACGAATCCCAGCGAAGGAACGGAAGTGCATGCCTGGGTGCCGCTTGAAGACGTAAAATGTGAGACGTACAGTGGTTCGCAAGACGCGCCAGTCGATTCATGAGGAACAGATATCTTGCATCGCAAGGTGAGAATCCGTAGGGTATTCGACAGGAGGAGGCCACACTCATGAAGAAGCCCCGTGTGTTGATCGCCGACGATCATTCCATTCTGCTGGCCGGTCTGCGCAAGCTAATCGAGGATCGTTGCGAGGTGGTCGGAATGGTCGAGGACGGGCGGGCTTTGGTTGAAGCCGCGGGACACTTGCAGCCGGACCTGATTCTCTTGGACATCTCGATGCCGTTCTTGAACGGCTTGGACGCGGCGCGCCAGATCAAGAAATTTCTGCCTGATGCCAAACTGCTGTTTCTGACGATGCATTCAAGCGCGACCTACGCAACGGAAGCATTGAGAGCCGGGGCGAACGGCTATCTATTGAAACAGTCGGCGGCCTCTGAGCTACCGCAGGCGATTGAGGCCGTGCTCAAGGGACAGACTTATCTTGCACCGGCGATTACCAAACCGATTCTAGAGAAGGTCTCGCGACCGGGCCAACCGGAGATTCAGAATGCATTGATGGATTTGACGCCGCGCCAGCGCGAGGTGCTGCAGTTGGTCGCCGAAGGGAAGAGCACGAAGGAGGTGGCGGATCTCCTGTGCGTATCGGTCAAGACCGTGGAGTTCCACAAGGCTCGCATCATGGAGCAGCTCGATCTGCATTCCACACCCGCCCTCATCAAGTTCGCGATTGCCGAAGGTCTGGTGGGCGCGGAATCCTGACCCTTCGTATCGAGTCGCCCCTGCCCTGGTAACCTTTCCCGCATGATCTAGGTCCTTTCCTAGTTCTCTCCAAAGCCGTGATCCGGTATATCCATTTTACGCACTAGTGGACCGGTGCTCAGAATACGATCGATCCTAATTCGGCGGGAGTCTGCCCGTTGCTGGAAGAATTCTCTACGCGGGCTGGGATGTGAGGGGGGAGGCGTATGTTGCTCTGGGACGAGGACGCGTCATGATCCCGCGAGTTCTCTTGGTCGACGATCATCCACAAGTTTTGGCGAATCTTAGCCGGCTGGCGGGCGAGGTGGGCGAGGTCGTCGGGGCGGTCCAAGACGGGCGTGCGGCGCTTGCGGAAGCGCGTCGCCTACATCCGGACGTGATCGTCTTGGATCTGACAATGCCGGAAGTGAATGGGCTCGAGGTGGCGCGGAAACTTCGGCAGGACATGCCGGAGAGCAAGGTCATCATCTGCACCGTGCAGACAGGTCCACGAGTCATCGAGGAGGCCTTTCAGAGCGGGGCTATGGGATTCGTGCAAAAACAGTCGGCCCATGGCGATCTTGCGGCGGCGATTTGTGCGGTGCTCGCGGGCGACAGATTTGTGAGTCCCGCTCTACGCTATGGCAAGGAAGAATCAAACGCGGAAGATTCGCCAACAGACTTTCACGAGGGAGGTGAACGATGAAAGCCGGGATATTCAATGGACAGACGAAGTCGAATGCAGGGAGGACGAGGCAGATGCCGAGTGGAGAGAGGCGTTGCACCCCAGCCGTGGCGGACAGTGATCGGATGCGACGCCTGCTGCATATCGCCCATTTGCACAATCGAGGTGTGACGCATGCGAGCTTGTGGCTGTCACGAGCGGGCGTCGCCCATACCTGCACTATACAAGGAGGTTTGTATGAAACGGCTAGTAGGAATAACGGCCCTGGCGATCGGCGCCATGTTGGTGCTGAACGGTCCCGCGTGGAGCGATGACAAAGGCAAGGGGAAAAAAGATGAATCGAAAGAGACAGTGGAAATGGCCGCCAAGGCCAAGGTAACGATCGACCAGGCGATCAAGACGGCTTCGGAGAAGGTTCCGGGCAAGGTCGTCGAGGCCGAACTGGAGAAGAAACACAACACACTCGTGTGGGAGGTCGAAGTCGTCACGGAGGAGAACAAGGTGATGGAGGTGCACATTGATGCGGAGTCGGGAGCCGTGATCAACGTGGAAGAAGAGAAAGCCATGAAGGGTGAATCCCGCAGTTCGCCGAAGAGTATCAGGGAGCGGTAATGCGGTCGATCAGAGGAACCGAGTGGTGAGCTGATCCAGCTCTCGCTGGGCGGTGGGAGGAGAGGCCTGCATGAGGCCGCTGCCTGTCGTGACGAATGACGCGGAAGAAGGACACGTGAAATTGACCTGCGCCAAGGTTATGGTACCGCCAACGTTTAATGAGAGAAGGGCGAGACGGCATGACGAAGTCAGGCACCTTGCTTGCCATGACCCGGAATACTCTCTCCCGATACAGCGTTCACACAGCAGAAACAGGAAGGAGGAGATACAGACGTCGATCAAGCGTGTGCGTGATGGAGCGGCCCTCTGCTCCGGGGCGCGAGTGCACGGGCTGAACGAGAGGTCTACCGTGCACGGCAATGGATAGGCCAGGAGAAAATGGCGAACAGAAGGCGCCCTGTGATGCGGAAACGACAGCGCTAACCGGCGGAGAACCAGTTGTCAGAAGAGTCAGCGCAATGCTCGAAAGAGTGGGATATCGAATGATCGACATGTGGCGAGACCGCAACCATTCCCAATAACCAAATGAGAGAATCATGTCATGCACTGAACAAGAGGCAATTTATAAAAAGGAGGAGCGCGTGATGCACACAGGGAAAACATACGGTAAGGCAATACTGGCAGGATTCGTCATTGCAGGAGCATTGGTTTTGGCGCTGCCACTGCCGAGCCAGGCGCAAGAGAAGTCTTTTGCCGGTAAGTCGCAATCCCACCCTGATCCCCATTACATGGACAACAAGCAGGACTTGCGGATTAAAATGGATGTCAAGTGGGAGCTATCCATGAGTCCCTTTGTCGACAATGATCATATTCACGTCACGGTCAGGGATGGAGTGGTCACGCTCAAAGGGCAGGTAGACAGTCAATATGAGTTCGATGCTGCGACTCAGAACGCGATCGAAGGCGGTGCCAAGAAAGTCATCAACCTGCTGACAATTCAAAAGTAGGTGAAGACCTGAGACACCCCTGCTGGCGGGAGGGGCGGCGGTTGTGCGCATGAATGTGCCGAACGCCTGTGAGCGAGAATCGCACGATGGCGTTCGGCATCGGTCCACTGCTCCGTCATCGCGTTCAGTGCACTATGTTTCCTGCGCATGAGGGGTGGTATGACGCATGTGACAAGCCGTGAGTCAGGCGACGTAGGGCTGGTCATACCAATATAAAGAGGAGCGTATTACTTTCCTGGTCTGCTGTGCTCTCGATAACATTTGTTATCGAGAGCACACGCGCGTGACGCCGACGCTTATCCTCTCAGTACCCGTCGTTCCCACAACCCGGCTCTGAAACCTCCTAAGTTGGGGTCATCGATGCCGAGGACCGTCAGCTCTTCTGGTTCGTGGAAACGACGCAGGACATCTGGAGCGGAATTCTACGTTGGGATGAAGTCGCCGGGAGCCGCTCTTCCCGTCTTCCGTGGTGTAGTTGTTCAGGAGGATTCCGAGTGCTGCGATTGCCATGAGATTGACAGGTGGGTGATTGTGCTCCGTCGCCTTTTGCGACAGGCCATAATTGAGACGAGAACTGAAATGCCCCACATAGATTCTCTCGTCCGCGCAGTACCCCTCATAAGTTGGCAGAAAACGTTCGTCATATCGTGTTCCTCGTGGTTGCTTTTTGCAGAAGGGTCCAGGCACGCCCGCTGTTGTTGCGTCGCTTATTCAAGAGCGGGACCGAGCGCGCAAATATATCGGATTATACCCGGCGGCCTTGGGTGTCGCCGATGCGGTCATTTTTGACGGAGGCATTGGCGAACACGCGTCTGACATGCGTGCCCGCATGTGCGAGGAAATGGACTGTGCGGGCTCGTGTGAGACCGGGATCTCGACGACAAGACAGTGGCCTTGCCGGCGGGCAGCGCAGCACGCATCAGCTGGGATCGTGCCAACGTGGAAGCCTACGGCGTGGTTGCCGATGAAGAAGCGTAGATCGTGCGTGAGACCGGGCGATGTCTGTGCGAAGCCAATCATAACCGTGACAAACCGAAACCGCGCAAAGGAACGATATGAACACCAACAACGACACAAGTGATCGACAGGTTGCGCAGCAAGCCGCACAGTATCGCCACGACGATCCTCAGTTCGCCCGCTGGGCCGAGGGCTATGGCGTCATTCAACACACCGGCGAGACACAAGTGCGCGTGCATGGCTTGGCGCTCTTCCTGAAGGGGCGAGGGACCACGGGAGACGGTGTCGCTTTCTTCGACCTCCTCATGGCCCTCGACCGCCTCACGAGCGCCGGTCTCTGGCTGGCCGTCCATCAGACGTATGCGCGAAATGTGTACCTGGACGGTCGTCCATTGGACGTCGACGACTTCAAGGTCCAACCCGATGGTCACACCGGCGGCGCGCTGAATATGGTGCCGGCTTATGCTGCGTATCTCGCAGCCAACGTGCTGACGGGCCACACGCGCGCCTGGCTGATGGGACAGGGGCATTGCGTGGCGGCGGTGGACTCGCTCAATCTCCTGGTCGGTAACATGACACAGACGCATGCCGAACGGTATGCGGTGACGGATGAAGGGCTGACGCGCTACGTCCGTGACTTCTATGCCTATCGCCTGCGCCCGGACGGAACGCAAGAATCTCCCTTGGGCAGCCACGTGAACGCCCACACCGCCGGCGGGCTGGCCGAAGGCGGCTATTTGGGATTCGCCGAACTGCAATACGTGCACATGCCCTTGCCGGGCGAACGGCTGGCGGTCTTTTTGTCCGATGGCGCGTTTGAAGAACAACGGGGCAGCGATTGGGCGCCGCGCTGGTGGCGCACTGAGGATTCGGGGTTTGTGACGCCGATCATGATCAAGAACGGGCGGCGAATCGATCAGCGCACGACCATGTCCCAGCAGGGCGGCGCGGCCTGGTTCCGCGAGCATCTGAAGTTGAACGGCTTCGATCCGATCGTGTTCGATGGCCGAGATCCCGCGGCGTTCCTGTGGGCCATCGTCGAGATGGAACGACGGCTGGAGGAGGCGGTTGAGGCGATCCGATCGGGGCGCAGCCGCTATCCGGTCCTGTTGCCCTACGGCGTCGCGATTGCGCCGAAGGGCGCTGGCTTTCCGGGAGAAGGCACGAACCTGGCGCATAATCTTCCGCTGATGACGAACCCGCGGACGGATGCCAGGGCCGCGGCGCTCTTTCATGAGGGGGCGAAGAAACTCTGGGTGGAACCCTCAGAACTGCGCGACGCTGTCAGGGCGTTTCAACAACACAAGACTGCAGGCCGTCCACTGGAGCGCGACCATGTCCTGGCACATCGCTCGGTCTCGCTGCGCGTGAGCCCCCCGCCACCGTTCCGATCCGTGCCGGTAGAGACGAGACGACGTCCGAATCTCTGGACCAGAACGTCTCCCATGGCGGCGGTGGATGAGGTCTTCGCGACGCTGGTGCAGGTGAATCCGCATTTGCGCCCGCGCGTCGGCAATCCTGACGAGATGCGCTCGAACCGGTTGCTGAAGACGCTGGAGCGATTGAAGTTCCGCGTGACGGACCCCGAGCCGGGGATTCCTGAATCCGTAGAGGGCGCGGTCATCACCGCATTGAACGAGGAGGCCGTTGCGGCCGCAGGGCTCGCGAACAAAGGGGGGATCAATCTGATCCACACCTATGAAGCCTTCGGCAGCAAGATGCACGGGGTGATCCGCCAAGAGATTATTTTTGCCAACCACTGCGCGGAGGCAGGACGCCCGCAACGGTGGCTGTCCGTCCCGCTGATCCTGACGTCCCATACCTGGGAAAACGGGAAGAACGAGCAGTCGCATCAGGACCCCAGCATGGCGGAAGCTCTGCTCGGCGAGTTGTCGAATCGCTCGCGGGTGGTCTTTCCTGCGGACTTCAACCAGGCGGCGGCCGTCACGGAGCAGCTCTATCAGACCCATGGGCAGTTCTGGACCCTAGTCGTGCCGAAGGCCGACACACTGCCCGATCTGTTCACGCCGGAGGAAGCCCGGCGGTCGGTGGCTGACGGAGGCGTGGAGCTGGACTGGGCCGGCCATGAGCCGGCGCGCGCGCGGATTATTCTAACGGCGGTCGGAGCCTATCAGCTCGTGGAACTCCTCGCCGCCTCCCGGCGGCTGGCCGAGCGCGACGTCGCGCACCGTGTCGTCTATCTGCTCGAACCGGGTCGGTTCCGTGCTCCACGGAGTGAAGGCGAGCGCGCCCATCAGGCGGCGCCGGCGCTGTGCGAACGTCTCTTTCCAAACCACATCCAGCCCCGGCTGTTCCTCACCCACACACGTCCTGAAGTGCTGCTTGGTGTGCTGGGGCCGCTGCATACGGGACCGCGCACGAGTGGACTAGGCTACATCAACCAGGGCGGCACCTTGAACACACCGGGCCTGTTCTTCATCAACCGTTGCAGCTGGGCCCACGTGCTGGCTGAAACGGCTCGTCTCGTGAATCTCCCGCGCGAGCAGTTGCTCAGCCAGGAAGAGAGCGAAGCGCTCGACGGACGGCGCAGCCCACATGGGGTGATCATTCCGAAGGTTGAGTCATGACGGCGGTGCGTCGGAGCGCTGAGCATGCCCGCGTTTGACAACGTCTTTTATGAAATCGCCGCGTTACTGTTGGTCGCTGCCGTCTGCGGCGCAATCGCCGTGCTGCTTCGGCAGCCGCTGATCGTCGCCTTTATCGCCGTCGGCATCGTGGCCGGTCCGGCGGGATTGAACTGGGTGCATGCAGCGGATCAAGTGGATCTGCTGGCCAAGATGGGCATCGCTCTGCTGCTGTTTGTCGTGGGACTGAAGTTGGATGTGCACTTGATCCGGAACATGGGACGGGTTGCGCTGGCTACGGGCCTCGGGCAGGTGCTCTTTACGTCGGTGGTCGGGTTCGGACTCTGTCTCCTGTTGGGACTCGACCCGATCCCGGCTCTCTATGTGGCGGTGGCGCTCACCTTTTCCAGCACGATCATCATTGTCAAACTCCTGTCCGACAAGCGCGAGATCGACGCCCTGCACGGTCGCATCGCGGTCGGATTTCTGATCGTTCAGGATATCGTCGTGGTGCTGGCCATGATCGTGCTCTCGGCGTTTGCCGCCCGATCAGATGGTGCGGGCACGCTCCTCGGGCTTCTGGGAGTGCTGGCCAAAGGCGGGGCCTTTCTCGGCGGACTTGGTCTTGCCGGTCGGTATCTCTTACCGAAGATACTCAGACGAGCGGCGGCTTCAACCGAACTGTTGATCCTCTTCGCGATTGCCTGGGGCCTCGCGCTGGCCTCGCTTGGAGACGCGATCGGGTTCAGCAAGGAGATCGGCGCCTTCCTGGCGGGCGTTTCGCTGGCCTCGTCGCCTTACCGAGAAGCGATCGGCTCCCGGTTGGTGGGGTTGCGTGATTTCCTGCTCCTCTTTTTCTTTCTCAGCCTGGGTGCCCAGCAGGACCTGCGCTATCTGGGCACCCAACTCGGCCCGGCAGCGGTCCTGTCCCTCTTTGTGCTGATCGGCAATCCCCTGATCGTCATGATCATTATGGGCTGGATGGGCTACCGGAAACGCACCAGCTTTCTCGCGGGGCTGACAGTCGCGCAGATCAGCGAGTTCTCGCTCATCCTCGGTGCGCTGGCCCTCAGCCTCGGCCACATCGAGGCGCCGACGCTCGGGCTTATTACCCTCGTGGGACTGGTGACGATCGGCGTGTCCACCTATATGATTCTGTACTCGCATTGGCTCTATGACCGGCTGAGTCCATGGCTCCGCGTTTTTGAGCGACGGATCGCGCACCGCGAGGGGCCGGATGCCGAGTACCCATCGGAGAACCGTCGGGCGGACGTGATCGTCTTCGGATTGGGCCGCTACGGCGGTCGGATCGCCGAAGGGATTCGGGCGAAAGGTCGGGCCGTGCTCGGCGTCGACTTCGATCCACAGGCGGTAGCAGAGGCGGAGCGGAACGGCTTGCGGGCTTGTTACGGCGACGCAGAGGATTCGGAGTTGATTGGCCTGTTACCGCTGGCGGACTGCCGATGGGTTGTCTGTACGTCTGCCTTGCTGGACGCCAACCTGACGCTGCTGCATGCCCTGCGGCAGTACGGCTATCGCGGGCGCGTTGCCCTGACGGCTCGAGCTCCGTCGGATGCGGCGCGTCTGGAGCGAGCCGGCGCGGATCTGGTCCTCTGCCCGCACCTCGATGCAGCCGACCGGGCCGTGGAACAACTGCTGCCGGCCTCGACGGCGGAGGTATCGGCTGAGCCGAATCGTGCACGGAACAGCGCAGGGGATTTGTTCCATTCCCTGCCGATGGAGAGCCAATCATGACCCGGCACCGACAGCGAGAGGGGATCAATAGGATCATGCTCGCAACCGACTTTTCCAAACCGGCGCAGCGGGCCTACGAGTATGCCATCGCGCTGGCCCGGCCGCTCCATGCCACGCTCAATCTCCTGCACGTCGTCAAGGCGGCATGGGACGGGAGCGAGTCGGAACCGGGGAGCCGGCCGCTGCGTTCGCTGAAAACCGCCGCGTTGTTGAATTTGGGCCAATTGGCGCGGCTTGCCTCGGAGCTCGGCGTCCAGGCGGAGCCTCACCTGGCCGTTGGGAATCCGGCAGCTTGTATTCTCGACGCGAGTCGGAAGACCAGGACGAATCTGTTGGTGACCGGCACCAGCGGTCGGACCGGGTGGGATCGCTTGCAACTTGGGAGCACGGCCGAGGCGCTTGTCCGCGTCAGCCCTTCGGCCGTCTTGACCGTCCGGGAAATGGTACCGGGAGATCCTGGACATAGCCTGCGTCGTCTTGAGGTTCGACGCCTCTTGGTTGCAACGGATTTTTCGTCCGGTGCCGAGGCTGCGTTGTCTGTCGCATACAACTTAGCACGGGCTATCGGAGCCGAACTTACAATCGTGCATGTCGTGGCTGATTCAGGCCGGGAGGGTTCACGGGGGTCTGTACGTCGGTCCAAGGACGGCTTGTCTCCAACGGCTCTGTCTGCCGGACATGCTGTGGATCGGCTGGCCCGAGACCTTGCCGCCGAGGGTGTCATGGTCCACACGAGCTGCGTGCAGGGTGATCCGGTCGAGATGCTCCTTCGAGAAGCCGCCCGTTGTGGCACGGACATCCTTGTTGCCGGCACACAAGGACGGAGCGGGCTTCCCCGATTGTTGTTGGGCAGTGTCGCCGAGGCACTGATCCGGCGGGCTGCCTGTCCGGTCATGACGGTGAAGCGATCGCTCGATGTCCGCGGAAAAGGGAGAGGAGCCTTATGCAATCGTTGATCGAGCGAGCGTTGCACCATCTGCCGGCCCATGAGGTCCTGCTCCTGCTGGAGACCGATCTCGACCGGGGTCTCTCATCCGGGGAAGTGGCCGCGCGGTTGCAGCGCTTTGGTCCCAATGCCTTGCCGCGGTTCAAGCGTCGAGGTCCACTGGTCCGCTTCCTGCTGCAATTCAACAATCCGCTGATCTACGTGCTGCTGGCCGCAACTGTCATCACGGGACTCTTGGGGGAGTTCGTGGATGCGGGCGTGATCTTCGGCGTGGTGCTGGTGAACGCGATCGTCGGATTCATCCAGGAGTCCCGCGCAGAGGCGGCGCTGGAAGCGCTCGTCGCCTTAATGAAAACGGAAGCTACGGTGCGGCGGGACGGGCAGAAAGTCCGCATCCCCTCCACCGACATCGTGCCCGGCGACGTGGTGCTGCTGCAGTCTGGCGACAAGGTCCCGGCGGATCTGCGGTTGGTGACCGTGCGCGACTTGCGCGTCGATGAGTCGGCTTTGACCGGGGAGTCGGTCGCGGTGGAGAAAGAAGAGCGCATCCTCCCGCCGGAGACGATCGTGGCGGACCGGCGCAATATGAGTTTCTCCGGCACCTTTGTGACCTACGGCCAGGGCACCGGCGTCGCGGTCGGCACCGGCGCGAATACCGAACTCGGCCGCATCCATCAACTGGTGCATGAGACGACCGCGATCGACACCCCGCTCACGAAAAAGATCGCCGCTTTCAGCAAAGTGCTCACGGTGGCGATTCTCGTGTTGGCGGCGATGACCTTCGCGCTCGGACTGTGGCGGGGCCAGTCGACGGCGGAGGTCTTCATGGCAGCGGTCGCGCTGGCGGTCGGCGCCATCCCAGAAGGGCTTCCTGCGGCGGTGACGATTACCCTGGCCATCGGGGTGAGCCGGATGGCGCGACGTCATGCGATTATCCGCAAACTGCCCGCCGTGGAGACCTTGGGCAGCACGACCGTCATCTGTTCGGACAAGACCGGGACATTGACCAAGAACCAGATGACGATCCAGGCGATCTTTGCGGGCGGGCGGTCGTTCGAGGTGCTGGGCGCCGGCTACGAGCCGACCGGGGTTATCCGGCTGGACGGCCAGGCGGTTGACTTCGATCAAACGCCCGCATTGCGCGCCTGTCTCCTCGCCGGTGCGCTCTGCAACGATGCGCAACTCGTCGTGCGCGACGGCCAGTGGGACATCGCAGGCGATCCCACGGAAGGCGCCTTACTGGTGTCGGCGCGCAAGGCGGGGATCGACTCAGTCCAGGCATCGATCAATTGGCCGCGTCTCGACGCCATACCCTTCGAATCCGAGCGGCAGTACATGGCCACATTGCACCGGGCGGAGTCGGACCGTCCCGGCACTATCTATCTCAAAGGTGCGGTTGAGAAGGTTGTGCGTCTCTGCAATCATGCCTTGGCATCTGACGGTACGGAGCAGCGCTTCGAGCCACAGTCCGTGCTCGACCAAACGGAGGCCTTCGCGGACCGAGGGCTGCGCGTCCTGGCCTTTGCGCGAATGTCGGTGTCCGCTGAGACCGGCGTGCTCGACGAGAAGATGGTCGCGGGAGGCCTGACCTTTCTGGGTGTGCAGGCCATGATGGATCCGCCTCGTCCGGAAGCCATCGCCGCGGTGTGCGCCTGTCAGAGCGCCGGCATCGCCGTCAAGATGATTACCGGCGACCATGCGCTCACGGCCCGGGCGATTGCGAAGCAGATCGGCCTCAATGGCGTCATCGCTCACGCAGACGGCGAGTTGATGGTGATGACCGGTCAGGAGCTGGCGGCTTGTGCCAAGGAAGACCTGCCGGATGTCGCAGATCGCACGGCGGTCTTCGCGCGGGTGTCGCCGGAACAGAAACTTCGGCTCGTGGAAGCGCTGCAGACCCGCGGGCAGGTCGTCGCGATGACCGGCGACGGCGTGAACGATGCGCCGGCCCTGAAACAGGCGGACATCGGGGTGGCGATGGGACGGGGCGGGACCGAAGTGGCGAAGGAAGCTGCCGACATGGTCCTGACCGATGACAACTTCGCCTCGATCGAAGCGGCGGTGGAAGAGGGCCGCTGCGTGTTCGACAACCTGACGAAGTTCATCGTCTGGACACTGCCGACCAACATGGGCGAAGGGCTCGTCCTGCTCACGGCAATTGCGTTGGGGACGGTGCTCCCGATCCTGCCGGTACAGATTCTTTGGATCAATATGACGACGGCGGTGGCGCTGGGGCTGATGTTGGCGTTCGAACCGAAAGAGCCGGGAATCATGCAGCGGCCTCCGCGAGATCCCGGTCAGGCGATTCTCACCAGGGTGCTCATCGAACGGATCGTGCTGGTGTCGTTGCTGATGCTGGCCGGTGCCTATGGCGTGTTTCTCTGGGAACAAGAGCGCACGGATTCCATCGAAGCGGCCCGCACGGCAGCGGTCAATGTCTTCGTCATGGTGGAACTCTTCTATCTGTTCAACTGCCGGTCGCTGGAACACACCATGCTTCACGTCGGAGTCTTCAGCAACCCCTGGATCTGGGGAGGTGTGGCGGTGATGGCAGGGCTGCAACTGCTGCTGACCTACGTCCCGGTTATGAACCGCCTGTTCCACACCGCGCCGATCGATGCGGCCGCGTGGGGATTGATCCTTTTCGCTGCCCTGGTGGCATATGCTGTCGTCGGCCTGGAAAAATTGATCAGGCGGCGTCTGGCCCTGATCGAGGGGATTCAGTATCCCCAGACACAACAGAAGAAGGGAGATGCAGCATGATCGGGCAATCCGTGCGGTTGGCCACTATTCGAGGCATCCAGGTGGGGGTGCACTATTCCTGGTTTCTCATCTTCTTTCTGATCACCTTTTCACTGACCACGCGGTTCGCTTCGGAACACCCGCACTGGACGACGGTCGAGCACTATGCCGTGGCAATTGCCACCAGCCTGCTGTTCTTCGCCTCGATTCTCCTTCACGAATTGGCCCACAGTTTCGTGGCCCTGGCCAAGGGCATTCCGGTCCGAGCGATCACGCTCTTTGTGTTCGGCGGCGTGGCGCAAATCGGACGGGAGCCTGACCGGCCGCTGACGGAGTTTCAGATCGCGATAGCCGGGCCGATCGCCAGCGCCTTGCTGGCCGTGGGATTCTGGTTCGTGTCTCATCTCGCCGGAGATCAATTCGAGCATGTCGCGGCGCTGGGCGGGTGGCTGGCGTCGATCAACCTGATGCTGGCGGTCTTCAATCTGGTCCCGGGCTTTCCGCTCGACGGGGGCCGGGTCTTGAGGGCGGTCCTCTGGCATGTTACCGGAAGCTTTGCGAAGGCGACGCGGATTGCAGCCCGTTCGGGGCAGATCATCGGGTATGGGTTGATCGTTGGCGGCATCTGGACGGGGTTGGTCACCGGCAACTGGTTCAGCGGCCTGTGGCTGGCGTTCATCGGCTGGTTCCTCCGAAACGCGGCGCAGGAGAGCGTCCTGCAGATGAGTGTCCGGTCGGCTTTGAGCGGACTCGTGGCCGAAGACATCATGGCCCGGGATTGTCCCACGGTGTCGGGCCAACTGAGTCTGGCGGAGTTGGTGCAGGAGCATATTCTGAAGACGGGCCGCCGGTGCTTTCTGGTCTCGCAGAACGGCCGACTCGAGGGTCTCGTGACGCTGCATCAGGTGAAGGCGATACCCCAAGAACGATGGAACGACAGCGTCGTGGCTGAGGCGATGACCCCGATCGATCGGCTGCACGCAGTGGCGCCTGAGACGCCGATTACGGAAGTATTGAGAGTGATGGAACAGCACGATGTCAACCAAGTCCCCGTCACGCAAGACGGTAGGCTGCTCGGCATGATCACGCGGGATCATCTCTTGCGGGTACTCTCTGCCAACCTGGAGATGGGTGCTCACAAGGCGACGCCTTCAGCGCCATAGCTTCGAGGA
>Ga0163152_10004761_pt1 | contig 16490 bp, 10 predicted proteins | sample OliLakLV19MP8IB2_FD_148635 | JGI IMG/M metagenome (GOLD analysis project Ga0163152, IMG submission 148635) | Freshwater microbial mat bacterial communities from Lake Vanda, McMurdo Dry Valleys, Antarctica - Oligotrophic Lake LV.19.MP8.IB-2 | ecosystem: Environmental > Aquatic > Freshwater >... | reverse complement strand
ATACGGAAAAGGTTGAGTTCGGTGCTTACATCGCTCAATTCTGCACGAGAAACATCGTGTGTAAAGCGGATGTCCACGGCGCCGGTGTTGCGGATTTGTTCGCAAAGTTCCTCAATGGCCTCAACCAGACCAAACCCTTCCAGGGTAGGAGGCACCAATTCGTGGGAGATTCGGCGGGTAATGCCCAATGTCTCTCCAATCAGGTCATTGATCTCATCGCACATTTCTGTATATTGACCATTGGAAGTCTCTGTTCGCCGCAACCGGTGGAAAGTGAGGTGCATCACGCCAAGTTTCGAACAAACGTCATCGTGCAATTGCGAAGCGATCCGCTGGCGTTCTTCTTCTTGGCTTCTAAGGTTGCCTCCCAACAGGTCTTGCTGGTGCTGGAGTTCTTGGGCTTGGGCGTCCAAACGTTGGGTCAGGACACGGAACTTCGCATGGTTGGCATACACAGCCATTACCAAGGCGAGGACAACTATAATTAAGATGCCTGTAACAGCGAAGAGCATGATTTCGGATATTTGAAGATTACTTCCAATGGATAATATTTTCTACCGCTAAAGTACTTACACTTTTATCAATTTCCCCCGCATCAGCTTTTCTCCGCAGCGTACTTGCACCACATAGATGCCGGCAGCCCACTGTTTTGTGTCCAAATAAACCCGATTATGGACGAGCGTCGGTGTGGAGTGTTCCAGTATTGTTCGGCCCGTCATATCTACTATGGTCACCGCGCATTTGTCTGATGAAATCTGTTCGGGGAATTCCAGCATGACCCAATCGAGTGCAGGTTGAGGAAAGGCTCTTATCAACCAAACAGTGTCTTCCACAGGAATAGCAGTGTTGAGCGAATCAAGCAACAATTCAACACAGTAATCCTCCACTTGCCCGAATTCAAAATTGGTGCAATGCGTGGGCGGATTATCGTTGGGCGTGGTGTATTTCATCATTACCCGTAGTCGTGTAATTCCGGGCGCAGCAAGTGTTGGCACTTCAATCAAACCCACGGCATCGCCTTCCAGTGCAAAACCTGGGTCAAAGGCCAATTCCGTATCATCCTCAAAATCGCCGTCCTGATTGAAATCCACAAAAATGCGATAGTATTCTTTGGTCATACTGCCTGAAAACCCAGGCGAAACCACTACAGGAACGGAGGTTTGAGATACAAATTGAGGGAATATCGGCTGGCTTGCGGCAAAATTCTGGTATCCAAAACCACCGGCACTAGAAACATTAAGCCAACTGCCAATTTGTACCGAAGAAATCCATTCCTCGGAGGCATTTCCTGCCATGACGGCACAATATGGAATCTCGTTACAAGACCCACAGCCTTTGGTTTGAAAAGCAACTGGGGAGGAATAATCAGTGAGCCACTCCTCGCAACGGGCTTGCACCTGCACTTCATAATCTGTACAAGGAGTCAAGCTGTGAAACTCCAAATAGGTGGTATCTGCTTCATAAAAAGTCCAGTTGTTTCCTGTTTCGCGCATGCGAAGCCGGTATTTATTGTTGAAACTGGTCGCCTCCCAGGCAATTTTTGCAAGTTCTTCTGTACTGTTTTCCAACCAAACCGATGCAGGTGCTGTGCAGCATCCTTTGGTTTTAAAAATAAACGGCTGCGACCATGCACTCACTACCCCACCCTCGCAAATAGACTGCATTTCAAATTCATAGGGCGTACAGCCGAACAAATTTTGCAGCGGGAACGTGTCGGGCACCGCAAGCAATGTGTTCCAAGAACCTACCCCCAGAACGCGCCAGCGAAGGTTGACAGAAATGGCGGCAGATGTCTTGGACCAGAGCAACAATACCGAAGAATCCGTGAGCATTTCGGTTTTGAGCGCAAAAGGAGCGGGACAATTGCTGCATTGATTCTGAAACTCCTGTAAGGTTTTGTATAAGTTGAGCCGACCGTCAGTGAAGGTTTTCCCGCTGAGCGATGGATTGGGTGTCACATTTTCCAGAATCAGGCTTTTTGCCCAAAAGGCGGCAGAAGCGGGATCTGTTTTTGCCAAAGCAATAAGGTTGGGACAAGGCGCGGAATAAAGCAGCCCCACCGCACCCGCTACCTGTGGCGCAGCGAAAGAAGTGCCTGAAAAGTGTCCATATCCATTGTTGGATGCTGCCGTGAATACTTCATGCCCATAAGCACCCAGGTCAACATGGGTGGTGCCCCAGCCAGCATTGGCGGCTTTTTCGTCGCTGCTATTGAGGCTTGTGACACTGATGAGGTAATTACTGGGACAGGCAGTGGGCAGGTCTCCAACTATGTCCACGTCAACGGGCAGATTGGCGGTAGCGGCCACGCTTACAATGCCAACTGCCCCCAATTTGTCAAAAGCCTCGCACCAAAGCGGAGCATCCGAAGGCTGTCCGTAATTGATACCCCAAGAGCAATTCACTACCACTACAAAGGCTCCACTTGCGCCCCAGGTACTGTTGTATCGTTGACGGGATTGGTACACATAATCATAAGCCGCCAGCACTTTGGCTTCGGTACCCGAGGCGGCGACGAACATAATTTTTGTGTTCCACATCACCCCTGTCACACCCAGTCCGTTGTTGCCCCGTGCACCCAAAATGGCGCTTACGGGCGTCCCATGCGTGGTTGAAATTGCTTCAATAGCATCACTTTCAGTAGAAACATTCCAGCCTCTGAAATCGTCAGTGTAGCCGTTCCCGTCCTCGTCAAGGTTGTTGTTGGGGATGTCTGCCCAATTGTGCCAGAGATTGGGCAAGAGATCGGGGTGGGCGGCATCGAGGCCCCCGTCAATCACCGCGATCACGATGGTATCGCCCGCAGGCGTGAGGCCCCCGGTGCTAAAGTCCCAGGCTTGCTCGGCATCCAGATCGGCATCAAATACATCGCCATTAATCCCGTCGTTGCGAAGATGCCATTGCTGGGCAAAAAGCGGGTCATTGGGAATGTTTCTGTTTTCGAGGAAATGATTGAACTGCGCGCTGCGCACTTCGGGCTGTTTGCGCAGCCATGCCAAAACGTCTTGTTCTGGCAATTCAGCATACAAAAGCCAGATATTCAAAAATTTGGAAACCTTTTCAACGGAGTATAAAAAAAGGAGTTTAGGGAGCGGATTCTTCATAGTCTTGAAGGCAAAAGTACCGTCTCTCGAAGACCTCGCCCGACCTAAGTTCCTTGTAGTATAATTCTGGCAAAATTTTCAAGCGTTCACGCCATGACTTAAAGTCGGCGGATAAAATGTCAGCGCATCAATTGCATGCTTTTGTGAAAGATTACTTCAATCCGGAAAAATAATAAAGAGGCTGTCTCACAAGTGTTTTTGTCAGACAGCCTCTAAACTATTACATCTTACTCTATCGCTTACCGAACCACTTCAATCTTCCGTTTCACTCTGCCCTTTGCCGTCTGAACAATCAGATAATAAATCCCGCTGGGCAGCTCATCTACCTGAATTACAGCGTTTTGGGAAGCTGCTCCAAGTTCTCCACGCTGCACAACAGCTCCAAGCGCACTGTGCATTGTCCAGGATTGAATGTCACAATCAGCGGTCATAGAAAACAGGTCGGATGTCGGGTTCGGGAAAACCTTCAAATCACCATATTCTATTGTATTCTCGGCGCGATCTGCTAACGCAGGTCCAATCAGCAGCATTTCTTCATTTTCAAAGTCCTCATCAATCTGCTCGTCCTCGCCATCAATCGGGTTAAAGCCTGGGCCTGTTGCTGCACGAATGTTTAAGTCTGTAAGCCGCAAACCGCGATCAGAAACGTGGCTCCAGTAGGAATAGAAGGCATTCCAGTTGTTCTGATAAAGTGCGTAACCGTCACTGCCCGCAAGGAAAGTTCCAGAATACAGGGTGTTATTGCCTGTTCCATCGGTATCCAAGTCTACCAATCGGTAACCCTGACCATTTAATTCGCTCCATTTGGTGGTGAAACTATCCCAGTTGCCTGCGTGCCAAAGGGCATATCCACCCGCACCTGATTTGAAAACACCAGCATAATAAGCGACCCCGCCAATTTTATACACTTCCACATCCACGAGTCGAAAACCCTGTCCACCGAATTCTGCCCATTTTGTGTTGAAAGCCGCCTGGGTCAGACCAGCCACAAGGTGATGCCCCCAGTTACCTGCGCCATACACCCCTGCGTATCGGACGTTGCCATTTGCGTCTGCGAACACTTCGAGATCGAGCAATCGGTATCCTTGGCCGGAAAGCGTGCTCCATTCTGCCGTGAAAGCAGCCCAGGTTGTGCCTGTCTGGAGTTTTGAGACCCCCGTTCCAGCCCGCCAAACACCTGAATATTGCAGGCTGCTGCCAACTTTGGTTACACTGAGGTCCGTCATGCGGAGGCCGTTGCCCTTGTGGGTGTTGTCTTGTGCTACCAGTGCGGCGGCTGAGGCGCCTACCCACATGGCATGGGTACCTGCTCCGGCACGAAATACGCCGTTGTAAACATTGGTGCCATAATTAGGCATCGAACCACTAGGCCAAATAAAAGCGCGGGTTCCGGCATAACCGGGCAGACCGTGTGCAGTGAGGGCTTTCCAATCTGCGCTCGAACTGAGGCTAAGCGCGCTGGACTATTTGCTCAAGCCCGTCAACCCGGCAGAACTGGATGCCACCATAGCCCATTTTTTTAAAAAACGAACGGCAAAACTGCATAGCGAAGGCATCATCCAGAATTTCCTCCACAATATGAGCACGGGTGAGCATTCCCAACAGCGGCTCGCAGTGGCCACCACCGAGGGCACGCATTTTATACCCCTGGCCGATCTGTTTCGCATAGAAGCAGAGTCCAATTATGCCCGAATATTTGCCCGCAACATCAAACCGATTTTGGTATCAAAAACCCTCAAAGACCTGGAAGAATCGCTGCCCGCCAAAATCTTCCTGCGGGTGCACAAATCACACCTGGTCAATCGCTTGCACATCAAAAACTTGCTGCCGGAACAACGCATGACCTTGTCGAACGGCGATGTGCTGGAGGTGTCGCGGCGAAGGTGGGCAGCAGTGCAGGCGGCGGTGGGGTAAGATGAAAAAACCTTAGATAATTTGGAGATTTGAGCTCGAGGATTACTTTCACTTAGTCGTCCGTTGCGGGTATGTAAATAGTGGCGGATTCAAGTTTCAAATGCAACAAATTTCAGAGGTTTCATAAGGGCCGTTGTAGAGTAAAAAAAAGAGGGATAACCGGGTTACTTTTGAGTCGCTAAACCTGAGAAGTGCCACAGTTGTCCCCGTCTCAAAGGTACAAAATTGAGGCCTTAAAATGTCTTAAATATAGCGTTTCAGAGATTTCCGGAAAGTTCATTTCCCAAAAAGTTGTAATTGCCCGCTAAGTTTTTTTCAACTATTGGCTCTGCCGCATTGGGGCGCGGCAGAGCCAATCCTTTTTATTGCCATGAAACATATTGGTTTTACTGTTTTTCTTCTTTTACAAACAGGCAACGATTTGTCAGCTCAGAAATGGGATGCCGGCTGGGTGATAGGCAACGATGAAACCATTGAAAATTCTGGCGGAGGGACTTTTCTGGATTTTGGCAGTGGGGATTTGCAAAAAAACTTCGTCTTAAAAATGTTTCACAGCGATGCTGCGAATACCAGCATTTGCGACAATTATGGCAATCTTCAATTTTACACCAATGGCTGCGTGATTAGCAACCGCTTGCACGAATTGATGGACAACGGGGAGATTCATGCAGGCGAGTACACAAACTCATTTTGTGCGAATGGAAGCGTTAACCTCTCAAGTAGGGTACCTCAATCTATCCTCGTTTTACCCAATTTTAAGTACGACAGCCTTTATTTTTTGATCAGCCAACGTCTGGAAAATCTCAAAATAAACGATACTTCGACTCTGGTGGGAACCAGTTTGTACTTGAATGTGGTGGATATGAGCGCAAACCAAGGTTTGGGCAAAGTAACCCAAAAACATATAGTAATACTGGTGGATACCACCAACAGTGAGAATTTGCAGGCTGTTCCCCATGGCAATGGTCGTGACTGGTGGATCATTATCCCCAAACCCAGTTCTAATTGCTACTTTGTCGTCTATCTCGATGCAGATGGTAACACCCAGGTGACGGAGCAATGCCTTGGCACAGTATTCGGCCATGAATCCTGGCTTGGTCAGGCCACATTCTCGCCGGACGGCAACAAGTTTGTGCGCTTCCACTGGAAGTACAAACTCAACATCTTTGACTTTGACCGTTGTAGCGGTCTACTTTCCAATGCCCAGGCTATTTCCTTCCCCGACATTTCATTTTTTCGAGCGGGCTGTGCATTCTCGCGCAGTTCGCGCTACCTGTACGCTAGTACACACACCAAATTGTTCCAATTTGATATGCTGGCATCTGACATTGCTGCCTCCCGAACGTTCATAGCCGACTGGGACGGATTCAACACGCCGTTCAACACCAGGTTTTACACGGCCAACCTCGCGCTTGACGGCAAGGTGTATGTTGGCTGTCCCGGCCAGCACATGCATATCCACGTTATCAACGAACCGGAATTGCCTGGAACGGCGTGTGACTTTAAACAGCATTCCATTGAACTTTTTACCAGTAATTTCTGGTCATTTCCAAACCAAGCGCATAGCCGCTTAGGGCCGGTGGATGGCTCGGTGTGCGACTCTTTGGGGATTAATGGCAACCCTTGGGCTTTTTTTCGGTGGGAGCAGAAAGACTCCTTGAGTCCTTTGGAAATCTCTTTTGTTGACCTTTCGGGCTATGAGCCTGTGAGTTGGCATTGGGATTTTGGTGACGGGAGTTCAAGTACTGAAATTAACCCCTTCCATCTATATGACTCAATTGGAGTCTACAATATTTGTCTCATAGTAAGCAACTCGAATGGCAGTGACACACTTTGCAGGGTGCTACATCTAGGCACCTCTGCTACAAATGGGGTCAACAATATTGAGCAGGTTACGGTAAGCCCCAATCCATTCCTCGATAATATCATTGTGGATATGAACAAAAATTTGCACAGCCCGATGTTCCGCTTATACGATCAAATCGGTTGCCTTGTCCGTGAGTATCCGTTGACTTTCGGCACCAATGATTTAGATGTCAATAATGTTCCGTCCGGGATTTATTTTTGGGAGATTTCAGGCAGTCAGGGTCGGCTAAAGACTGGAAAGGTTATAAAGGTAGCGCGATAGCGAAAAGTGATGCCCTCCAATAAATATGGCACTAACAATGCATGGTCGGAAAGTTGCGCTAAATGCGCAACCTTCGACTACGCTCACGTTGGGCTCAATCAGATCAAATAAAAATATGATCTAAATTTGGCTTCATAGTTTGTTGTTATTCACCCAATTTATTCCTTTGATGCGATCAAACGATGGCATCATGATTTATAAATACTAATAAGGAACTCCCCAAATAATCAATTTGTCAACTGAGATTGGCAGATTGTTAGGCGTTGTAATTAATGAAGGCAAATCCTGTGTTTGAGTATTTGCCGATTGAGCAAGAGATAAAGAAGAGCCAGGAAGAATATTATAATGTGTTGAGCCAATGCGATAAGGAACGGTGTCAAAATAACTTTCCAATTTCAGGCCAATTATTTTGGCGTTAGCAAACTATCTTTTGAGGCGAATAGTGGGGCTATTTAACGAAAAAGATAGGATGGATGGCGGCAAAAGAATGGCATCAAATTGGGAAGTTATTTTGACACCGTTCCTAAGGAAGGCTTATCCACAAAATTTGTTGAATACTTGTTGGGCAAGATAAAGTTGAGTTTAGTGGAGCTGGTGGACACTCAGAGGGGTAATTTTACGGAAATAGAGCGCTTGAATTACTTCCTGGATCAAATTAATATAGATGATTTCACAAGGAAAGACTACCTCAGGATGTTCCCTAAAATCTCAACTGCAACCGCAACAAGAGATTTAAGAAAAGGTGTTGAAGCGGGAATAATAAGTAGGCAAGGGAACGATCGGCTAGCTAGCTATCAAAAAAATAACCATCTGGACAATCCCACGCGCATGCCCTATTTTTGCCCAAACATTACACCCATGCGCACAATTCTCTACTTCGCCCTGCTCTTCGCCCCTACCCTATCCTACTCCCAAAAAATGCTCGAATCGGAGGAATGGTGCCGTAAAAAGCACACATCCTTTGCCCCGCACAGCTTCAATCTCGAAGAAGGGCGCAGTGATTCCATAGACATTCTCCGCTCCGACATCACGCTCAACCTTCTGGGGCTCCCGCAAGTCAAGGCGCAATGCAACACAACCCTAACAGCCAAAGTACCAGGTGTACAGGCAATCCGATTGGACCTTGAAGGACTTACAGTGGATTCTGTGTTAACCCCGTCTGGGACAAATTTGCAGTTTACACATGCGGGTAGTTCACTGCACATTGAATTCCTGCAGGAACTACCCGTAAACGATCCAAGCAGCATCCATGTCTATTACCACGGCATTCCCCCCACAGATGCCAGTAACTGGGGCGGGTATTACAATACGGGTGGCTACACATTCAACCTCGGGGTTGGTTTTGCTGCCGATCCGCATTCCTATGGTCGGGCCTGGTTTCCATGTTTCGACAACTTTGTGGAACGTTGTGCATTTGGCGTCACTATTTTGAGTCCAAGTGGCAGGCGAGGCTACAGCAATGGCCAACTGATATTGGACGAGGTCATTCCGGGGGGAGTAATGCAATCCTGGGAACTTGAGGAGCCAATTCCTTCCTACCTCGCCTGTTTTGCCTCTGGCCCTTACACTTCTTTCAAAAGAATGTATCCGGGAGAGAATGGTTCAATCCACGTTGAGATTGCCGCTGCTGCTGCGGATACCGTTAAAGTGCGCAATTCTTTTATCAATTTGCCAAAAGCCATCGAAGTGTTTGAAGACTGGTTTGGCCCATACCAATGGAACAAGATCGGTTACTCCCTCGTGCCATTCAACTCGGGTGCCATGGAACATGCAACAAACATTGCGATTGGAAGGGCATATGTTGACGGCTCCCTGAACTATGAAACCTTATGGGCGCACGAACTCGCTCATATGTGGTGGGGCGATCTGGCAACCTGCTCCACGGCAGAGGATATGTGGCTCAACGAGGGTTGGGCAAGTTATTGCGAGCATCTTTTTACCGAAAAAGTGTACGGACAACCGGCCTTTCGCAATGCCGTGCGCGCCAACCATTTGAATATTTTACAAAACGCCCATATCAGCGAGGGCGGGTATCTCGCCGTGTCCGGAGTGCCACACAGCCTGACCTACGGGACGCATGTGTACAAAAAAGGTGCTTCGATTGCGCACAATTTGCGCGGGTATTTAGGCGATTCCTTGTTTCGTGCAGGTTGCAGGGCATCCCTGTCTCAGACCAATTTTGACGACTGGAGCAGTGCAGAATTTCGGGACAAACTTGAAACTGCCACGGGCAAAGACCTGCACGATTTTTTTGAAGACTGGGTGTTTTCAGGTGGTTATGCGGACTATTCAGTGGATTCATTTATTCTTTTTTTTGGCCCCATTGATACCTTTATCATAGCCCAAGTATTTGTAAAACAGAAATTGCGCGGTGCCCCCCATTTTCACCACCACGTGCCTTTGGAATTCACCCTCATAATGACCGATGGCCAAAGGCTAAGCCAAACGGCTGAGGTTTCCGGAGAAAAATCAGTGGTTGAATTCCATTTCCCGATTTCAGGCCCTGTTCCGCAATCAGTGTTTGTCAACACCAATCTGAAAATCCTGCAAGCACGTTCCGAGGGTGAAAAAATGCTCAAAACCACGGGAGCCAGCAATTTTGGCGATGCAAGATTCAACATGACCGTCAACAGTCTCGGCGCAGACTCTGTTTTTTTTCGAGTGGAGCACCATTTCGCAGCCCCAGACAATGCTGGGGCAAATCCGAACGGATACGCGCTCAGCAATCGCTATTGGTCGGTACTGACTGCAGGGAATAACTTCCCGACAGGTTTTGATGCCCAGGCTATCCTTATTTACGACGGGAAAGGCATGGCAGACCAACTTGACACGGAACTGTTTGCGGCCACCAGCCCTTCGGAAGACAGTGTGTTGTTGCTTTATCGCTCCGGGGCGGGCCATCCGTGGCAAGAATGGCCGAGTTATACAAAAATAACGCTGGGTTCAACCACTGACAAATATGGCCAACTTCGCCCTACTTATCTCGTTCCAGGGGAATACACCATTGGGAAAGGCGTATCCAGCCTTGCTACCAAAACGCCTAACCCACTTGGAGAAATTCAGGTTGCTCCCAATCCCACTAATGGCAAAGTGAGTCTTAAGGCGGACGAGAGATTTGACAATGTGACCTTAATCAGTGCAGATGGCCAAACCGAAAAATCCTGGGATTTCCTGCAAGCGTCAGAGGCACAACTTGATTTAAGCGCCTTTCCAAGCGGCCAATACTGGCTTTTGTTGAACGGAAAAAAGGGCATGGCTATTCGCCCTTTGATCAAACAGTGATCTAATTAAGTTTTGCTTTCACTTTTTGAATGTTTTGAATCAATCCTTGATGATTGGGATTTATTTTCAAGGCACGTTCAAAATATTCTAATGCTTTTTTAGGGTTATTGAGATTGAAATGAACCGCACCGCAGTTTTGCAAGGCATCAAAATTGTTCGGATTTACCAATAAAAGTTTATCCCAACAAGCAAGTGCTGTCTGAGCATCATTTTTTCTGAAAGCAATGATTGCGAGGTTGTTCAGCGCACCTTGATAAGTAGAATCTATCTTCAAGGTGTTTTCGAATGCGATACGGGCTTCCTCCGTTTTATCGAGTGCCATATAAGTAACACCCAGATTGTATTGTGCCTCGGAATATCCCGGGTATATTTCCAGTGATTTTTGATAATAGGTCAGCGCTTTAGAATAGTGCCCCACTTTGTTTTTATCCTGCGGATTTTGAATTCCTTCTGCCAGGGTACGCCAGTAAGTGCCGTAGTGATTTTGTGCGCGGGCACTGTTGGGAGCAGTTTCAAGCCCGGATTTGAATAGTTTTTCGGGAGATGACCAAACTTGTGTGCGGGTATACGTTTTGACTGCGTACAGGAACAGAATAACCCCAGCTATGGTATATAAAATGTTTTTAGACCATTGAAATTTTTGTGCCAATGCAGCAATGCCCCATCCCAAAGCCAAACAAAAGCCCGCAGAGGCACTAAATAAAAACCTTTCTGCCATGGTAGCACCTATGGGTGTTAAAAAATTGGAGACCAAAACCATCATCACGACATAAAATCCGATGGCATAAGCAAAGATTTTTTTCTGGCCCAAGCCCCAAACAAAAAGCACTGCCAATACAAGGTAAACGAACAACGAAATCAAAAAACCTATATCACTTATTCCAACCAATGGCACTTGATTATAGGAATAGTCATAGCTCAAAGGGTGTGGAAAAATCAATAAACCTAAATATCTTCCTAAAATCATGATACGGCTCGCAAACCATTCACCATTTGTCCTTGCGCCAGAGAGTGTATTGTTCACCAAATCCTTTATATCGGACGAAAAAAACATATTGTCCATCGCGCTCCCGCGCATAAGGAAATAGAGCGCGACTGGAGCAAGGAAAATGGCTGTAATGGTGGCAATACGACCTGGTTTTAAACTGGTAAAAAACCACAGCGTCAAAGGAACCAGTCCCAGCATTGCCAAACCCGTTTCTTTTGCAAGCGCAGCCGCAAGATAACAAAGCAAACTAAGCACCAGCGTTGTGGTCTTGTTCCCTTCTTGAACGTATTTTAATACATATAAAAGACTCAAAGAGACAAACAGGAAGCTCAGTATCTCGTCGCGGCTTTTGATATTGGCAACTACTTCTGTATGAATTGGATGGGCAACAAAGAACAAGGTGGCCAATAATGGAATCAAACTTTCAGACCCCAATGCTTTTTTTAAAAAAAGATAGAAAATACCACTGGCCAAAGCATAATAAAACACGTTGAAAAAGTGATAAGACCCCGCAGTGCCAGCAAATAAAGATTTCTCAAAAGCAAAATTTGCCAACATAAGCGGACGATAAGACTGGTCGTTCATCCCATTGAATCCGTATAGCGTACCATGCGTAAAAATCTCCCTTATTCCAGATATGCCTTTATTGACAAAAGCATTGCTGCGCGTCATAATTTCATCATCGAGTACAAAGTCAAAACCGAAGGTGACAGCGTACAGTATCATGGCCGCAATCATTACAATCCATATCGTCCAATCGCGCTTTAATGGATGTTGCAGTGCTGGTGCTTGCTTTGCCGTTAACGGCTTGTTTTTTTTGCTCATTTGAAGAACGATCTTGAATTTGGACAAAAATACATGGTTTTGGGTGCCTGGGAAGAAGTCATCTATTTTTGCCGCTAATTACACTATTTTCCACGAATGAAGGCGTGTACCTTTGGCCGACGCTTGAGTTTTAGCACCTAGTACCCAGAGATTCCAAGCGTTTTTAATCACAAAATCAAACACTGTCCGAAAATGATTGTCAATGCACAAATTCCGGTTTTTAATCCAAAAGTTTTAATCCTCGCTCTGTTTACTTGTTTTTACATCAATGCTGCCGTCGCCCAAACATATACATATGGCGAACCAATAATGCTTGACTCGGCAGCCATTCAGCGGGTTGCACAAATGGTGTCTGATTCATTTGGAGCTCCGGTTGATCTGGTTGTGGAATTCATTCGGGAAGCCAAAGAAATGGAGCGGGATGAGGGTGTGCCTGCTACGGCTTTTATCGGCATCGCAATTTTGGAAAGCGCTGGTTTCACCAGTTATCTTTACCAAAATGCCAACAACCCTTTTGGGATGCGAGCAACCAAAATATGGAGCGGGCCTACTTTTGTAATGTGGCACGAGGGCACTGATTCGCATTTTCGAAAATACGAAAATCCTCGCGAAGCGGTACGAGATTTCGCAGCATTTCTCAACAGCCGAAAATGGTTTCGCGATGCACTGGCTTGTGCAACTTATGACCTTGAATGTTTCTTAGCCGCGATGAGCGCTGATCCAATAAAAAAAGAGCCCGGCTACGCCGCTGACCCGGAATGGGCAAACAAAGTGCGGCGTGTGATCAAGAAATATGGCCTGGGACGGTTACGGTAAAAAGAGGGTGTCTGATAAGTGGTAGCACGGCGTTTACGCCGTCGGGAATTGCGCCGTTTACGGCGCAGGTTTTCAATAACAAGGGCGTAAACGCCCTTTGTCCCGACGGCCCAAAGGCCGTGCTACCACTTGTGAGACATCCTCTTCCTAAAAAAACTCTTCTTGCGCCACCCTGAACGTATTGGCATGCGCCTCGACAATGTCGGCAATTCGGGGTGAATAGCCGCCGCCCATGCTGACCACCACTGGCAATTGATTGGCTTTACAAAAAGACAACACGATGCGATCACGTTCGCGACAACCCGAACGACTAACACTTAGCCGACCAAGCTTGTCAGATTCCAAAATATCCACTCCACTTTGATAAAACACAAAATCGGGCTGGAATTCATCGGCAATACGTGGCAGGTTTTCGCGCAAAGTTTTGAGGTAAAACGCATCTTCCGTACCATCAGGCAAGCCAATGTCGAGGTCAGATTTTTCTTTTCGGATGGGGTAATTTCGCTCTCCATGCATCGAAAACGTGAATACGCGGGCCTCGTCTTCAAAAATTTTGGCTGTACCGTTGCCTTGATGCACGTCCAAATCCACAATCAATATTTTTTGTGCTAACGCCTTCTTTAGCAGCCAATTGGCAGCCACGGCCTGGTCATTGAAACAGCAAAAGCCCTCGCCTCTGTCGGCAAAAGCGTGGTGGGTGCCACCTGCAATATTCATCGCACAACCAAATTGGAGCGCCCATTGTGCGCCTTGCAGTGTGCCATTGGAGATGTGGCGTCCACGTCGCACAAAATGCTCATTGATGGGGAAACCTATGGCGCGTATTTCCTTTTCAGAAAGCCTGATTTCGTTCATTTTTGCCCACCATTCGGGAGTGTGCGTGAGCAGGGCAACTTCCTCAGCAAGTAAATCCGGGTGAAAAAAATTGGCTTCGCTGACGGTTCCTTCCCATAGCAATTGCTCTGGTAGCAGTTCGTATTTCGCCATTGGAAAGCGATGCCCATCCGGGAGTTCGTATTTGTAAATGGGCGAGTAGGCGATTTTCAGCATGGACAAATGTACCCCGGAACTCCGTTCCGGGGCGCTTATTCCTCGGTACTCCAAAACAAGAGAGCCGTCCCCGGGAAAGCGAGACGGCTCATTCTTTTCTTACCGATTAGAAGAGATTAAGTTCAAGAGATTATAAGCCAGCGTGAGCCGAGCAAGAATGAACTATTTACAGAAAGAATCGTGCCAAACTTGGATTTTGGGGATGTGTTTTAAAAAAAATTGGGCTGTATTTTAAAGCCAGGGTGAAGGGAACACGGATTGCGCGGATGAGACACGGATTTGCACGGATTATAGTATCGAGAACCATCCGTGTCTCATCCGCGCAATCCGTGTTCCAACTTCATAATACGGGTCCCATCCAAGCCTCATTCTACTTTCAAAACCCAAACGAACTGCCCCAAAGTATCCACATCCTCTGGAAAACGAATCTCAATGCCTTGGTCCGTAGATCGCCAAGGCAATCTCCCGGCTCTTCCAAAAATACTGACCTTGGAATTCTTTGAAAAAGGCATTTTTGCCAGCAAAACCTTTCCCTCGGGTGCGTCAAAGAGAAAAACGTACCTGATTTTTCCATCTTTCGATTGGGTGAAACGTATGCGCTCGCCTTCGCTGAAGCTGCTGTACATTCGAGTGGCATAAATAGCCTCTTTGTTGATCTTCATCCAGGCTCCGATTTCCTGAAGACGTTCGTACGCTGCTTCGTGCCATTCTCCCGTTGGGCTGGGGCCAATATTGAGCAGATAATTGCCTCCTTTGCTCACGATATCAACGAGTTTTTCGATGATTTCATCCGTGGGTTTGTACACATCGTCAGGCACATAACTCCAGCTGGTAGCCATGGTCATGCAGGTTTCCCAGGGATATGGAAGGCCTGTTTCCGGGATGTGCTGTTCTGGCGTTAGGTAATTCTGGTACACACCCGGCACCGCACGGTCTACGACGATCAGGCCGGGCTGTTTGGCGCGGGCGGCTTTCACAATTCCAGCCATGTCAATGTCCTGACTTTGGGGGTTGCGGGTCCAACGACTGTTTTCATACACCTCGAAAAGTTCGGTTTTGATTTCTTCGTCGGTTTTTTTACGCACCCAACCACCGTCGAGCCAGAGGATGTCCACTTTGCCGTAGTCCGACATCAGTTCCTCCATTTGGTTGTGGGTGAATTGCTTGAATTTTGCCCATTTTTCAGGGTATTTTTGAATGGAATAGTTGCAATTTCGATCGCTGGGCGGGAATTGTTTCCACCAGTAATCGTCAGAGTGCCAATCTGGTTTGGAGAAATATGCCCCTGTCCAAAAACCTTCTTTTCGGAAGGCAGAGAAGATTTCTTTGGTCACATTGCCGCGTGGATCGGCGGCAAATGGGCTTTGGGAACCCGTGATTTTGTAGTCCGTATATTTTGAATCGAACATACAAAACCCGTCATGGTGCTTGGTGGTGAACACAACGTATTTCATGCCTGCGTCACGGGCGGCGGCAGCCCAGCGTTCGGGGTCGAACTTGATTGGATTGAAAGTTTTAGGCAGGTTTTCATAGGCCTGCACATAATCTTGGTAATTGTCAGCCACACCCGGTTTTCGCCCGCCCGTGGCCCATGAAAGGTCCTCGGGGCAAATGCTCCAACTTTCCACGATGCCCCACTGGCTATATGCGCCCCAGTGCAGGAGCAGGCCGAATTTCAGGTCCTGCCAGGCTTCGAGGGGGCGTTGTATGGAGGTGTCGGGGTCGGGGAAGTAGGTTTGGTGCTGGGCGAGGAGGGGGTTGATGAAGAGGAGAGCAAGTGTGATAGTTGCAATGCTGTTAAGGCGCATGAGCAGAAGATTTAGGTGAATGCTTCTGCCATTCGCTGTGCAACAGAACGCTCAACAATAGCTTGAATCGTCTGGTTCATATTTTTCAATCGCACGATTTGGTTAAAGCCGAAAAAGCCAAAGTGGACCAGCATTTTACCAACTAATTCGTCGGCGAAAGAGGAAGAAATCACTGAAAGCCCATCAAAATCAATTACGATGCCCTTCTTGGTATCAGTGAACATATTGATTAAATCCGTTCGGATTCTCTTTCCGGATTCTCTAGTGCCCGTGCCAGTTCTTGCATCTGCGAGCCTAAATGTAACGGCCCCACTGTCGTCTTCAAAACTTTCCGTTCTGTAATTGACCGGTTTATGTCCTTTCAATGCTCCTGCCAAAGAAATTTCTTTGCTGTAATTCAATTGAAAATCCACTAAACAACCTCCGTTACTTGGTGACAGGCAAGTAAATTGGTTTCCCGTTTTAACGTCCCCGTTAGACCGCATGTAGAAAAGTTCCCACCAAAAGTGGTGAGTCCATTTTTGTAAAACATATCCTATTGTCAGATGATGTAATTTCAGTTACTTCCATATCAT
>Ga0163152_10004759_pt1 | contig 16493 bp, 15 predicted proteins | sample OliLakLV19MP8IB2_FD_148635 | JGI IMG/M metagenome (GOLD analysis project Ga0163152, IMG submission 148635) | Freshwater microbial mat bacterial communities from Lake Vanda, McMurdo Dry Valleys, Antarctica - Oligotrophic Lake LV.19.MP8.IB-2 | ecosystem: Environmental > Aquatic > Freshwater >... | reverse complement strand
CCCTGACCCTGAGAACAAGAAATCGACAGCCATGGCTCCACCGAGACACCCGACCCCCAGGATCAAGCTCACGAGCGGCCCCGCCATCGCGATCAAAAACTCGGCCCGCGGGGTGGGCGGCTCCTTCCCCATGTGCGCCATTCCCCCGAAGATGAACAGGGTGATCTGCCTGATCGGGATCTGGTAGCGCAGCGCCACATAGGAATGTCCCAGTTCATGGAGAAGGACGGAAAGGAACAACAAGAGCGCGGCGATGCCACCCATACCCCAATAGCGTGGAGCCGGCAGGCCGGGCAGCGTCTCAGGCAAATAGCCCGTCGCTAAGGACCAGGTTACAAAGAAGAAGACGACAAACCAGGAAGCATGTACGTGAATCGGAATGCCGAGCGCACGGCCGATTTTCCAGTTTGGTAACGCCATGTGTTCACCGTAACAGTGGAGGAATTGGAGCGTCAACTTGCAGGGCGAGACTCGCAGAGATAGCGCGGCAAGCGGAACGGGCAAGGATTCGAGGTTTTCGAAACTTTAAACCCCGAACTTCGAGTCGCGTCCTCCTCGCATGTCTCGCATGTCTCGCCTAAAGTTCCTATGCACACAATAGTTTTTCGCAGCCGGCTCGATATCTCTTCCGGTATACTAGTCATCATGCGACTGCATTATTCGCCTCAAATTCTGAGCCTCGTCCTTACGCTGTTACTCACACCGGCGATGCCGCCCATCACGCAGGCCCAGGTGATCAAATCGGGGGCATCCTCCTGTCCCGGAGTGGCGTTGACGTTCGATCTCTGCCCGGTACGGAAAGGACCGGGCTACGATCAGAAGTTGATCGATTATTTGATTGAGCAGAAGATCCCCGCGACATTTTTCATGTCAGGCAAATGGATCGCAAGGCACGATCAGCACGTGCAAGCCCTCCTCCAAGTCCCCTTCTTTGAAATCGGCACCCATGGGGAGGTCCATGCCCATCTGCCGCTCCTTTCGACAGACGAGCAGAAAGAAGAAATTCTGAGACCAGTTCGGCTGCTCAAAACCAAATATCGTCATACCGCGACCCTGTTTCGGCCTCCCTATGGGGAGTTCAACGATGAAACGATCAACGTGGTCCGTACCCTCGACCTCCAGCTCATTCTGTGGAATGTGGTATCCGGAGACCCAGACCCGACAATTACCGCAAGCCAGATCGAGAATCGATTGAAACGATTCGTCCGAAAGGGCAGTGTCATCGTGATGCATGCCAACGGAAAGGGCAGACATACGCACGAGGTGGTGCAGGATCTCCAGAAACATCTCTTGCCGGAACGAAGCCTCACCCCCATGACCATGAGCGATCTCTTGGCCTGCACGCAGGCCGCTCCATGACCACGCCTGCCATCAGACCGATGCAGGCGGAGGACCGTGACGCCGTCGTACAGCTCTTAGCGGACTCCGAGCCTTGGAAAACATTGGGCTATACCAGTGCGGATTGGAGTCGCATCTTCTGCCCGCTGCCACAGGGGCGTGAAAGCCTCGTGGCGTTGGTTGATGGGAAGGTCGCCGGAGTTGCGCTCATTCGCGAAAAGTTCTTACTGGGGGATTATCTGGAACTCCTCGGTGTGGCCCAAGGAACAAGAAAAATAGGCATCGGTGCCGCCCTCCTGGCTCAGGTGGAGCGCTCCGTCTTCGCCAGAACGAAAAATCTCTTTGCCTGCGTCTCCGATTTCAATGCGACCGCTCGTGCCTTCTATCAGAAGAACGGCTATCAGGAAATCGGCCCCATGCCGAACTTTCTCATCCCTGGCAGCGCCGAGATACTGCTCCGCAAGACCAGCGGCCCTGCAAGAAAGAGCTGATGGCTGATAGCCGATAGCATGAGGATGAGACACTGTTTCTCGCTTCATCTCTTGCCATCTGCTATAAGATCTTCATATGCAAGTCACCAAATTCCTCCATACCCGCATGCGTGTCAGCGACTTGGATCAAACGATCGAGTTCTATAGGACCGTGCTTGGCCTCGACGTGATTGAACGAAAGACCTCGCCTCGGGGATCACATCTGGCTTTTTTGAAAGTTCCCAACAGCGACGAGCTGATTGAGCTGACGAGTTTTCCGCCAAGCGGGCCCGTGAAGGTCCAGGAAGATCTGGTCCATCTGGCATTCCAGGTGGATAACCTTGACGAAACCATCGCGTCGCTTAATTCGAAAGGGGTCAAGGTCACGGACGGCCCGACGCAAACATCCTCCGGCAGCCGTTTTATTTTTATCGATGCTCCGGACGGATATGAAGTCGAACTCATCGAACGCCCGCCGGGCGTCAAGATCGTCTGAGCACCCCCTCACGCCCCTCTTTCACTCCCCACACCGTTCATGCTAGGTATCTCTCCCTGTTTTCCTCTCTACTCAAGGAGATGCGCATGAAGAACGGTTTCTTTCGCGGACATGGGCTGGGGAATGACTATATTGTGATGGATCCCAAGGAGCTGTCGTTCTCGCTCGCCCCCTCAAGGATCAAAGCCATTTGTGACCGAAACTGGGGCCTCGGCAGCGACGGGATCCTTGCACTGGTCCCGTCAAAAAAAGCGGACTTCGGTCTACGTATCTACAATCCAGACGGCAGCGAGGCGGAGAAATCCGGCAACGGCTTGCGCATCTTCTCCCGCTACCTTCATGCCACCGGCAAAACGAAAAAAACGCATTTCACCGTCGAGACCAAAGGCGGGCTGGTGACGATTGCGCTGCATGTGGACCGGCATGGGGATGCGAGTACCGTCACGGTCGAAATGGGCCGGGCCACGTTCCAACCAGCTGCACTCCCCTGTACCCTTACGACCAGCGAACTGATCGAACAGCCCATCGACGCCGCAGGACAAGCCCTCACCTTCACCGGAGTCAGCGTCGGCAACCCCCACTGTGTCGTCTTCAAACCAGCCGGACAGTCCTGGTCGCGAGAGGATCTCCTGAAATTGGGGCCGGCACTAGAGAACCATGTCCTCTTCCCGAAGCGAACGAATGTCCAACTCGCCGTACCGACCGGCCCGAAAGAACTCTTCATCCTGATTTGGGAACGCGGGGCCGGTGAGACCCAGGCCTCCGGCTCCTCCTCGTGCGCTGCGGCGAGTGCGGCAGTCCGACTTGGACTGGCCAAGAGCCCTGTCACGGTGAAGATGCCGGGGGGTCAGCTCAACATCCAGGTTGCCGCGGACTTCAGCCTCACCATGAAGGGGCCTGTCGCAGAAGTCGCACGTGGCAGCCTCAGCCCTTCTTTTGTGCGTGGACTGCGCTGAGCGAGCAAACAGCCGTCAGCGATCAGCTTTCAGCCTCAATTCACCGGCCAAGTTGCAGCAGGGTGTCTCGGCCTTTAGAATGGTACCAGACATGCACTCTTTCACGGCTGAAGGCTGACCGCTGATGGCGACCTCCCCTAAACTCCAATCCAAACTCGACCACCTCCCCGACCAGCCCGGCGTCTATCTATTCAGGGATGAACAGGGCGAACTGCTCTACATCGGGAAGGCTGCAGTCCTGTCCAACCGGGTGCGGTCCTATTTCCAAAAATGGACCGATCACTCCCCGAAAAATATTGTCCTGGTCGGCCACATCGCAGACGTTGAAACAATCGTGACCCGCTCAGAACTCGAAGCGCTCATCCTTGAGAGCAACCTGATCAAACAACATCGGCCCCGTTTCAACGTGGTCTTACGGGACGACAAGCAATACCCCTATCTTCGCCTGCCGATTAAAGAGGACTTCCCCCGTCTCTCCATCGTTCGTCGCGTACACAAGGACGGGGCACTCTACTATGGCCCCTACACGCCTGCAGGCGCCTTGCGGGAGACGCTGAAAGTCATCAAGAAGGCCTTCCCCCTAGCGACCTGCACGATCGACATCGACGGCAAGGCGGGGCGAGCCTGTCTCGAATTCGAAATCAAACGGTGCATGGCCCCCTGCACCGGCAATCAATCGAAAGAGGACTACCGCCACATCGTCGCGCAGGTCCGCCAGTTCCTCGAAGGGCGCGACCATGAATTGCTGGACGCCTTGCGTACCCAGATGGAAATGGCAGCGGCGCGTGAGGAATTCGAGGAAGCGGCGCGCTTGCGCGATCGGCTCTTCAACATCGAACGCACGCTTGAGAAACAACGCATCACCCAAACGACAACGACCGACCAAGACGTGATCGGCCTGGCGCGGCAAGGCACAGCAGTCGATCTCCAAATCCTCTTCGTGCGCGGCGGCCTCTTGATCGGACGCAAAGACTTCTTTTGGCCCCATTCAGCCGACACAGGCGACGAGGAGCTCGTTCGATCCGCCATTGAACAGTTCTACAACAAAGACGGTCAACCGCCCAAAGAGCTGCTCATCCCTACTGACCTCGACGACGCCACGGTGATCGAAGAGTGGCTCTCTGGCAAGCGCGGGAACGCCGTCCGCGTCGTTGCGCCTGAGCGGGGAGTGAAGCACCAATTGGTCCTCCTGGCAGAGGAAAATGCCGGCGCCGCCGTCGCAAATCACCTGCGAAACGAAGAAGTCGGCAGGCAGGCGGTTGAAGAACTGAAGCGGCTCATCCGATTGGATGTCGTGCCCCGGCGCATCGAAGGGTTCGATATTTCGAACACCATGGGCAACCAGTCCGTCGCGTCCATGGTCGTGTGGGAAGATGGCCAAATGAAGAAAGCCGACTACCGCCGGTTTAAAATCCAAACCGTCATCGGTGCCAACGATTTTGCCAGCATGCAGGAAGTCGTCACGCGCCGCTATGGAGGCAGCGAGGATCTCGCGCGTCCGGACCTCATCCTTATCGATGGAGGATTAGGCCAGCTCGCCGCAGCCATGGAAGGGCTGAAGCAGGTCGGCCATCAGGATCTGGCCATTATCGGATTGGCCAAAGCACGAGGCGAAAAGGAGGAGCGGATTTTCATGCCCGGCCGAAAAAACCCCATTGTGCTTCGTGCAAACTCCCCGGCTACCCATCTCGTGCAACGCATTCGTGACGAGGCCCATCGATTTGCGATCGCCTTCCATCGTAAGCTGCGCGGCAAAGCCCTGACAGCCTCTCCACTCGATCAAGTATGCGGCATCGGCGAAATCACACGGACCCGCCTGCTCAAAGAATATGGCAGCCTAGTGAACATCGCTTCCGCCACAGACGATAAATTGGCGGCATCGGGCCTCAACGCCAAGACCGTCGAGGAGATGCGCAAGACGCTCGCAAAGTCCACCTCGTAGCACAAGAACCGCCACACCCTGAGATCATTTCTCCACTCAACATACAGCCTAGGATAGAGGTCCAAGGTCGGCGCTCGCGCAGCCAATCTTCTCGAATACGATCTTCCCGACTCCCCTTGTCATATGGTCGTGAACGACGGAGCGGTCTTCATCCCTCGTGGCATCCAGCAGCTGCTTCACAAGGGCACCTATCTTGCCACCCTCAACATCGACAGTTACATGGGAGTGGTCCTACCGAACAACGCAGGGAGGACGACCGGTCATCTGTGCGTGATGGATGTGAACCCGTTTTTATTTAATGAAAGTCAGGGCACCGCCATCCTCAACGCCCTTGCCAGGCGCGCCGCCGCCGAGCTTGAGCGACTTCGGGCGGAGGAGACGCTGAAAGCGAGCGAGGAACAGTTTCGCGCGATTGTGGAATCGGCTACCGACGCGATTATTCTCGCCGACCATGCAGGCTGCATTATTTCGTGGAACCATGCATCGGAACGGATCTTCGGCTATTCCCTAAACGAGGCGCTCGTCCAGCCACTGACGATTCTCATGCCTGCACGGTATCAACAGGAGCATGAACAGGGCCTGGTGCGCATGCGAATGACGAGCCATGCCACACTCGCGCGAAAAACACATGAGCTTGTGGGTGTCACGAAACAGGGCCGAGAGTTTCCCTTGGAACTTTCACTTGCCTGCTGGCAGTCTCGAGAGAGTCTGTTTTTCAGCGGAATCATCCGCGACATCTCCGAACGCACACAAGCCGGAGCGGCCCTACGAGCGAGCGAGGCGCAGCTCCAACGCTTGGTCGCAGAAGCGCCGGTTGGACTGGTCATTGTAGACAACCAACAACGACTCCTCAGCGCCAACAAGGCCTTCTGTGCTCTGACCGGATACAGTGAGCAGGAAGTTGTGGGGAATACCTATACCCTGTATACCCATCCGGACGACCTACCCGACAATCTTGTCGTACCGAATGCATTCTTCGAGGGCACACGATCAAGCTACACCTATGAAAAGCGCTATATCCGGAAGACCCGGGACGTCATTTGGGTCGCCGTCACCACCACCGGCATCGAACTGCCCGGCCATGTCGGCCCGCTCATGCTCGCGGTGGTCGAGGATATTTCTGAACGAACATGGATCACGGAGGAACGGGAACGGATCAGTCAGGACCTCCATAACGATGTCCTCCAATCGCTCTATGCCGTCGGCATGGGGCTGGAGCACATGCGGCAGCGCATCACACGAGTCTCTCCCACAAACGCCCGCCGGCTGGACAGTTCCGTCGCCCAACTGAACGGAGTCATCCACCAGGGACGAAGCTTCATTCCTCGCATGCAAACGCCCGCCATCCAACAGGGCGCATTCGACCAAGCACTCCTCGCGATCGTGCAATCGCTGACCGTTACCGAAGCGGGCGACATACAAGTGGCCATCGACGAGTCAGCCGCCGACGGACTCTCGCGAACCCAATGCGGTCCCGTACTCAGCATCGCCAAGGAAACACTGAGCAACAGTCTGCGGCATGGTAACGCCTCTCATCGCGCTGTCACGGTCCAACTCTGTCGCGGAAAATTCAGGCTGGAAATTTTCGATGATGGGAAGGGCTTCAGCTCAACAGCCCGGAAATCCTCCGGGATGGGCCTGGCCAACATGAGGGCGCGGGCGCGAAAACTCGGCGTAAAGCTCACGATCAAATCGCGTCCCGGTAAAGGCACACAGGTGGTACTCGAGATTCCTCCGCCCGCACAACAGGGCACCGCATAGATCCCCGCCAAGCACGACATGGCTACCAATTGTCTGAATTGGCAAACGATGTCTCGGGAGCCTCTCTGCCAAGCCACATTCCCAGAAATCGCCCCGACCTCCTGCAAGGAATTCTGCTCCTATGAACACCGCGAGCCCAGGCAAGCGAGCTCGAGCCCACTACTGCTGCCCCACCTGCCCCTTCTCAAGAAAGCCCGCAAAGGTTGTAGATGTCGGCACTCACGCCCAAGGACAGATCGTCGCTGATCTTGCCTTGATAGAGCGGCAGTATTGATCGGAACATCGACTGGATAGCAGGTGTTCAAACCAAAGGGCGATATGGCCAACAAATCAAGGAAGCTATAGGCTGCAGAATAGGTCCATTTAGACCCACCAAGAGAGAATATTAGGCCCTGGAAGTTTTCGTTGAGATGTGTTGAGATGGGAGAAAATTCTGAAAAGATGGATAGATTTCATGAAAGACCTCCATTACTGGCACCACGATTTAACGCGGCTCATTGAGGCTCGGAGAGCATGATGCGCATCCCCCTTCGAGAACACCCAACTGTTTCTGAAAGTGCCTTATCTGAGGAGTTTTCTTTTTTTCAACGAGGCGGGCACAACCAGTCTCTTCCACTGTCGACACGGCGACGTCCTGGCAACGATCTTCCCCTGCACCCGCATAATCCTGGCAAGCGCACACGCAGATTCCCTTCTGAGATTTTTAAAGACCTGACAAAAAAAGAGACCCAAAATGTCCTTGAGATCCTTCATTACTCGGGGGAGGCAACGACAGGGGATGACGTGTGTCAGGTCTTGCAGCTTATTCAGAAAGCGGTGGCATGCCCTAGAGTGATCGGCGGCGTTGCACAACTCTCCGCGGCAGGAGGCTTTAAGGAATTCAACAGCGTGATCAACGTGAGTTATTCCAACGACTGGCTGTATGCGTATTGCAAGAATGAGTTCGCGACCGTCGACCCAGTGTTGCAATCTCTCCTGTCTACGTTCCAAACACAAACCTGGAAACAGACCTACTCAACAGCCCGTTCGCCAAAGCAGTTCGAGTTCATTGAGGAAGCTTGCTCGTTTGGGCTGACGCATGGCATCACCATCGGGATGCTCGAACCCGATCGAGGATTTGCAACGTTCTTCTCGTTTGCCGGGGGTGACCCAAAGGGCACCCAGCGGTTTTCGTCATTGCTAGAATACCTTCTTCCCCCTCTTCATCGGGTTCTCATTGCGAACACCCACACGCCTTTGTTCAACCGTGTGAAAGGCCTTTCGCCGCGAGAAATGACGGTGCTGCTGTGGATGAAGGAAGGAAAAACTAACTGGGAAATCGCTCGTATAGTGGGCGTGACCGAACGGACAGTGCGCTTTCACGTTGAAGGCATCTTCATGAAGCTTGATGTCGGTTCCCGCACTCAGGCAGTGGCAGTTGCCATGGAACATGGCCTGCATCAGACCGAGTAAGCTACTCTCCCTGGTTACTTAACAATCTTCTTCAATCAGGCTGCCGCCAATCTGCTCTCTCTCTCGCCTAACAGCTGTTGATTTTGTCGCCTGGGCTGGGCTATGCCAGACGTGGCGAACTGATCCCTGGTATCCCTTGCGAGAAACCCACTTTTCTCAAACGATGTGAAACCATCTATTGCGTTCATCCACTGGAAGAAAGACGATTGTTTCTGCGGGCACGTTTCGTGAAATTTTTTCCAGTCCAGCACCGCGGCGATGGAGGCCGCTCCAGCAGGCGGAAGCGACACGGCAGGGCTAATGGCCTCGCACGAAAGTCCGATTCCTCGAAGCACTCGGAGAAACCGTTTCTCGACTACCATATACATATAGGGAACTTCATTCTGCCTTGACCATTGATACACGCCCTTAATTAGAATCAGCATAAGACGGCTTGAAAGCCCTTTCTCCGTCAACGTCGGATCTAACGCAAACCTGGTTATCTCTGCAGTATCCTGCTCCTTCCGAATTTCATAGTTCGCGTATAAACAGGGGCGGAATTCTTTCTCGATCATGAATGGGTAGGGAGAACTCACCATACGAAAGACGCCACGGAGCTTCTGGTCGTCGTCAAACAGCCCAATCGACGTGGCGAATGCATCGTACGCATCAACTTCAAGCTCATCGTCGCTTTTCGCAACCCATTGAAGCCGGTCGGCAAACACCTGGTGGCGCAGGTGATACGACGCTCTGAGGTCCTGCTCGTCTGACAATGTTTTTACGAGTAATCTGTCTTCCCGAAACTCGATCGGTCGACTCTCCTCCAATACCAGCATGAGCACCTCCTTCATTCTTTTGTGGACCACTCGCTATCTTTGCGGAAGAAATGCATCAAATGATGGCATTTCGTCACCTGGCGGATTCGCCAGGTAACGAAATGGATGGCAATCGCGTACTAGTGTAGTGATTTTTTGAACTGAGGAGTCCGCGCGATGAAAGACTCCGTTGACGTTCCACGCCACAGGGTTTGAAAGGGCGAACCACCTGATGAAAGATCGGCGGGAGTTCCAGATTATCGACGGATTTCGGCAATCCTCCGACAAGCCGGCGCAACCGCGTGGGCCTTTCGCACCGGGAAGTCCTCACGACATAGCTGCGTCTGCCCTGCGCCTGCTGCGGAAACAGGCCGGAAACAGCCTCGCCGAGGCCCTCACGGCATCCGAGCAACGATTGAGCGCCCTGCTGCACGATCGCAGCCGCATCGGACGAGAATTGCACGATTCTGTGTTGCAAGCGCTGTATGCGATCGGGTTGAGCCTGGCGCACACTCCTGAATTGCGCAAGAGTGCGTCACCGGCTCTGCCGCGCTCACGCGATCAGGCTACCGACCAGCTCAACAAGCTCATCCAAGCCATCCGACGCCTAATCCTAAATGTAGAATCCGACAACATCGATCCTTTCAGGCTGGTCTCCGAGTTACAGGCCCTCGCCCAGACCACGGAACAGGTGAATGCGTTACGGATAGGTGTGGAGGTCGACCCGGTGGCAGAAGAGATTTTAACTGGCGAAGAAGCTCGGGAGCTCATCACGATCACCAGGGAGGCCTTGGCCAATTGCGTCCGTCACGCTCACGCCACGCACATCGTGATCGCCCTTCGAAGAATTGGATCACGAGTCCGACTGAGTATTCGCGACAATGGATCAGGGTTCGACGTCGAGGACAAACAGGCGAAGGGCATTGGGTTCGCGCAGATGGAACATCGGGTTCGGAAGATCGGTGGTCGCCTGGACATCCAATCCACGGTAGGGCGAGGCACCTGCATCACCGCGGACGTCTACCTTGAACCGATCCTCACAATGATATGAAACGATCACATGCCCATCTTGTCACCGCCGCATCGTCTCCCGCGTTGGGTCGAACCGACAAAGCTCACAGTAGGATCGAGACCCTACGCCCACTGAAGCCGGCTGCCCACCAGGGGAAGCTCATCGAGCATTGTTATCGCGCGATCTTGGAGGCCTCCGGCAGCGCAATCCTGCTTCTTTCGGCTGAGTCCATCATTCTGGAATGGAACCATGCAGCCGAAATGGTCTCCGGCTGGACGGGCGACGAAGCACTGGGTCACAGCTATGTGGAGTTGTGCCTACCGGCTGAAGCTCGAGGCCCGTTCCTGGCCAGGCTCGAGCAGGTTACCGGAGGGACCAACGTGAGGGGCCTTGAGAGCCCGCTCCGGACACGCACGAAGTCGCTGACGATGCTCTCCTGGAATATCTCCCGGGTGTTAGGGACTGGCGGACATCTCATCGGACTCATGGCCATCGGCACCGTCACGGTTCCGCAGACCCGGATAGAGAAGGAACTCCGATTGGCCCAAGCCCAAGTACATCGCGCCGTTCGCCGGGCCCAGAGCGCCGCAGAAGAGGAACGGCGCAGAATTGCGCGGGAGTTGCACGACGAGTTCGGGCAGGCGCTGACCGGCCTGAAATTCGACCTGGCGTGGCTCAACAGGAAGCTTGCACAAGCGCCTGCGTTCACCGACGGCGGCGATCTCCAGTACAAAGTCCACACCATGTCGGGTTCAGTCGATCGACTCTTAAATTCTGTTCGCGAAACAGCGGCAGCCTTACGCCCCGCCATGCTGGACGATCTGGGATTGGGCCCGGCGTTGGAATGTCTCGCGACGACGTTTCAGGAGCGCACGGGCGCACTCTGCGCGATCGACGTGGCTCAGGAGTTGTCGTCCCTCGCACTGCCCTCCGAGATATCGGCTGCATTATTTCGAATCGCACAAGAACTCTTGACGAATGTGATGCGTCACGCCGCGGCCTCGCAGGTACAGATGCGGCTATTCATAAAGCATGGCATCGTCACGCTAGCAGTGACGGACAACGGGAACGGCATTACCCATGAACGAATGACTGCGCCTCATTCTTTTGGGCTTCGTGGCATGCAGGAACGCGTCGCGCTCCTGGGAGGCCGCTTTCGTATCGTAGGCACATCCGGCATAGGAACCACGGCCGCCGCCTCACTACCGCTTGCGGAGTGCGCCGCACCATGATTGGGACACACCTGGTAAAAATTCTCGTCATTGACGATCACGAAATCGTCCGCCGAGGCGTGAAACAGATCCTGGAGGAAACCGTTTCTCACGTCGAAGTCGGTGAAGCCGATACCGCGCAGAAAGGAATCGCTGCGGTGCGGCAGGAGTCTTGGGATCTGGCCATCGTGGATATCAGCCTTCCTGATCAGAACGGGTTGGAACTCCTATGTGAATTACATGGCACGGCACCCCAACTCCCACTGATGGTCTTAAGCCTGCACCCCGAGGAACAATATGCCGTCCGTGCCTTCCGTGCCGGGGCGATGGCCTATCTCACCAAACAGACGGCACCGGAAGAGCTGGCCAGAGCCGTCAAACAAGTCCTGGCCGGCCGCCGGTATGTCACCGCCTCCCTCGGAGAGCGTATGGCCGGCAACCTGAGCAAACACCCCGCAGGCCTGGCCCATCAAGCGTTGTCTGAGCGGGAATTCGAAGTCCTCGTCTTGCTGGCCCAAGGCCAGTCGGTCAAGCATATCGCGCAATCTCTAGCCTTGAGCATGAAGACCATCAGTACCTATCGAGCGCGTCTCCTCGACAAACTGCAACTCGCGACCACCGCTGAACTCATCCGATACGCACTCGACCATCATTTGGTGGAATAGCCTCAACGATGATCCTCCCGCGCATACATACAAGTCGGAGGAGTACTGGGCATGAAGGCGGTGACCGGAGCCATTCGCATTTGTGCGACGATCCGTGCGGCGTCAGACTCCACCTACAGGGCGTATGCGTTCGACTGATTGCCATTCCGCTTGATCTACGCTAAAGACTACGCATGAATTCGGTAACTATCACCCAGGTTGACACCATCGCATGACTATCGTCCTGGCTGACACAGATGCTTACGTTCGGGATCGGCTACGGAGGCGTCTTGAAAGAATCACCGGCGTGAGGGTGGTGGGAGAATCGTCGAACTCGACAGAGACCACCGCGATGATTCTGAACCGGAACCCGGATGTGGCCATCGTGAGTTCCCTTTTAGATAGCGGCAGCGGCCTCGATGTCCTTCGGCACGTCCGGCAATTGATAGTCCCACCGACGATCATCGTCGTCACCGGTGACACCACGCTCGACAGCAAGCATGCCTATTCAGTCGCTGGAGCTGATTTCATTGTCGAGAAGGTCGCGGGCGATCGCACGGTGATCGATACCATTCGCCTTCTGTGTGCCACTCACAGCGAGATCGGCGTGTGAGCCTCTCTTGCCACGCTCGATGATTAATCATCGTTCCCCTGCGCTCGTCCTGTCTCAGCCGGTCGTCCCTATGGCGTCATTCGAATTGACAGGGCTCTTCCTCCCCGACTAGGATAGCCCGCCGTGAGTCTTTCCAATCATTCAGAACCCACACCCGTGAAGCACGCACCCTCTGTCGCAAGCCGGATCGAGCACGCGTTCGAAACCGTCGTGTTCGCCAGTCGGTGGATTCAAGCCCCACTCTATGGCGGCTTGATCGTGGCCGAGCTGCTGTACGCGTATAAATTTCTCGTGGAACTGTGGGAGATGCTCCGGCATATCAACCAGCAAGAAGAGACCATCTTCATGCTGGGCGTCCTGGGACTGATCGACGTCACCATGGTGGCAAACCTGCTCACGATGGTGATCATCGGCGGCTACGCGACCTTCGTCAGCAAGCTGGATTTAGAGGGCCATCCCGATCGACCCGAATGGCTGACACACATCGACCCCGGCACCATCAAGATTAAACTCGCATCCTCACTGATCGGCATCTCCAGCATTCATCTTCTAAAATCGTTCGTCAACATCGCGAATGAAGATCCCGAACACATCAAGTGGAAAATCTTTATCCACATGACCTTCCTCAGTTCCGCTATCCTCCTCGCGTGGACCGACAAGATTATGCAGAAGGATCGCAAGCACTGACACAAGGGTGACGGTATCGGACCGGATACGTCCGTATCCGGTCCGATACCCAAGGTGTTTATGTCGTTCACAGGGTCGCTCGAAAAATTAGACAAACCCAAGATTCCTTCTCCGTCGCAGCGACGTCACGATCGGCATGGCGGTTGCGTCTTCCCAGGAATCAGCAGCTCAGGTTGAATCGCCCATGGCTCAATCACAACAACCAAGAGGTAGCAATGAAGCAGCCACACTTTCCCCTATTGGCTCTGCTGGTCAGCCTGCTCATGCAAGCAGGCTGTAGTGCTTCCGTCTTGCAACTGCGCGGACAACCAGATCTCCACCTCGGAGCGTTCCGCCAGAAGTTGGCCGATAAAAAAGAACTTGCGACGAAATTCCTGGCCTGTACCAGGCAGGCCCACGATGAACCGCTGGGCGAACGACGCGAAGACACCCCCTCGCCCGAGCCTCTGTCTCTACAGACCCCCGACGGACAAGCAGCGAGCGTTCGTCCCCTGACAGCCGTCATCGATAAGATCCGCCGGCGGCATCAGGACAAGGGAGCCTCCCTCTCCATCCTCGCTCACGTCCTCGATGACGTGACCAACGATGCGAACGCGCACATCGATGTGGATAAACTCAAGCAGGTCATCGAAGTGGCCAGACAATGGCAGGGGCATCTCGGTCTGGAGGAGGATCAACTCGAACAGGATTCCTCTCGCTTCGCGCGGATGCTGCTGACCTACAACAAAGCCTATTTTGGCGATCTCAGCTTTGCGGCAAGACCAGACTCGGTGGGGATCGGCCTTCGCGGGGTCGTGAAAGTAACCTCGAAAGGGTTTGTCGATCGAAGCGGGAACGCCTTTCTCTTCCCCGGGATCTCGGCGGAGCTTGAGGTAAGTCCTACCAATTCAATCCGCATCTCGGCCACCACGGTCGATTCTCAACGTGTCAGTGCTGATCTGATGCGCATTTTCCTGGAAGCCTTCTTCGATACCGCCTTTCGTGTACCTGCCGTGCATGGCGCGACAGCCTTGCGAGTGGGACCAATCCCCCAGGAGCCGCCCTACCCGGAATTCGATGCCCATCATCCCGCAATTCCTCTGGAAACATTGGCCCGAGTGACCCGTGACGCCCTGCGAGCCGAAGCCGCAGTCACCTCGCTCGTGGGAAAAGCCGTTCGGGGTGGCAGTGTCTTCAGTACCCAGAACGAGACCGTTGCCGCGACGCTTGAAACAGCCGCAGGGGTGATGGCCAAGAAGCTTGTTGAACACGAAGGGTTCTGCTACTACCAGGTTACACAAGGCTCGTAACGAACACGATCGGCACATTGTTTGGCCGTTGGTGAGCCACGATTGAACCAGAACTTGCAGGGAGACACGATGATGAAGACTCTGTCGATTGCCCTCAGCATGAGCCTCTGCCTCACCCTGACCGGCTGTTTTGCGAAAATTCATCAGCTTCCTGTTCATCCTGACAAGGCCACGCCAGTCTTTGCACCCCTACCGGACCAAGACATGCTCGTCGGAATTGCCGTGTCGGGAGGGGGCAGTCGAGCCGCCACCTTTGCGGCAGGCGCACTCGAGGCGCTTGCCAACATCCGCGTGACACACGATGGGCGCGAACGAAGTGTGCTCGAAGTCGTCACCCATATGTCCAGCGTGTCCGGTGGCAGCCTCGCGACCGCCTACTATGCCGTCAAAAAGCCAGTCAAACCGGTCGCCGTCCTGGCAGCAAATGGGCTCTCACCGGCCTACCAGCAGTTCTTTACATCCTTCAAAGAGGATATGCAGTTGAATTTCCAGCTCCGGGCACTCGGCCGGCAAATGGCAAACTTCCGTGTGGCCAACCCCACGAAGCTGGCTCACTCCTTCGCCGATGTCTGGGACGCGAACTTCTTCGACGGCATCACCTTTGCGGGGTTGTATGAACGAGAGCAGCGCGGGGATGCGCCGCGAATCATGTTGAACGGCACCGTCTATAACAGCGGGCGTCGGCTGGTCATGACCACGCTCCCTCCATCGGACTTTGCCTATGACTTCACGAAGGAGCTGCGTGCCAAACTCGTCGCCAAGGGCCTGCAGTTCACCCCGGAAGGAAAAATCAGCTTCGACAAGAGTATCGACCGAGCCAAGAACCAATTCCTGCCGCAGACCTTCGAAGATATCGAGGGAGACCATCGTGGCCTTCCAATCTCCCTCGCCGTAGCCACATCCGCCTCCTTTCCTCCTGTAGTCGGCCCGGTGACCTACCAGACGGCTGAGACAAAGCAGTACACCCATGTCGGAGACGGCGGGCTCTTCGATAATCTCGGCACCGAATCGTTAACAACCCTTTTCCTCAACAAACTTAACCCGACTAACCCCGCTACCAAAAGGGGGTTGATCATCGTCATCGATACCTCCTACCCGTTTGACGAGGGAGGACCGGAACTCAATACGAGCGACAAGGGCTTTGAGGTCTTTGCCCACGATCCTTCCCGCATCGTCGGAATCATGGAGGAACGGGCTAATGCCTATCAGGCCATGCTCTGGCACAGCCTGCGTACCGAAGGCGCGCTCCTTCCGGACTACGACCATCTGAAGATCATCATCTTGCGCTATACAGATTCCGAGTGGGCACAGGGCGATCCCGTTCCGGCTACATGCCCCAGCGACATGACATTCGAGGCCATCACCAAGACGATTCGCCAGGTGCCGACGCTGTTCAAAATAGAAAATGCGTGCCATGGCGCACTCTTGATTGCCGCAGCCCAAAAGGTCGTCAAGAGGCAGCAACAGCGAATCAAGAATTTTATTGAGGCACGATGAACGGCTTAACGATGCCTGAGACCCACGGGACGCGGCTTCTCCTTTCTCAAGTCCTGGAGGAGGAGTACGTTCGCCTCCACGGCCCACTTCCCGCAGACTACCCCCTGACCGGAACGGAGAAGGCTCGGCAAGCGGCAATCTGCGCACTCATCCATCGCGTGCCCGGGGGACGTGTGGCCCTCTGTCTCTCCGGTGGCGGAATTCGGAGTGCCACGTTCGGCCTCGGCATCATTCAAGGGTTAGCCAAGCTCACGCTGCTCGAGAAGCTCGATTGTCTTTCTACCGTGTCCGGTGGCGGATACATCGGCAGTTGGCTGTCCGCATGGATTCG
>Ga0163152_10004758_pt1 | contig 16502 bp, 15 predicted proteins | sample OliLakLV19MP8IB2_FD_148635 | JGI IMG/M metagenome (GOLD analysis project Ga0163152, IMG submission 148635) | Freshwater microbial mat bacterial communities from Lake Vanda, McMurdo Dry Valleys, Antarctica - Oligotrophic Lake LV.19.MP8.IB-2 | ecosystem: Environmental > Aquatic > Freshwater >... | reverse complement strand
AAAAGGTACCCCGGGGATAACAGGCTGATCGCTCCCGAGCGTCCATAGCGGCGGAGCGGTTTGGCACCTCGATGTCGGCCCATCACATCCTGGGACTGAAGGCGGCCCCAAGGGTTCGGCTGTTCGCCGATTAAAGTGGTACGCGAGCTGGGTTCAGACCGGCGTGAGCCAGGTCGGTCCCTATCTGCTGTGGGCGTTCCAAGCTTGAGAGGAGTCAACCTTAGTACGAGAGGATTGGGTTGGACGCACCCCTGGTGATCCAGTTGCACTGCTAAGTGCACCGCTGGGTAGCTACGTGCGGCAGGGATAACCGCTGAAAGCATCTAAGCGGGAAGCCCCCCTCGAGATGAGGCTTGGTTGTCGTAAGACGAAAGACCCGTGGAAGACCACCACGTTGATAGGCCGCAGGTGTAAGGGCAGAAATGCCTTCAGCTGAGCGGTACTAACGGTCAAAGGCTTGATCACTCCAACCGGACGCCGCGCCACAAGCGCTTCGCAAATGCGTCTCGGTTCGGAGCCTCCATCAAGATCATAACGCTCCCTTGAATGTCTCTTGATTTCGATTTGGTCCGGTGCTTTCGCAAGAACGCGCCCGGCCATGCAGGCACCTCAACACTATCCGAATGAACCCGGTGCGCCGCCGAGAGGCGCCGCCCCGATTTGTCGGTGACCAAAGGTTCTGGGTCACACCTGTTCCCATCCCGAACACAGTAGTTAAGCCAGAACCGCCGATGATACTGCTCAGCGGGAAAGTAGGTCGTCGCCGGCTTTATGACCCCTCCCAAGGGAAACCTTGGAGGGGTCTTTTCATTTTTGCACTTGCGCTCGTTGACCTGCCCTTGAAATCCTGATCCAGTTAGGATGAGAGCTTTTGACCTGCCCCTGACCTGCCCCCCTTTTCTGTACCAGGTGCTATGAGAGTCGGCGTGCGCGACTGAACGTCGGCTCGCTCACGCCCAACGCCTGCACGACCTGGGCGACCGTCCGCCCAGCCGCCAGCATCGCCTCCGCCTCACGCAGGTTCGTCACGACCTGCTGCGCCGAATGCCTTGTCCGCTTCATCTTCAAGAGTCTCCTGGCCGCAGCCGGCGGCCCTCGGGACTCTCATAGTTGCTGGATCAGGTTTCGGGGGGCAGGTCACCCGCTCCCGGTACTTGATCGCCCAAACATTTCCCACAAAAAATTTGCCAGAATGCTTGCCGCACGGTCGATGATTGGCTATCTTATGCCAAACAGATCGAGTCAACCTTTCTGTGCTTCCCATGCTGCATGTGCCGATCATCCTTTCGGGCCGCAAGCCCAACCTGTCGCGGATAGACAGGCTCGAACCCCAACGGGTGGAACCCACATTTGCCGGCGGAGCGCCCTCGGGCTCGTCCGGCGTGGAAGGAGCCACCCGTGCCACTAGTCAGTTTTCTCAGGTCCGGAACCGTCAGGTCAGGCGGGGGAAGCGATTCCGCGCTGCTTCGGCTCGGTCCCGGCGGCGACTTTGTGTCAGAGTACCGGCCCGATTCCCGCGGCCGGCTTGTGGACGCGTCCCCGGCCGCGCCGAGTTTGGGTGTGGCCCATCAACCCGTCAGCCGTACCGATCAGGTCGAACTCTCAGCGCTCGCGTTGCGGGCCGGGACGCTCCTGGCCGCGGAGCGCGTGTTGCAGGACCAGGGTCGCACGCTCGGTTCCACTCGCGACCAGATGCGAGACTGGACGCGAGGGTGGGTAATGCACACCGTCGTTCCGCCGCTGAGTGGTCTGGTCTCTGGTCTTCGACTGTCCGTCTCGCCGGTCGCGGCAACCGCCGTGTCGGCACAGCCCCCGTTTGTGGAGGGTCAGGTTTATGAATCTCACGCCCAAGCAACTGCGCATCCTTCAACTGATCCGCGACTGCCGCGTCCGTCATGGCTACTCGCCGACCATGCAAGAGTTGGCCGACGAGATCGGCGTCAGCAAGGTCACGGTGTTCGAGCACGTCGAGGCGCTTATCAAGAAGGGCGCGCTCATCCGCGATCCCAACAAGGCGCGCTCTTTGTCGATCACTGACGGCATCGCGGTGCCCGATGAGGCTCGGCCCTACAGGTATCCGCTGGTGGGCAAGATCGCCGCGGGCTACCCGATCGAGAAGTGCGAGGACCGCGACGAACTGGACCTGCTCGACATCGTCGGCCCCCGCCCGGGCAAGATGGGGGCGATCTTCGCGCTGCGTGTCCAGGGCGACTCGATGCGAGATGAGGGCATCCTCGACGGCGATTACATCCTTGTGGAGCGCGCCGACACCGCCAACAACGGCGACCGGGTGGTGGCGCTGCTCCCCAACGGCGAGACAACGCTGAAGGCCTACTTCCGCGAGGGCGACCGCATCCGTCTCCAGCCAGCCAACCCGGAGTTCCAGCCGATCATCGTCAAGGAATGCCGCGTGCAGGGCATTGTCCGGTCGGTGCTTAGGAAGTATTGAGGGATCGCGGCCGATCCCTTGTCCCTGCTCCCTGTCCCTGCCTTCCGCACTCATCCGTGACACGGCACGCGGGAGTTCAGCTCCCCCGCGTGCCTGTCGCTTTCTTGCTACTCGCATTGGGTACCCCACTGCTCCGCGGCGGCTAGTCGCGTCGCGGAGCAACGCGCTACCCAGAGAATTCGCAACTTGGAATGCGCCCCGCCGTTAGCATTTGCTGCATGACCCGTTCATCGCCCATCGCTCGCGTTTTGCTCACACTTGCTCTCGGCTTCGCGGCGGCGACAATGGTGTCGGCCCCCGGCTGCACCTCCTCCGGCCGGCAGGCGGCATCGCCACGCGTCACGCCCAGCGCCCCGACGCCCGCACAACTCGAAGGCCTTCCGGTCTGCCGCATCCTCACGCCATGGGGCGGTCTCGGCTCCGGCGTTCCGCTCTCGGATGACACGCTCATCACCTGCCGCCACTGCCTTCCTCGAGCGCGCGGCGGTTCCGATGACGGGGGCCGGACTCCGCTGCGGATCGACATCGACGGCACGCGACGGACGTTCGAGTTGCTGGCCGCCGGTCAGTCCCGCGATGGCAAGGACGACTGGGCGGTGATCCGCGTGAGTCCGCCCGGCCTCCCGCCCGCCGCGGCGATCGATCCTTCGCGACGGCTGCGGGACGGCGAGCCGGTGTACCTATGCGGCTACTGGCCCGGCGAGGGGCGGCGCCCGGACCGGGACGAACTCCGGAGTCTGGAGCCGCGGGTGATCCGCGCGACATCCGTCACGGTGCAGGGCACGGGCAAACTGCCCTCGGACATCACGATCTTCGCGCAGGTCGGCCCGGCCGACATTTTCCGCGGCATGTCCGGCGGACCGGCAGCGGTGTGGGACAGTGCGAAGCAGCGTCTGGTGGTTGTGGGGATCTACCTGGGCACGACGGAGTTTGAGTCCGGCCAGCCCGAGCACGTGGGGCGCGTGCAGGTGATCCGGCGTATACCGGCGGAAGCGCTGACCGCCGGAGCGACGCCGCCGACAATCCGCATTGCACCCTGATCGGCGACTCAGTCACGGGCAGGATGCTCGTGGTACGTCGAAATCACGGACCCCAGTCACCGGCGTAGCGGGTGATGAATGGCACCTTGGGGCTCATGGCCTCGCCATCGCGTCCCGCGATTTCGTACAGGCGCTTGGCGACCTGACGGAAGTGCAGCGCATCGTGCGCGGGCCACGCGCACAGAAGATCGCCGGCGCGGATCGGGCCGAGACGCGGGTGCTGATAGGCGCGCGTCCAGTTGGGCGCGCGGAGCGAGCGGAGCCATGCGATGCTCTGCCTGCGTTCCTTGGCGAAGGTGGCGAAGGATCCGTGGAAATCGCGCGACTGGTATGACCTGACCCGCGCGGGGCCGTCGGGCTTCCAGTCGGGCCAAACACCCGAGTTCGCCAGGACGCTCATGAGCCGCGGCCTGAAATCCAGGCGTTCCTCGTCCACAACGTGGCACAGAATCTCGTGGATGGACCACGCGCCGGACGTGGGCTTGTAGTGCGCTTCGCGAGGTGTGACCTTGTAGGCCAGGGCGACGAACGCGTTGGGCGCTGTCTCGAGCCGCCGGATGATGGAATGGTGGTCGATAGTCGGCATGACTCAACTGCTCCCGGCGCGCATCTGCTCGAGGCCCTCTGGGAAGGGGTAATAGGGGAAGACGCCGACCTGGCCGGATCGCCACATGGTCGGCGCGGGGTAGATATCGCCGCGGAATCCGGCCTGGTACATGGTGCGGAGGACGGTCTCGAAGGACGGCTCGCGCTCATCGGGGCCGATGAGGCGGTTGGCGCGGGCGTTGAGAAAACTCACGGAGGCAACGGGCAGACGTTCGCGCCGGCCGCGGAGCATCTTCACAACGGTCGAGAAGCCGCGCGAGAGGTCGTCGAGCGTGAAGTGGTCGCGCCCCTTGGGGCGGAGGATCGCGAGGATGAGCAGGCTGTCGAGGTCGTACTTCAGGACGTAGGGCTCGCGGTCCTTGGCGGCGTGGATGGAGACCGATTCCTGGAAGAGGCGTGCGAAACTTGTGACGCCCTTGGCGGTCCACTGGCTGGTGGGCATGAGGTCCACGAGTTGGGCGATGATGCCGTGGGAGTTGTCGGTATCGTTGACGCCGCAGACGACGGCGCGGTAGCGTCCGTCGAGCATGTCGCGGAGCATGTCCTGTCCCCAGAGGATGCGGATGCGCTCGACGGTTCCCGGCCCGACGCCCGCGCCGATGGGGCCGGCGGGGAGGAGCGTGACCTTGTCGGGGAAGCCTTCGGCGTGCAGGAGGAGGTCGCCTTCATCGTCGTAGAGGCGTCCGGCGGTGCTGGGCTTGGCGGCGGGCATGGCGGGTCTCCGGGGTGCTTTGGGCATGGTATCGGCGCGGCGGCAAAGCGGGGGCATGGCAGATACATTGTCCGATCCAGCAAGGAGCGAACGGAAGAACCCCCTGCACGGAGTGCCGGCCCACCAAAGAGCGGACATTACCGGCACGGAGTGCCGGCCCACCAAAGAGCGGATATTACCGGCACGGAGTGCCGGCCCACCAAAGAGCGGATATTACCGGCACGGAGTGCCGGCCCACCAAAATGAAACTCTCGATCGTGATCCCGGTGTTCAGCGAGGAGCGGACGATCTCGCGGGTGATCGGACGGGTTCTGGCCGCGCCGATGGGGGACGGGTTCGATGAGCGTGAAGTGATCGTGGTGGATGACGGCTCGGCGGACGGGACGGTAGCGGCGATCGAGGCAATGGCCACGCGCGAAGGGTGGGGCGACGTTGTTCTGTTGCGGCACGAGCGGAACCGCGGCAAGGGTGCTGCCCTGCGCACGGGCTTTGCCAAAGCCACGGGCGATGTGGTACTTGTGCAGGATGGCGACCTTGAGTACGACCCGGCGGATTACCCCGCCCTGCTCGGGCCGATCGTGCGGGGCGAGGCGGACGTGGTGTACGGGACGCGGTTCGGGCGCGGGGCGCGACAAAGAGCGGCCGGGGCAACGGTGTGGAACTGGCACGGGCGGGGGAACCGCCTGCTCACCGTGCTGTCGAACATGGTCACGGGACTCTCGCTGACGGACATGGAGACGGGGTACAAGGTCTTCCGGCGCGATGTGCTGTCGCGGATCACCATCCGCGAGGACCGCTTCGGCGTGGAGCCGGAGTTGACGGCCAAGGTGGCGCGGCTGGGTGCGCGGGTGGTGGAGGTGCCGATTTCCTATTCCCGCCGCGGCTATGCGGAGGGGAAGAAGATCGGGCCGCGGGACGCGGTGCGGGCGGTGTGGTGCATTGTACGGTACTGGGTGGGGGGCTGACTTTGCGTATTGGGCTACCCCGCCGCTCCGCAGCGGAGCGCATGTTGGCGATGCGGTACCCAAAGGGCTCTCGTCACCGCGCCTTGGCCACCTTCGACCCCTCGCGTCTTACGCGGCGCTTGATCTCCAGCATGGAGATGTCGCTCCGCAGGGCTGCTGCGGGGATGGCCGTGTCGCGCACGAGTTCGTCGAAGGTTTTGGGTGCATCCAGCGCGCCGAGGATGGTGCGCTGGGAGTCAGAGAGGGAGGAATCGATTTCGGGGGTAGCGAGTGTGAGGGAAGCAGCGCGCTCGTCCGAGTCCGGCACGGAGTGCCGGTCCACCTCAGGAAACAATGCGCTATTCGTCGCGTAGCGCGACTCGTGTGTGCCCTGGTACAGGTGGCGGGCAGGGGTTTCCAAAGACTGGATCACGTCGTCGGGGTGCGTGACCAGTTCCGCTCCGCCTGCCCGCAGCAGGTCCAGGCATCCGAGGCTTGCCTGCGAATCCACGCGCCCCGGCAGCGCGAACACCTCGCGCCCGTGCTCCTCCACCGCGACGCGGGCGGTGATGAGCGCGCCCGAGCCGCGCCCTGCCTCGATCACCATCACGCCCAGAGACAGGCCGGAGATAATGCGGTTCCGCGCGGGGAAGTTCAGCGCATCGGGATTGACGCGCATGGGGAGTTCCGAAACGATCGCGCCGCGTCCCGCGGCGATCTGGTCGAACAGGTCCTTGTTGTCCGGCGGGTAGGCGTGCGAGAGGCCGCAGCCGAGCACCGCGATCGTGCGGCCGTTGAGCCGCAGCGCTGCGCGGTGGGCCGCGGTGTCGATGCCTCGCGCGCCGCCGGAGACGATCGTCAGCCCCGCCTGCGCGAGCGCGCCGGCGAACCGCTCCGCCTGCTCGATTCCGTAGTGCGTGCAGGAGCGCGAGCCCACCATGGCGACGGGGTAATGGTCGAGGTCATCGGGCCGGATCTCGCCGCGGATGTAGAGGATCGGCGGCGGATCTGGGATCTGCGCGAGCAGCGGGGGGTACGAGGCACTGGTGATGGGCAGAACGGTTGCGCCGATGCGCTCGGCCTCCGCCAACTCGGCAGCAGCGTGCTGCTCGGATTCGCGCATCCCCATCAGAATCGTGCGGGCCTTCTCGGGACCGATCCCTTTGATGCGGCGCAGGCCGGATTCGTTGGTGGCGAGAACCCCTTCCGCGGAACCAAACTCCTCGATGGCGCGCACGATCAGCACGGGGCCCAGGCCGGGGGTCATCGCGAGCCTGAGAAGCGAAAATAGGCTTGGGTCGTGCGGCATCCGTTCGGAGCGTATCATGTAGGGGTCCGGCCCGCAAGGGGCACGTCGCAGTGTTGCGCTGGTATCTTGGAGTTGTTCAGAAGAGAATGGGGCGGATCGGGGAACGCGCCGGGCCCGGGCCGGCAAAGATGGTGTTGCCCGCCTCGCGCCGCATCGGGCGTGTGGCACACACAAGCAGGAGTCCGCCGTGGATTGTGCGATCGTCATGACGGAACTGGAAAAGCGCGGCACACCGGAGGCCCGCAAGGCGTGGTCCAAGCAGGGCGTGAAGGGCAAGTCGTTCGGCGTGGGCGAGGCAGCGCTCGCCGCACTGGCCAAGAAGATCGGGCGCGACCAGAACCTGGCGACCGAACTCTGGAAGACGGCCAACCACGATGCGCGGATGCTGGCGACCCTCGTCGCCAATCCGGTGTACATGAACGCCGCGACGGTGGACCGGTGGGCGCGCGACGCGGACAACCACCTGTTGACCGGGGCGGTGTCGGAGATCGCGGCGCAGGCCGCGGCGATCGGCGCGGGTGTGAAGGTCGCCGATGCCAAGCGCTGGTCGGATTCGCCGGACGAATGGATCGGCAGTTTGGGGTGGACGATGCTGGGGCTGATCTGCGGCGCGGGCAAACTTCCCGAGCGCGATGCGCAGGCGGCTCTGGACCGGATCGAGCGCGGCATCCTGACGGCCAAGAACCGGACACGTCACGCGATGAACGGCGCGCTGATCGAGATCGGCAACGGCATCCCGGCGCTGCGGGAGCGGGCGCTGGCGATGGCGCAGCGCCTCGGCAAGATCGAGGTCGATCATGGCGAGAGCGGGGGCGAGACCCCCGATGCGCACGCGGCGATCCTGCGGGGCAAGTCCGGCAAGGCCGCGAAGAAGCCCGGCGCGGTGAAGTCAAGCCCGGGGAAGAAGCCTGCGAGCAACGGGAGCAAGCCGGCGTCGGCAACCGTTCCGAAGAAGAAGGCGGCCGCAGCGGGGCGGTGAGGCCCGCACCGCGGCTACCGTTCACACATGACGCAGGACGAGATCGACCGTCTCGCGCTGGACGCGGCCTACGAGCAGGCCCTGAAGTCGCAGTCCGAGGGCGGAATCCCCATCGGTTCCGCGCTCGTCTCGCCGCGGGGTGTGATCGTCGCCCTCGGCCACAACCGGCGCGTGCAGGCGGGTGACCCGACAGCCCATGCCGAGACGGCGTGCATCCGCAACGCGGGCCGGCGGCGCGACTGGCAAACCCTTACGCTCGCGAGTACGCTCAGCCCGTGCGCGATGTGTACGGGCACGGCGGTCCTGCACCGATTGAGCCGCGTGGTGATCGGCGAGAACCAGACGTTCCAGGGGCGCGAGGACTGGCTCGAGGATGAGGGCATCGAGGTGCGTGTGCTCGATGACAAGCGGTGCATCGAGTTGATGGAGCGATTCATCGCTCGCAACCCGGAACTGTGGAACGAGGACATCGGCGTGCCGCCGGGGACGTGACGCGGCCCACGCGGTACGACGCCCCAGACAGCCCGCATCCATCGGCGCGGGGTACCCTCAGCACTCGTGTTGTTCATTCTTCCCTGTCACCCCATCGGGCCGATCCTCTCTCCGTGAAAGTCGTGCGCACCATGGCGAAGTGGATGAACAGGCCGGAGTCGCTGCTGGCCGCGGCGGGGCTGGGGCTGCTTGCCACCGTCGCGGTTCTGCTGAATCTCGCGTTGGCCTCGTGCGAGAGCACAGGAGGGGGCGGGGGAGGCGGTTGGAGGGCGATGGCGGAATCGGGCGGGAGCGGGGGATTGATGGACAAGGGCATCGCGCCGGGTCGCGCGCCGCTGGTCGCCGTGCCGCCGGAGCGATTCGGGTCGCGCGGGCCGGACATGCGCGTCCGCATCCGCACAGCGGTCAACAGTGTGCAACTGGGCGGGTCCGGGCCGGTGATCTTCTGGACAGGAGGGGACGATGCGTCGGGCGCTGCCAAGCCGCTCCGCAGCGATGGCGTGGTGGACGTGACGCTTGAGAACGGGCAGTTCGTGCTGCGCTCGCCCGAGGGTGTGGCCGGCGCGGCCAGCGTTTCGGGCATCTGGGCGTCCGCTATTGGTTCGGGCGCGGGCAATGACGGTGGGGGTGGCGTGATTGGCGTTGATGGCACGGACCATCCCGGGCGCATCCGCCTGGTTCCGCGGGCAGGGGGGGGTGCCTCGCAGGGCGCGTTTGATGTGGTCGCGCACGTCGCGCTCGAAGAGTACCTGCCCGGCGTAGTGGGGAAGGAGATGCTCATTGGGTGGCCGCTGGAGGCGTTCCGCGTCCAGGCGGTTTGCGCACGGACATACGCGCTGCAGGAACGCGGGCTGAGTTCGCGCCGTGGCGACGCGTTCGATGTCGAGAGTTCGGATCGCGACCAGGTGTACGCGGGCTCGATCACCAATCAGGCCGTGGTGGAGGCGGTGCGATCAACGCGCGGGCAGGTGGTCATGGACGGAGACCGCGTCCTCCGCGCGTACTACTCGAGCACCTGCGGCGGCCGGACGGCCTCAGCGCGGGACACCTGGCCGACCAAGCCGGGGTACGAGTACAACCTGGCGGGGCCGATTCAGGCTCGGTCGCGTGAGAGTTGCTGCGAGAAGTCGCCGCTGTTCCGCTGGAGCGTGACGCGGGACCGGGACGAGTTGACACGGCGCATCCGCGCGTTCGGCGAGCGCCAGCACCTGTTGGTGCGCAAGATCAAGGCCGTTCACTCCATCGAGCCCGCGGCGTTCAACGAGGACGGCCGACCGAGCAAGTACAAGGTCGTCGAGCCGGGGGGGACGTGGTACTCGCTTTCGGGCGAGGAACTGCGGCTGGCGTGCAACAACAGCGTTGCAGCGATATCGGTTGCGGGCGTGGAAGGGATGGGTGTGGGCGCCAGCGCATCGGTCGATGCCCAGAGCGGGCTTCCGGGCCTTGCGCTTGTGGACCGCAAGACGCGGGTGCATTCGAGCGATTTTGAAGTGCGGCCCTCGCGCGAGGGGCTGGTCTTCAGCGGGCGGGGCTTCGGGCACGGGGTGGGCATGTGCCAGTACTGCGCCAAGGGCTTTGCCGAGCGCGGCGAAGAGTGGCGCACGATGATCGCGCGGTTCTATCCGGGCGCGCACGTCAAGCAGTTGTACTGAGTTTCAGAGTCCCGCCCACTGGCGGATGAGTCTGTCGATCGCGGCCGGGACCGGCATCACGCTCAGGCGCGAGTTCCGCACGAGCAGGAACTCGGCAAAGCGCTTGTCGGCCTTCACCTGCGCCAGCGTTACCGCCTTGGGCAGGCGCGTGAGGGCCTTGATGCCGACCACGATGCGTTTGTGACGCCCCTGCGCATCGAGTTGCGGGTGCCCCGGGTCGGCGCGCGCGCTGCTGGTGATTTTGGCCAGACCGACGATCGCCTTTTCATCACCGGAGTGGTAGATGAGCGCCTCATCACCGGCGCGTGCGTCGCGCAGGAAGTTGATGGCCTGTGCATTGGTGATGCCGTCCCACACCGCCGCCTCCTCGCGCGCGAGGTCGTCGAATGAGTACGTCGTGGGCTCGGTCTTGAAGAGGAAGATCGCCATGGGGCATTGTTCGCACAGGTTATCGGCGTTGTCGGCGCGGCGGCCGCCGCTCCGGAGCGGGATCGCGCAAGGTATGTCGCGGTCGCGCGAGCGGGGCGTGAAGCGCAGCGCCAGCGGGACCGATAGATGAGGCGAGGTCCCGGGTGCATCGACCGCAGCGCGGCCGCGCGCTGGGGGCACGCGCGGTTGTGTGGGAGTATCGAGAAAGGTGTTGAATCCATGAGCCATCCGCTGCCGACCCCCACCCCGGACTCAGCCCAGCAGCGCCCGCAACCTGCGCCGGAGAGCGGGAGCGATGCGGGCGTGCTCGGACTGATCGCCGACTTCGAGTCCCGGCTGTCGGGGCTTCGTCAGTTGCACGAGCAGGGCTTTCGCCGACAGGCCGACCTCGACGGGCGCGAGGCGGAACTCGCGGCGAGGGATGCCGAGGTCCGGCAGCGGATCGCGTCGCTCATGGATCGCCAGTCGGAGATCGAGAGTCTCGCCGCGGGCGTTGCCCAGCGGCAGCAGGATTTCGAGCGGTCCGTCGCGATGCTCGATGCGCGCCAGGCGGAACTTGCGAGCCTCGCTGGCCAGACAGCGCGTGCCCGCGAGGAAGCGGACCGGCGCGTCGAGGCGGTGAGCGAGGCCGAGCGGCAGATGGCTGTGCGGGCCCGCGCGTTGCAGGAGCGCCGGGAGGATGTTGACCGCCAACTCGCCGAGCGGGCCTGCGCGCTCGACGGCACGCGGGCGCGCATGGAAGAGCAGATCGCCGAGGAGAGGGCGGAGTTGGCACGGACGCTTGCCGGCGCGCAGGCCGCAGAGCAGAGCGCCGAAGCGAGGGCCCGGGAGATCGCGCGGCAGGAGGCCCAACTGGAGGAACGCTCCGCGCGGGCGCAGGCTCTGCACGCCCAGGCCGAGCGCGACCGCGACGCCGCGGCGAACGAACTGGCATCGCTTGAGTCCGCGCTGGCGCAACGGGAGAGCGCCCTTGCGGAGCAGGCGGCGAAACTTGCGGAGCAGAAGTCGGGAATCGCCACCGCACAGGAGCGTCTGTCCGAGGCGCAGCAGCGTATCACCGAGGAATGCGCACGGCACCGGCGGGAGGTCGAGCAGCGCGACCAGGACGCCCGCGAGCGGGAGGCCTCGCTGCGAGAACTTGAGGAGCGGCTGAACGAGCGGATGGCCGAACTCAAGCGTGATGCGGACCAGGTCGAGCGCGAGAAAGCCATGGTCGTCGAGCAGGCTCGCACGCTCACAGAGCAGGCGGGAGCGAGCGATGAGCACGCCAGCGCGATCCACTCGGGCCGTGCCGAGCAGGCGCAGATCCAACTTGGCGAGGCCAACGCCCGGGTCGCGGGACTCCAGACGGAGATCACGCAGTTGAGAGACGACCTCGCACATGCGCTTGGGGATCTCGCGCAGGCCCAGGCCGCCGCGGGCAAGGCCCGGCAGGGGGCCGACCCGGCCGAGGTTGAACGGCGAGAGCGCATCATCCAGCAACTCCACGACGAGACCGAGCAACTTCGTGCGGCGATGGCGTCGCTGCGGGCACGGCTCGACCAGAGCGAGGCCGCGGCGGCGAGCGCGCACGGCGACGATGAACGCGAGATCGCGCGACGCGAGCAGGCGATCCTGAAACTGAAGGACAAACTCACCGAATCGCAGTCCCAGATGGATGAGCTGCGGCAGCGGGCCGACCGTGCGGAGGCGGCTTCTCGTCGGACGCGCAGCGCCGCGAGCGAGAGCGAAGGCCTGTCGAGTGAGGGCACGCTGGCCCGGCGCGAGCGGCTCCGCCGGTACAAGTCGCTGCTCAAGGGCCAGGCACGAAAGATCATCCAGGCCCAGGCGGCGCTGCAGAAGCGGCACGGCGAATGCGAGCAGGTGCTCGCGCAGCGCCAGAAACTCCAGGGCGCTTGGGACGAGGTGAGCAAGCGCGAGAAGCGAGTCTCCGGCGCTCGGGCTCGTTCGGGCGCGATGGCCTTTGTGTGCTACGCGACTATCACTCTCGGGGTGCTGGCCGCGCTCTCGTGGACGGTCGCGGAGAAGATCTGGCCGGGCACCTATGCCGCTCAGGCGACGCTCGAGGCCGATGCCCACGGGCGGAAGGCCGGTGAGCAGGAACTGGCTTCGTGGCAGGCGTATCACGAGGAACTTGTCAAGAACCCGCAACTCATCGAGGTCGCGGCCGAGCGGCTGGCCCGGCGAGGCCTGACGAAACTCGGCTCGCCCGCGGAACTCCGTGCCAAACTGGACAAGGACATGTTCGTGCAGTCGGCGGGCGCGGGCAAACTGACGCTCGAGTTGCGAGAGGTGGGCAGCGACCGTGCGCGACTGGTGCTCGATACGTTTGTTACCGCGCTCAGGAGCGTGGCCGATACCGCGAGGGCGGGACGGGCGGAGGACCTGGGCACCTCGATCGTTCAGCCGGCGACCGTGCTTGGCGCGCCCGTGATCGACGGTCGGCTGGAGCGGGCTGGGATGCTGCTCGCCGGCGGGACACTCGCAGCGGCATTGGGTGGTCTGCTGGTGTGGAGCCGGATGGCCTCCACGAAGCGGAAGTTTGATCAGGCGGCGGCGGTCGAAGCGGCGCTCGAGCAGGTGGATTGGGCGAAACTTGAGGCGGGCATGGGCATGGGCATGGGCATGGGCAAGGGCGTCGGCGGAGGGGCCGCGGGCGGCGCGGAGCGAGCCGCAGCGGGCAGGCCCAAGGTACGCAAGGCCCGGAAGTGATGCTGCGGGTCCAAAGAACGACGAACCCCGGCGAAGGTGCTCGCCGGGGCTCGCTCTGTGGGTCATCCGGCCTGGAGCCGGCATTCTCGTGAAGATCAGATGCGAGAAGAACGCAGGAGCATCACGGCCTGGCCGCGGATCCTGATCCCGACCTCGCGTGCGCTCTCGACGGCGATGGGACCGAGGTCGCGGAACTCGATGCCGGCGCCGCTCGGGCGGATCGTGATGTCGGCGATCGCCTCGCGTCCTTCCTCATCGATGACGACGACCTCGTACTCGACGCCCGAGGCGGGAAGGTTCTTGAGGAACAGTTGCCCCTTGCCGGTGTCGCCCTCGACGATGAGCAGCGCCCGCCCGCCGAAAGGCACGCCCTCGGACGCGGGACCGGCATCGAACTGCACGAAGCGGGTGTGCGGGTCGAACATGGTCTGGCTGAAGTTGACGCCGAAGTCCTTCAGGATGGCGTCGTAGGCGACCTGGTTCTTGCCGCCGGTCTGAATGTCCGCGAAGTCGAAGCGCATCTGCAGGACCGAGAGGCCGAGCACCACCGACGCCGCAGCGCAGGCGATCGCGCCCACCCGCCACAGGCGACTCACGCCGTAGGCCTGGCGCAGGTCGGGGACAATCGCCCCGCCCGAGCCGCCGCTGAACTTGCGGATGGTCATCGAGCCGATCGCGTCGCGCACCGCGGCAAGCACGCGGGCGCGCAACCCCGGCGGCAGGTCTACGGCGGGGAGCACATCGTCAAGGTGCGAGAGCCGCAGTTGCTCGCGCCGGACCTGGGCCTGGAGCGCGGGGGCCGCGGCCCGGAAGGCGCGCTCGAAAGCCTCGCGCTCGTCGGGGTCGAGCAGGCCCATCGCGTCGAGTGACGCGTGCTCCAGCAGTTCGTGCGTGGTCATAACACCAACTCCTCATTCGGGCCCCGCTCGCGGAGCCGGACAAGCGCTCGCGAGAGCGCGGATTTAATCGTTCCGATCGGCGTGTTGAGTTCCTCGCCGATCTGCCTGAGGGTCTGCCCGCCCAGGTACGCGCGCATGACGACCGTTCTCTGCAGGTCGGGCAGTTTGTTCACCCTGCGCATCAGTTCGCCGAAGCGCTCGTTCTCTTCGAGCGAGAGTCCCTGCGCGGGCTGGAGCCGCTCGCCGCTCTCCCCCGCGGACTGCCGATCATCGAGGCTTACGGACTTGACCCGCGCTTTCGTACGGCGGAGTCGATCAACCAGATGTCGGCGCGATATCAGCATGACCCAGGTGACGAGCGCTGCACGCTTGGGGTCGTATCGGTCGGCTGTCCGCCAGAGCCGCACGAAGATTTCCTGAACCGCGTCCTCGGCATCGGCTCGCGTGGGCATGGCTTGAAAGGCCAGTCGATAGACCAGGGAAGCGAAGCGATCGTACAGGTGCGAGACAGCCTCGCGATCGTTTTCGGCAACGCGCCTCATCAACTCAAGGTCGATGTCCTGGGTCTTTGGTGCAGCGGGCATGATGAGGTTTCGCGAAAGAAAACGGATGAGAAGCGGTGACGAGGCGTTGACCGAGAACCGACCACGCACCTCGCGTCTTGTCACTCCGGCAACGGTTGATACGCCGAACGGATCACTTTGGATGCTAGAAAATGAAGGCAGATGTGAACTTTGACAGGGCAAACCCCTATGGCACGGGCATCGTACTACCGTAGTTGGATGAGTCAGATAACGCGGGACTCATGTACGTTATTTGTTTGGATTTTTGCCAACACCCTTGTTTGGTTGCACTGGTTCTGGTAAAGTTTGACAGGCACCGTGTTCCTTGGCGGAGGAATCTTGCGTAGGCATCAGTATGGAACAACCAGTGTCTCACCGCGTGCAAACAGCGCGCGTGCTTTCACCATGATTGACGTACTCACGTCGATCTCCGTGATCATGGTGCTGATCGCCCTACTGCTGCCCAGTCTCACGATCGTTCGTGAAACCGCGCGCCGGGTCGTATGTGGCTCAAACGTCCGCCAGATCGGCCTTGGTCTGGCAATCTACGCGGATGACTACGAGCAGTTCCTTCCGCCCAGCCGCTTTGGCACCCCGGCGCAGGACGCGGTCCACGAATCCACATTGGTGCGTGCGCTCCTGCCCGCGTATGCCACTGGCCAGAACATCTGGGACGGCATCGGCATCCTGTATGCGTCGGATTATCTGATCGCCCCGGGCGTGTTCTACTGCCCGTCGCATCACGGCGAGCATCCGTTCGCGAACTATGCCCCCCACTGGCCCGTGCCGGGGACCGAGATCTTTGCAAACTATCAGTTTCGCGTTGGCAATGGCAACCAACTCGCGAGTCTGGGAGAGAGGGCCGTGATTTCCGATTCTCTCCGCACCCAGGCGGACTTCAATCACAAGATCGGCTGCAACTTTCTTCGCGGCGACCTGAGCGCGACGTGGTATTCAGACCCCGCCAGGGTGCTGATGGCGGGGTTGCCCGCCAGCGAGTCAGACCTTCAAGCAGCGGCCCGTGTGGCCGATGCTTGGGAAGTCCTCGACGGGATAGACGCCAACGGCGAGCCGCGATAAGGCTTGCTCCCGGCCGCGCAGCGCTGTCACGCGGAACCTTCTTCGCTCCGGTGCGTGTAGAGCAACAGACCCACTTGCCGTTGCCGGTGCCGGTGCCGACCTTGTCTCAACCGCCGCACGCGAGGTTCCATGTACATACCCTGCGTGCCAGCGTTCAGAACACTCGTCGCTTCTCGAATCAGATCGTGCCTGCTCGCGGCGATCTTCGCGTGCTTGGCTGGTTCGCCTGCCAGTGGACAGTTGACCGCGCAGCGGCAGTTCTGCGGGCTTGGTCGGCCCATACCCATCACGATCAGCCGCCCGGCCGCGGAGGACGATGCGACGCCCGACCTCGTCCCGCCCTTACTCGCGCCTACTGAGCCGGCCACCGCTGAGGCCCTCAAGATCGAGGTCGAAGTTCTGCGGGCCGCGACAGGTGAGGTCATCGATCGTTCGGTTACAGGCCCGGGTCCGACCGACCTGGTTCAACTGTTCCCCAAACTATGGGAGGCACCGGATCGGCGTGCGATGCTCGTCCAACTCCGCATCGACGGCCGGCGCACTGGGCCGGCGCTGATCCTCATCCCGATGTTCTCGCCCCCGCCGTACGCACCGCGCGTCGACCGAGCCGGCCTCCCGATGTTCCCGCCCCCCCCC
>Ga0163152_10004757_pt1 | contig 16506 bp, 9 predicted proteins | sample OliLakLV19MP8IB2_FD_148635 | JGI IMG/M metagenome (GOLD analysis project Ga0163152, IMG submission 148635) | Freshwater microbial mat bacterial communities from Lake Vanda, McMurdo Dry Valleys, Antarctica - Oligotrophic Lake LV.19.MP8.IB-2 | ecosystem: Environmental > Aquatic > Freshwater > Lake... | reverse complement strand
CTCGAAGACGGTGAACGTGAAGTTCGACGGAAACCGGATGAAGACGGTCGCCGCGGCGACCGTCTTCATCCGGTTTCCGTCGAACTTCACGTTCACCGTCTTCGAGACGCCGGGTTCCTCCATGGTGATGCCGTAGAGGGCATCGCACACGGCCATCGTCCGCTTGTTGTGCGTGATGACGATGAACTGCGTGTCCTGGGAGAGATCGCGCACGAGGTCGTTGTAACGACCGACGTTCGCCTCGTCGAGCGGCGCATCGACTTCGTCCAGCAGACAGAACGGCGTCGGCCGCACGAGGAAGATCGCGACGATGAGGCTGACCGCGGTCAGCGCCTTCTCACCACCGGAGAGCAGCATCATGTTCTGCAGCTTCTTGCCGGGAGGCATCGCGACGATGTCGACGCCCGCCTCCATGAGGTCCTCGTTGAACGGACGCGAGGGACGCGCCGGCAGCGGCACGCCGTCGGCGTCGAAGCCGGGCGTCTCGCCCTCGACGGGGCGGACCGGGTTCACGAGAACGAGGTGCGCCTTTCCGCCGCGGAAGAGCTTCGGGAAGATCTCCTGGAACTTCGCGTCGACCTTGTGGAACGTCTCGAGGAACCGCTCCTTCGACGTGCGGTTGATCTTCGCGATCGTGTCGCGAAGCATCGAGAGGGTCTTCTCGAGATCCTCGCGCTGCTGCGCCAGGAAGTCGTGGCGGCCCTTCACGTCGGCGAACTCCTCGATCGCCGTGACGTTCACCTCGCCGAGCTTGGCGATCTTGTCCTTGAGCTCGAGCACGCTCGCGCGCGACGCCTCGAGGTCGAGCCCCGGATCGATCCACTCCTGGAAGCGCGCCGAGAGGTCCTCGTTGTAGCGATCGAGCACCTGCTCCGACACGTGCTTCAGCTTCATGCCGAGCTCGGCTGCGCGCAGCTGCGCGTGGTTCACGAGATCGCGAAGCTCGGAGACGCGGTTCCGCAGCGAGCGGATCGACGACTCGCGTTCGCGCAGTGCGAGCGACGCTGCGTCGAACGTCTGGCGCTTGTCGGCGAGCGTCAGCTTCAGCGTGTCGGCGTCCTGGATGACGGCGTCGATGGTGATCTGCAGCGTCTCCAGCTCGCCCGTGAGGCGGACCTGCTCGACGTCGCCGCGCTCGACATTCGCGACGAGCTTCTCGATCCGAACGCCGACGTCGATCTTGTTCCGCGCCAGGCGGTCCACGTTCGACGCGAGCGCGTGCACCCGCTGCTTCAGCTCCGCGATCGCCACCTTCACCTGCGTCTCGGCGGCGGCGAGCGCCTCGATCTCCGCGGTGATGCCGCGTGCGGCGTCCTGGATCTGGAGGAGCTTCGCGTCGCCCTCTTCCTTCACGACGCTTTGCTCGCGAATGACGAGCTCGGCTTCCGCCCGCTCGCTCGACGTTTCGTCGAGAGACGCGCGCAGCTGCTCCGCCTCGAACTCGAGGACTTCCTGGCGCTGGCGATCGCGGTCGAGCCGCTCCTTCAGCGTTGCGAGGTCGCGTTCGTGGCTGAGGATGCGGAGCGCCTCTTCGTGCTCGCTCTTCTGCAGCGTGACGATCGCTTCTTCGACCTGCGTGAGCCGGCGAGCGATCTGCTCGCGCGAGAGCGCAGCCTGCGCGTGCGACTGCTCGAGGACCGCGACGGCCTTCGTGAGCTCCTTGATCTCGCGGCGGCGCTGCAAGAGTCCGGTCGCGAGACCGTCCTGCCCGCCACCCGTCATCGCGCCCGACGCATCGATCACTTCGCCATCGAGGGTGACCCACGTGCGGCGGTGCTTCTTCTCCGCGGCGTAGCAGGCGACCGCGCGATCGAGCGAGTCGACCACGATCACGTCGCCGAGCAGCCACGTCGCGACCTGCTGGAACTCCGGACGCACGTGCACCTGGTCGAGGAGCCGGCCGAGCACGCCCTCGCGCGAGAGGTCGGGCCACGTCCCTTCCGCGGCGAGCGAGGGATCGAGCGGAATGAAGGTTCCGCGACCCTGGGCCTGCCCTTTGAGATACGTGATCGCGTCCTGGCCCTGCTCGTGGCCTTGCACGAGGACCGCCTGCAAGCGATCGCCGAGGACGGCTTCGACGGCCGTCTCGAAGCGCTGCGGCGTCTCCAGGTGATCGGCGACGAGGCCGAACACGCCGGCCGCGCGAGCGCGCTCGACCTGCTCCTTGGCTTCTTTCGGCTGCTCGGGCGCCGCGACGACCGCGCCGGATCCGTGCGCCGCCATCGACATCGCCGCGCCGCCGTCCGTGGGCGGGCCCGACGGCACGTCTTCCGCGTCGGTCTCTTCGCCCGGCGTGGGCGAGGTGTATCCGGCGCGCGCCATGACCGCGCGCACGCCCTTCTGGTAGCCCTCGTAGGACGACTGCAGCTCGGAGAGCGACTGGAGCCGGCTCTTCTTGAACGACAGCTCTTCGCTGAGCTTCTTCACGCCGGCTTCGGCGTCCTTGAGCTCGCCCTTCAGGCGCTCCAGGAGTCCCGCGTGCTCGTGACGCTGCTGCTCGAGGCCGAGCTTCATCTGCTTCAGGCCCTGCAGTGCCTTGAAGGCGTCGGCTTCCGAGCGGCGGCTCTCGGCGAGCCGGTCGGCGACCGTATCGCGCTCGCTCTGTCCCCGCTCGAGGCGTCCGCGCAGGTCGACCTCGCGCTTCTCGTGCGCGACGAGCGAGTTGCGCGAGGCGGCCATCGCCTGCATCGCATCCACGATGCGGCTCTTGAGCGCGTCGACCTCGAACAACATCTCCTTCTGCACACGCTTCGACGTCTCGACGGCCTGTGCCTGCGCGGCGAGCTCCGCCTCCTTCGCGGCAAGCTCGGTCGCGAGCGCGTCCTTCTCCGCGGTCGAGCGCTCGATCTCCGCGCCGATTTGCTGCGAGTCGCCCTCGAGGCGGCCGATCTCCAGCGTCGCCGCTTCGGTGGAGGCTTTGAGCTTCTCGAGCTCGCGGATCGAGTAGTCGAGGTTCTGCTCGTCGAGCTTCACCTTGTTGTTCAGCTCGAAGAGGCGCTCCTGATCGGTCGAGAGCACGCGCTCGTCGTCCTGCAGACGGGTGCGCGTCGACTCGACGTCGCCCTCCTGCGCGGTGATCTCGGCGGACGCCGTCATCTCCTTCTCTTCGATCTCCGCGATCGCCGCTTGCTCGGCGCCGAGATCGTCGGAGCGCTTCTGAAAGTCGGCGGCTGCGACCTTGAGGTCGATGTCGCGGATCTCGTCGCGCAGCTTGCGATATCGCTCGGCCTTCTTCGCCTGGCGGTCGAGCGAGTTCATCTGCTTCGCGAGCTCGGTGACGACGTCGTTCACGCGCAGCAGGTTCTGCTCGGTCTGCTCCATCTTCTGGAGCGCCTGCTTCTTGCGGCTCTTGAACTTCGCGATGCCGGCGGCCTCTTCGATGAAGAGGCGGCGGTCTTCCGGCTTCGAGGAAACGATGAGACCGACCTTGCCCTGCTCGATGATCGAGTAGGCGCCCTTTCCGAGACCGGCATCCATGAACATCTCCTGGATGTCGCGGAGGCGGCACGGCGTGCGGTTCATCAGATACTCGGACTCACCGCTTCGGAACAGCCGCCGCGTCACCTGGATCTCGGTGAAGCCCTGCAGCGTCGTCAGCGGTGCGTCCGTGAGCTTGGGTTTCTCGTCCTTCTTCTTGTCCCAGGGCTTCTTCGACGTCGTGGGGGCGGCCGCAGCCGCGTCGACGGGAGGCGCGTTGGGGTCGATCGGCGGCGCGGTGAGCTCCTCTTCGACCTTCGTCGCTTCCGCCAGCACGCCGGCGGCGCCGAGCGCGGCCTGCTTCGCGATCTCCGCGGCGTGCTCGAGCTCCTCTTCGAGCTCGTCGACCTCTTGCGCGAAGCCGAGCGAAACCCGCGAGTCGGCGACGTCGAAAAAGAGGGACACTTCCGCCATGCCCGACGGCGGCCGCGCTTCCGAGCCGGCGAAGATGACGTCCGACATGTCCTTGCCGCGAAGGTGCTTCGGCGATTGCTCGCCCATGCACCACAGGATCGCGTCGACGATGTTGGACTTGCCGCACCCGTTGGGTCCGACGACCGCCGTCATTCCATGGCCGAACTGGAAGACCGTCTTGTCCGTGAACGACTTGAAGCCGTTGATCTCGAGCCGCTTGATCCTCACCGAACTCTTCTCCCGATGCCTACCGGTCGCTGGTCATGTAGGGCAATGCAGTGTAGGCGAGCGGCAAGATGCCATCGCGCAAACCCGCCTGTAAAGCGGAAAATCCCCCACTCGATCGCGCGATTCCGCTCCCCGAGCGGAATCCGCGATTTGGCTGCTGAAATCGCCGTTCACGGGCTGTTCTGCGCGGTCGCATCCACACATGTTACATCTGGCTTCGTGATCGGACTCCTCCTCCCTCTCCTCCTTCTCGCGCAACCGGGCTCGGGACTGCCCGACGACGTCGTGCTGCCCGGCGATTCGCCGACGCCGCCGTTGGAGAACGTGACCGATCCCTCGCGCTTCCGTGCGATCTCCGTCGTGGTCGTCGATCCCGGACATGGCGGCGACGACCTCGGCGCCCGCGACCTCGTGCGCGGCGCGATGGAGAAGGACCTCACGCTGCTCATCGCGAAAAAGGTGGAGGCCTCGTTCGCGACATACGCCATCGGAACCGGCGCACGGCTGCTGCTCACGCGCGATGGCGATGTTCGCGCGGCGACCGCGTCGCGCACCTCGCTCGCGAACGAAGCACGCGCGGATCTCTTCGTGTCGATCCACGTGAACGCGAGTCCGTCTCCGAAGACGCGCGGGTTCCAGGTTGCGTATCACGACGGCGCCGGCGCGGATGTCGCGCTCGCGCGCCCGCGCGATCCGCATGCGGGCCCGCTGCCCGCGCAGCCGTGGATCGCCGCGCAGAAGTCCCGCGAAGAGGACAGCGCGAGATTCGCCGAGATCGTCCGCGAATCGCTCGCCGCGAAGGTCGCGCTGCCCGATCGCGGAGTGAAGCGGCTCCCGCTCTCCGTGCTTGAGGGAGCGACGTGTCCCGCGGTGTTGATCGAGGTCGGCTATCTCTCGAACGACCAGGAAGCGCTCGCGTTGTCCACGGGTGCGGTGCAGGATGCCGTCGCCGATGCGATCGCCGAAGCGGTGCTCCGCATGGACGCCGTGATCGCCGCGAGGAATCCCGAAAGATGAGAGAACGAAGTGGCAAGCGAGGCCCGCTCGAAGGGCGGCCGGTCAAGATCACTCCCCACGCGGTCGCCTACGCAGAGGGTTCCGCGCTCGTCGAGATCGGCGACACGCGCGTGTTGTGCTCCGCGACCGTCGACGAGACCGTGCCCAAGTTTCTCCAAGGGAAGAGCAGTGGCTGGGTGACGGCCGAATATTCGATGCTCCCGCGCGCGACGCTCACGCGATCGCAGCGCGAGCGCGGCAACACCGCGGTGAAGGGGCGCACGCAGGAGATCCAGCGGCTCATCGGACGCGCGTTGCGTGCGGCGGTGAACCTGGAGTCGATGGGCCCGCGCCAGATCACGGTCGACTGCGACGTGCTGCAGGCGGACGGCGGGACGCGCACGGCCTCGATCACCGGCGGCTACGTCGCGCTCGCGCTCGCCCTCAAGTGGATGCACAAGAAGGGCATGATCCAGGCGGCGCCTTCGACGATGCAGGTCGCGGCGATCTCCGTTGGCGTCATCGACGGCCACGTGTTCGTCGACCTCGACTATCCCGAAGATTCGACGGCGGACGTCGACCTCAACGTGGTCACGACCGCGAACGGCGAGCTCATCGAGGTACAGGGCACCGGCGAGCGCGCCGGCTTCCCGCGCGAGACGCTCAACAAGATGCTGGACGCGGCCGGTCCGGCGATCGACGTGCTGTTCGCCGCGCAGCGCCACGCCGTCGGCGCGGCCGCGAATCCGATCATCGGATAGCACGCGCCGGAATTTCGCCGCTCCGGACCGCCTGACACCCGGGCTTGCGCCCGCGTCGCGCCGTCGCATTCCCTCTCTGCAGGGGGTAGCGAACCATGGGCGTGCTCGGCTGGATCTTGTTCGGACTCATCGTGGGAGTGCTCGCGAAACTCGTCATGCCGGGGCGCGACCCGGGCGGCGTCATCATCACGATTCTTCTCGGGATCTCCGGTGCGCTCCTCGGCGGCTGGTTCGGCCAGGTGATCGGTCTCTACGACACGCCGGAGCAAGGCGCCGGATTCATCATGGCGCTGATCGGAAGCATCGCGATCCTCGGCCTCTACCGCGCCGTGATCGGCCGCCGGCACGTCCGCGTGCCCTGACGACTCCGTGAGCGCATGACGGCGGACGGGGCCTGCAGATCCCGTCCGCCTCGTAGCACTTCACCGGTTTCGTGAAGGGCGATGGCGTACGTCGTCACGGGCGAGTCGGCGGCGATCCGCTTCACGACGGACGAGACGGACTCCGACCTCGTGGAAAACCGGCGCCGGACCGGGCGACCGGGACAGCGGCCGATGCTGGCCGCGGATCCCCCGGCGCAGCTGCCAGAGGCCGAACATCGCGTCGCGCGCGACGGGCTCCTCGCGGAGATCGCGCGGGCCGCGGCCGCGGCCGGGCGCGACGATCTCCCGCGTGATGCGGAGGCGTGGTTTCCGGCGACGCCCCTGCGCGAAGGCCGGCCGAAGCCACCGGAGCTCGCGACGCAGCGAGCGCTCTACGCGCTGCTAAAGGAGAGCTATCCGGATCGCTGGCTGGCGCTCGTGCATCGCGGTCGCTCACTGCTCGCGTCCGTGCGGCGCGTCTGGACGGAGGGCGAGTAGCCACGCCACTTCGAGAACGTCGCCCTCCAACCGCCCTTCGACTCGGCTGGATCAGTTCGTGGGCACGGGGCCGAGGATGTCCTTCAGCCTCGGATTCTCCAGCGTGCGCTCGAGATAGGCCGCCGCATCGCTCGGGAGTCCTTCGGGACCGACGATGAACAGCAGCTGCACGTACGCGTTCATCGCTTCCGCATCGTTCTTCGAGCGCTGCTGGTGACGGCCTTCTTCGAGCAGCGACTCGACGCGCCGTTTCTTCGCGTTTTCGATCGCGACGATCGCCTGCGTGGCCAGCTGGTCACCGAGCTCGCTGATCATGTCGTCCCACTCGGGGATCTTCAGCGGATCCGCGTCGACGCCCTGCTCCTTGTTGCCGATGTGAACGCGGTCGCTCTTCTCGAGCTCGTGGCCCGCGTTGACGAGGATCGGGTCGGCGAAATCGGAGTCGCGGAACTCGAAGCGCACCCGCGCCTTCACGGTGCGAATCGTCCGCGTCCAGGGGAGCTTCCAGGTCGGATCGGGCGGCGGCGGGATCACCGTCGGCGGAAGCTGATCGAGGCGGGCCTTCGCCGACGCGAGGTCGATTCGCGTCTTGTCGACGTCGCGCGCGAGCACGAGGCCCGGATCCTCCGGGGGGCGCTCGCCAGTGGGCGTGGCCGCGGGAGCGCCGCGCTTCTTCTTCTTGTCGAGCTCGACCTTCATCTTCGCCTGCAGCTCGGCGAGCTTCTTCTCGATGCGCTCGATCTTCGCCTTCTGCTGCGCGACCTCGGGGTTCGGGATCGGATCGAGCTTCGGCGCAAGAGTATTGGGCATCAGGTCGACGCCTTCGGTCGCGACCTCGTTCTTCTCGAACTCGGCGATGGTGGCGGTGAACGTCGCGCGGCCGCCGGTCTCCTTCACCGGCCATGGTCCGTACGGCGGGTAATCGTCGAGGCGCGGGGAGAGCTTCTGCGACAGCGAGGCGGCGAGCGCCTTGTAGCCCGTGTCCTCGACCTTCACCGAGTCGAGCGTGAAGCGCGTGCGCTTGCCGAGCACGCGGCGCAAATCCTTGGTGTTCGCGAGCGCCTTGTCCTGCTGCGGATCGTAGGTCAGCGCACGAAGGTTGGCGCCGAGCGACGCACCCGCGAGGTCGCGCTTCCAGTAGGCGTCGGACTCGGCGACGAGGTGCGTCGCGAAACTCTTCTTCGCGTCGGCCACGCGATCGCGGAGCCCCGCACGATCGGGCTGCACGAGCTCGAGCACGACGAAACACGCGAGCGCGTCGGCGTGACGGCCTTCGGCGCTGGCAGACTCGCCGGCGTATTCGAGCGCGGAAAGGTTCTCGAGCACGTCGCGCGTCGCGGGGCTCTTCGGCCGGTCCGCGGGGAGCGTCGCCTCGAGCGAGCGCCGCCACAACACGGCCGCCTCGGTGATGCGCCCTTCCGCGTTCGACTGGGTGCCGCGCGCCGCCCAGATCTCCGAGCACTTCTTCTCGGCCTCGGCGATCTTCTTCTTCAGCGCGGGATCGTCGGGCGTCTCACGTGCCGCGACGCGATAGCTTTCCAGAGCCGCTTCCCAGTCCCCGGTGCTCGCCGACGTCTCGGCCTGGCGCACCTCAACGGGCTTTTTCGTGGAAGGCGCACACGCGAACGCGAGCGCAACGGACACGACCAGTGGAGGAACGAGGGCTCGGCGCACGCGGAGAGTATGCCATGCGCGATTTAATCCGTAACGATTCCAGACACTTCTACATGTCTTGTAGGACGATCAGAACACGAAATCCGTATTGAGGAACGAGGAGAGCCGGCGGCTCACGATCTCGCCGACCAGCGCCTTGTTCGCGGGATCCGTGTTCGTCGCGACGAGCGTGCGGATCGAGAACGCACGCAGTGCGTCGCTGACGGAGAGCGTGCCCTCGGCGGCGTCGCGGCGCCCCGTGAACGGGAACGTGTCGGGCCCTCGGCGGCACTGGGTGTTGAGGTTGATGCGCGAGACCTGATTCACGAGCGCGTCGATCAGCTTCGCAATGCGCGAGGGGTCGCGGCCGAAGAGCGCAACCTGCTGCCCGAAGGGACTCGTGCGCACCCAGCTCACGAGCTCGGCTTCATCCTGAAAGCGCACGATCGGTACGATCGGCCCGAACTGCTCCGTGCGGTGCAGCTCCATCCCTTCCGTGACCGGATAGACGACGGCCGGGCGAAAGAACGTTTCCTCGATCGCGACGCCGCCGTTCGCGTTCACGACCTTCGCGCCCTTTTTCACGGCGTCGTCGACGAGCCCGGCGAGCCACGCGGGCTTTCCGTCTTCGGGAAGCGGCGTAATCTGCACGCCCTCGTCCCATGGCATGCCGCTCTTCAGCGCGTCGACCTTCTTTACGAAGCGCGCGACGAAGTCGTCGGCGATCGACGCGTGCGCGAAGATCACCTTGATCGCGGTGCAGCGCTGTCCGTTGAACGAGAGGGAGCCGGCGAGGCACTCCTTCACCGCGACGTCGACGTCGGCATCGGCCAGCACGAGCGCCGGGTTCTTCGCGCCGAGTCCGGTGATGCAGCGGAGGCGGTTCGGCTTGGGGTGTTGGCGCCGCAGGATGTTCGAGACTCGCGTGCTGCCGATGAACGCGAGGCAGTCGACGTCGCCGGATTCCATGATCGGTCCGATGAGCGTGGCGCCATCGCCCTGGATCACGTTCACGACGCCCGCCGGGAACGCATCACGGAACGCCTCGAGCAGCGGGATCTGGCAGAGGCCGCCGTATTTCGGAAGCTTCGCGACGATCGTGTTCCCCATGACGAGCGCGGGAATCAGCGTGGTGAAGGTCTCGTTCAGCGGATAGTTGAACGGGCCCATGCAGAGCGTCACGCCGAGCGGCGAGCGGCGGATCTGTCCGATGGTGCCTTCCTCGACGGCGAAGCGTCCGCCGCTGCGATCGAGCTCCTTCAGCGATTCGAGCGTGTCGCGCACGTAGACGACGGTGCGATCGAACTCGCTCTCCGAGTCCTTGCGCGTCTTGCCGATCTCCCACATCAGGAGGCGCACGACGGTCTCGCGCTGCTTCACCATGCCGTCGAGGAACTTTTCGACGGCGGCGATGCGCTCCGCGGGTCGCGCGGCCGGCCACTCGCCCGCGCCCATGTCCCACGCTTTCTTCGCGGCGGCGAGTGCCTCGAGCGCTTCCTTCGCACCGAGCGCGGGGAGCTTCCCGAGCACCTTGCGCGCGAGCGTTCCGTCCTTCCCGCGCGTGCACACACACGAGAGCACGTCGATTTTCGCACCCGTCCACGTGCGGATCTCACCGCCGACGAGCCAGCGGCCGTCGAAGGGAGAGCCGTCCACACGGGCGTGCTCGGGGATCTTGTCGTCGTCGGGGAATGCGATCGAAGTGGATGCCATGGCGGCGCGAGCATAACTCGCGCCGCCATGGCTTCCTTCACGCTCCCTTTACGAACAGCCCTTCGACTCGGCCGCAAACTGCGCGGCCTCGCTCAGGGTGAGGGTTGGCTCTCAGAACGTCGTCGAGAGGCGGCCGTTGAACGCGCGCTCGATCTCGGCCGAGGGGAAGAGGAACCGGTTGTACACCTCGGGGTGCTGCTCGTTCAGGATGTTCTGCGCCCAGAGGTCGAGCGCGAGATTCTTCCCGTGGATCGTCCAGCCGATGTCGAGCCGGTTGAACGCAGGCGTCTGCGGCGCGCGCTGATAGTTGCCCGTCCAATACCACGCGACGTTCCACTGCAGGTTCTCCGACAGGTCCATGAACGCGCGGAGGTTCGCCTGGTCCTGCGGAACCGAGACCTCGGCGTCGTCGTTCTCCGGCTCGAACTGGGCGCGGAACATCGTGTAGGAACCCGCGACCGTCCACTCGGAGGTCACGATCCACTTCACGGCCACTTCCGAGCCCCACATCGTTCCGCCGGGCTCGTTCGTGAACGGGATCAGGTAGTAGGTCTGCCCATCGACGGGGTCCTCGTAGAAGCTGCCGTTCTCCGCGAGCGCGGAGATGAGCCGGTCATACTTGTTTCGGTAGACCGCGACGTCGAGAAGGACGCGCTCCTTGAACGTGGTGCGATAGCCCGCCTCGATCGCTTCGAGGCGTTCCGAGCGCACCTCAGGGTTGCCATCAACGACGATGAAGATCGGCACCCCGAGATCGCGGTTGATGCCGAAGTCGACGAGGCCGTCGCGCTCGATGCGATCCGGCGTGCGCGTCGCGCGCGAGTAGGCCGCCCAGAGCGTCTGGTCGTTCGTGGGACGCACGGTGAGGCGCGCCGTTGGCTGCCACTCGAACCCGGTGAAGTCGTTCTGCTCGAACTTCGAGCCGACGACGGCGCGCACCGTGTCGTTGAAGAGCGACCACTCCTCCTGCACATACAGGTTGAACAACTTGTCGGTCTTCTGATCCGGCGTCAGCGAGAGGCTGGGCGAATCGACCCAGTGGTTCGTCGTCGCGCGGAACCCGGCGCCGATCACGAGGTGGTGATCGCCGAGCTTCGCCGCGGTCTGCACGTCGAGGTCGCCCGTCTGCCGCCACTCGTCGCCGCGGATGTCGTCGCGCTCGTTGCGGTCGTAGTACGCCTGCACGTTGAGCTTGAGCTGGTCGTTGAGCGGGCGCGTGAAGCGGGCGACGAGGTTCTGGCCGTTGAGGTTCGTGGTCGCGCGTTTCGTCGTCGTGAACGGCGCATCGAGCGTATCGAGCACGACGATCGACTCCTCGACGCCGCCGTAGTGATCGCCCTGGAACGTCCACGTGCCCCCCATCGCGGAGCCGTCGCTGCGAAAGCCCGCGCGGTACTGGTCCCATGCGTCGTGGTGGCGGTTCCCGTCCACGTTGGTCGTGTCGTCGCGATTCGCGTACTTCGCGTACACGCGATACGCCGTGCTCGCGCCGAGCTTTCCGCCCCAGCGAACGGCGCCAAAACCCTTCTCCTCGTTGCCGCCGCCCGCCATCGCGTAGAGACCCTGCGTGTCGCCGGCGGGTTTCGTGAGGATGTTCACGACGCCGTTCACGGCGTTCGCGCCCCAGAGCGTACCGCCCGGTCCCCGAATGACCTCGATGCGCTCGATGTCCTCGAGCACGGTGTCCTGCACGTCCCAGAAGACGCCGCCGAAGAGCGGCGTATACGCGCTGCGCCCGTCCATCAGCACGAGCATCTTCGTGTTGAAGCGGCCGTTGAATCCTCGTGCGGAGATCGCCCAGCCGGAGGCGTCGTAGCGTGCGATGTGCATGCCGGGCACGACCCGCAGTGCTTCCGGCACCAGGTTGTGTCCGGTGCGACGAAGTTCCTCGTTCGTGATCGCGTAGATCGCCGCCGACGCGTCGTTGAGGCTCTCGACGCGCTTCGACACGGAGACGACTTTCAGGTCCAGCTGCAGCAGCTGCTCGAGCGAGAGGTCGTCGAGCCCGGCGTCGACCGGAGGCGGCGTCGGCGTGGGCGTGGGTTCCTGCGCGGAGGCGATCGACGCGGTGCCGACCACGAAGAAGGCGAGGGCTTTCAGTCTCATCAAAAGAACCGGGTGGTGAGTCGAGCGTAGACGCCGCGCTCGACGAAGGTGGGCGGGGTGACGAAGCTGTCACGCGCTTCCTGGTGGCGCTCCTCGGTGAGGTTCTGCCCCCAGATCGCGACCTCCAGGCTTTTCACCGGGCGAAGCGTGACGCCGATGTCGAGGCGGCGAACGGGCGCAACGACCAGGTCGTTGCCGCGGAGGAGCTGCGGATCGTATCTGCCGCTGACGTCGTAGAAGTACCCGGCGACGTTCCACTCCACGCGATCCGTCACGTTCATGTAGAGACGAACGCTCGCGATCGTCGTTGGGGCGCTGCGCTCCTCGGTGGTGCTGTGGCGGCCGAGCTCGGCACGCGTATGGCTCCACCCGCCGGCGACGGCGAGCCGCTCGGAGAGGCTCCATTTCGCGCTGACCTCCGCGCCCCACACGCGACCCTCGTCGAGGTTCTCGAACGGCACCGTCACCACGAGCTCCCCTTCAGGCGTGCTGGTGACGCCGGAGGGGTTGTCCGTGTCCGGCTGGATGATGTCCGACCAGAGATTGCAGAAGCCCGCGACGTCGAGCGAGACCGGGCCCGCTTTCGTGCGGAATCCGCTCTCGAAGGCGATCAGCTCCTCGGACTTCAGGTCGGGATTGCCGACGGCGAAAATGCGGATCGCGTCGGTGGAATCCGGGATGCGGAAGAAGCCCGCGGGCGCGCGGCCATCGCGGAAGAGACGCGCGGGCGTTCGCACAGCACGCGAGACGGCCGCCCAGACGTGCTGCGCCTCCGCGAGCTCCGCGTTGACGCGGACGTTCGGCTGCACTTCGAAACCCGTGAACGTGTTGTTCTCGAGCTTCGAGCCGACGATCACATGGATGCGATCGTCGAAAAGCGCGAGGTCGTTCTGCGCGTAGAAATTGACGATGTTGTCGCGCGTCTCGAGCGGGTCGAGCGTGAGGAACTCGCCGTCAGGCCGGTTCTCCCAGACGTCGGCCGTGCTGCGGAACCCCGCGCCGACGATGAGCGAGTCGTGCGCGCCGAGCGGCGTGTCGAACTGCACGTCGAGGTCGGCCGTGTCGCGGACCTCCTGCGCAGCCGAGACATCCTGCTCGGTGTGGTCGAAGTACGCCTGCACCTGCAGCCCGCTCTTCTCGCCGAAGTCGTGCCGGTACCGCGCAAGCGCGTACTGCCCGCTGCTGTTCTTCTTCCCGGCGAATGTGCGAAGAAACGGGTCCGCGGCGAGGTCGTAGGTGTAGTTGCTCTCGGCTTGCTGTTTGTGCGCGTCGCCCTGCACGGTGAGCGTATCGGCGGACGTGAGCTTCCAGTCGACCCGCAGGCCGCCGCGCGTGTCGTCCCATTCGTCGTTCGCGGGATCGCCGTTCTCCAGCGCCATCGGCCCGCGATCGTGGTGGTGCGTCCACACGCGATAGAAGACGTTCCCGGCGCGGCCACCCCACCGCACGGATCCGAACGCGCGTTCTTCCGTGCCGCCGCCCGCCGTCGCGAATAGGCCCTGCGTGTTCTCGGCGCTCTTGCTGAGAATGTTGATGACGCCGTTCACCGCGTTCACACCCCAGAGCGTGCCGCCCGGTCCGCGGATCGCCTCGATGCGCTCGACGTCCGTGAGCATCGTGTCCTGCTGCTCCCACAGCACGCCGCCATAGAGCGGCGTGTAGATGGTCCGGCCGTCGACGAGCACGAGCATCCGCGTGTTGAAGCGGCCGCTGAAGCTACGCGTGGCGACGGCCCACGAACTGCCGTCGGCGCGAGCGACATGCATACCGGGCACGACGCGGAGAGCCTCCGGAACGCTCATCGCGCCGATGCGGCGGATCTCTTCGCCCGTGAGAACGTAGATCGCCGCGGACGTTCCGCTGAGGTCTTCGGCGCGCTTTGACGCGGAGACGACCGTCAAATCGAGACTGAGCAACTCTTCGAGCGAAAGTTCTTCGAGGGCTCCGCCCTCGGATGACTCCGCCGCCTCTCCCCATTGCGGCAGACACAACGCCGCAAGGACGACCCACGCTCGTCGCATGCTCCCCCCAAGAAGCGAGCCGAGTATCGCATGAAATCAGCCGGGCGCGCTCGCCAACATCCGCACCATGCGCACCATCGTGCGCAGCTCGCGTGCGAGCGCGAGAGGTCCCGGGAGTCCGGCGTTGTCGGCGTGGCCGTAGAGGCCGGTGAGATACGTCGACACGGGCGCGTGGCGCGGGAGCGCGGCGGCCAACTTCACGAGCTGGTTTGGGGGAATCACGTCGTCGTCCGCGCCGTGGACGATGTGCACCGGGCAGCGGATCCCGTCGAGGCCGCCGCGGCTCGGATCGCAGAACGTCGTGTCGATCGATGCGAGCGCCGCCTCGCCCACGGCTTGTGCGCCGTCGTCGAGACCGGTGCCGATGCGGAAGAGCGGCCGCATCTCGGGCGGCAGTTCCGCGCAGAGGCGCTCGGCGACGTACTTCCATCCGCCGGTCTTCATTTCCGGGCGTCCCCACGTGTCCGTACAGAAGCGCAGCCACGCGTCGAGCAGCGGCGCCGGATCGGCGGGCGCACCGGGCATCGCCTGCACGGTGTTGATGAAGACCACGGGCTTGTTCAGCGGATCGGGCTTGCCGCGCACCGTGCCGTCGATCGCACCGGTGAGCGAGTAGCGGATCGTCTCGATGAAGTCGGCATAGCCGCCGAAGAGCACGAGCTCGCGAACGCGATCGCGGCAGCGCTCTCCCGCGGCGAGGCGCAGCGAAGGCAGCGAGCCGAACGAGATGCTGAAGACGGCGGGGCGCGTGCCGGTGGGGACCTCGGGCTGGCGCAGGAGCGTGTCGAACGCGCGCTCGAGATCGCCCGGCGATCGCGGCGTCACGCGAAGCACGCGGTGATCGGGGAGGAAGGGGCAGAAGACGGCGAGCCCGCTCGCGGCGAAGACGCGGCAGAGCCGATCGAGCCGCGGATCGGCGGGCCCCAGGTAATGAAGGCCGGGCGCCACGAGGTACGCACCGCTCGGGCGGCCGTTCGCGGGTAGATAAAAGAGGCCGTCGATCGCGCGATCGGTCGCGGTTTCCGCGGGGATCACCACGGTCCGGCGCGTCACGCCCGACGGGACCGCGGTCGGCTTCGCCCAGGGGCCGAGCCAACGCGCCAGAACCGCCGATCGACGAAGCGACATGCGCCCGGATCCTAATCCGTTTCCAGCGGGCTCGCGGGGAAGCGCTGCACGTGATACCTCTCCGTCGTGATTTTCGCCGATCTTCAGCTCATCCCGCCCCTGCTTCGCGCTCTCGATGAAGAGGGCTACACGGAGCCCACGCCGATCCAGGCGCAATCGATCCCTCACCTGCTGCAGGGTCGCGACATTCTCGGGCTCGCGCAGACCGGAACAGGAAAGACGGCGGCGTTCGCGCTGCCCATCCTGCAGCGGCTTGCGTCGGCTCCCAGTCCCGCGGGCGGACGGCGCCACATCCGCGTGCTCGTGATCACGCCGACGCGTGAGCTCGCGAGCCAGGTCGCCGACAGCTTCGCGACGTACGGGCGGCACCTGTCGTTCAAGCACACCGTCGTCTTCGGCGGCGTCGGACAGCGGCCGCAGGAAGAAGCGCTCTCGCGCGGCGTCGACATCCTCGTGGCGACGCCCGGGCGTTTCCTCGATCTGCTCCAGCAGGGTTTCGTCCGGCTGCAGAACCTCGAGGTGTTCGTCCTCGACGAAGCCGACCGCATGCTCGACATGGGATTCCTTCCCGACGTGCGGCGGATCATCGCGGCGATCCCGAAGGTCCGGCAGACGCTCTTCTTCAGCGCGACGATGCCGCCCGAGGCGAAACACCTCGCGGACAACCTCCTGAAAAATCCGGCGCTCGTGTCGGTCGCACCGCCCTCGACGACCGTCGAGAAGGTCGAGCAGGGCGTCTTCTTCGTGCACAAGGAGCAGAAACGCGAGCTCCTCATGCGGCTGCTCGAGGACCTGACGATCACGAAGGCGCTCGTCTTCACGCGCACGAAACACGGCGCGGATCGCGTGGCGAAGGGCCTCGCGCGCATGGGCATCGGCGCCGAAGCGATCCACGGCAACAAGTCGCAGAACAATCGCGAGCGCGCGCTCGACGGATTCAAGGAAGGCCGCGTGCGCGTGCTCGTCGCGACGGACATCGCGGCTCGCGGCATCGACGTCGAAGAGATCACGCACGTCGTGAACTTCGACATTCCGAACGTGCCCGAGACCTACGTGCATCGCATCGGCCGCACCGCGCGAGCGGGCGCGACGGGACGCGCGTATTCGTTCGTCGATCGCGAAGAGCGGTCGCTGCTCGTGGACATCGAG
>Ga0163152_10004756_pt1 | contig 16507 bp, 14 predicted proteins | sample OliLakLV19MP8IB2_FD_148635 | JGI IMG/M metagenome (GOLD analysis project Ga0163152, IMG submission 148635) | Freshwater microbial mat bacterial communities from Lake Vanda, McMurdo Dry Valleys, Antarctica - Oligotrophic Lake LV.19.MP8.IB-2 | ecosystem: Environmental > Aquatic > Freshwater >... | reverse complement strand
ACGGGCACCCGCACCATTCAGATCTATGCCCAGCGTTGTCAGGGGCTCCCCACTCCGGGAGTAAGCCTGCATGCTGGCCGCAAACAAATCCACGAATTCCGCCCGATGCGTTTGGGCGAGTTCTGCCATCACCCGCGAATAGGAGAGCAGATCGCGATTACGCTCTTCCGCATTAACGCCCGCAGGAGACGAACGCGCTTCAACGCCGATCGGCGAGAGCAGCACGAGTCGCGCGCCGGGATGAATCCGGGCAATCTCGCGCAAATACAAATCATAGTGTACCCGGAACTCTGCCAAGCCGGCCGATCCAGCAAACGATTCATTGGCTCCATAACCCAGCACCACCACATCGGCCGGCCAGGCGGCGATCAAGGTTTTCAGGTGCTCGACATAGCCTTCCGGCCGCAGGCGGTACCCGACTTCGTCGCCGGTCCACGCGAGGCTACGCACGCGCAGCTTCTTTCCTGGCTGCGCCAGCTGAAGATGCGCTTCGAGTTCACCTGATTCGAGCAAACGCTCGACCATGGCGTTGCCGTAGAAAAGCACGGTCGCGTTGGACTCGAACGCCGGTGCCCGGCTTGCGGCTATTGCCAGACAGACACTACAAATTGAAAGCAAACGGAGCATAATAAAAGGGGAGTGAAACCGGCACGTTTGCCGGGAGTTTATCTATATACTGAACGCGGTTACCGAAATCTAATTAGCTATAGCTCTTACCAGAGGGATGCGTCAGTGGCGCCAGCATCGTTACTCATAATCAATCGTACGCTCTTCGTCCTCATCGGGCCGCACGCACCCGCACCAGCGATGTGATCTCGCTGGAGAGAACGGCAGCGCTCGCTTGAGCCTCAGCCAACGGCAGCCCGGCCTTAACACCAGGGCGCTGATGCCCGCTGGCCGTAAGCCACGCGTCACGGAGCAACTCGCTCCGCTGGCGAATCAGCGTCGCGAGCCGCGTCCCGTCGGGAACCGTGGCTACGAGACCTTCGGGTGTATCCGAAGCCATGAGGTCGCGCGCCCCCAGATAAGTGAGCACCGCCCGAGCCATGACCCAATGTCCGTCTTCGTTCGGGTGAACGCGATCGCGGGAAAACGTGAACGCAGGATCCTTCGCGCGACCCGCCTCCCGCGCCGCCAGCATCGGACCGCGAAGATCAATCACCTGCCAGCCGGCTGAACGTTGCTCGATCAGCCACGCGGAATAGCGCGCGAGCACGTTATCATATCCCGGGTCGGCCGGCTGATGACTATCGTACACGGGCGGAGTCAGATGAATGATAGCCGCACCATGGTCGCGGGCGGCATCCCGCAGTCGGCGGATGCCAGACTGAAAGGCCGCGAAGCGCGTTTCGTCGAACGGCAGCTGAATGCCATCGTTCATCCCGTAGCAGGCGAAAATCAGATCGGGCTTGGTCTGACCGAGCACCCGCTCCAGCCGCTCGTGCAAATCGGGCCGCGGAAACTTCACCGTCTTCGTGCCGTGACCCGGTTCCGATAGTCCGGAGACGTTTTCACTCGAGAGGCCGAGGTTGATAAACTCGATCGTGCGTTCCGGATAACGCGTGATAAAATAAGTCTCAACGAAACGCGTATAGGCGCCACTATAGGTTATACTGTCGCCAAGGAAAAGCACGCGCTTGCTGGAAGGATCCAAGCGGGCAGTCTCCGCTCCGAACTCGGCGCCAACACTGGAAGAAAACGAGGCAACCCAAAGGAGGGAGATGGCAAGAACGGGAAGTTTCATTGAGACAGGAGTAAAAAATGAATCAGAAACACACCTCGAAGAAAGGATCGAGAGCGTCGATTGTCGCGGGCCAAAGCCGGGTGCACTCGGAGACTATCGCGAGCCGAACCTCCCCAGCGCAAGGCAGGAGCACCCGCTCGATTCTCCGAACCGTCCGGTGTTCGCGCTTGGCTTGAGGCGGACGGCGGACAATGTCCGCGGTTCCAGTCGCGTATGAACCACGACATTCGTTGGCTCGCCCGCCTCGGCATTGACGAGGGCCTTCTCACCCGCTCCCAGGGTGTGCAGGTTGCCGCTAAAGTCGGGCCCGAGGCCGACCTCATGACTTTCGCCCAAGAGCTGATCGACAGCGGCGCGGTAACAGATGTTGATACGCTCGAACGGCTCGCCGAACTCGCGATGACCAAGGCGGCACAGGGCGCGCCGGAGAATGACCCTTTCGCGGCGGAAGCCCGGACAACACCGCAGAATCCCCCGGCGGCAGGCTCGATCGCGCCGGCCGCACCGACGGGCATTTCGCCAGGTGACGCCACGGCGTTTCCCTTTGAGAGCATGGACGCGCTGGACGACGAAGCCCTGGCCGCGGCGCTGCGCGACTTGCTCAAGGCGACGGCGCGCGATGGTGCCAGCGATCTCCACCTCTCCACCGGCGCGCGGCCGTTTGTTCGGCGCAACCGGGTGTTGTCCTTTATTTCCAACACCACGCTCTCGGCGACCGATGCGCGGCGCCTCAATCTCGCGCTGTTGTCCGAGGGACAGAAACAGATTTTCCTGGAGCGAAAAGACTATGACTACGCCTTGGCGCTGGGTGGCTCCGACCGTTACCGCGTCAACTTGATGTTCCACAAGAACGGCGCGGCGGGAGCTTACCGAATGATTTCCGCGACGCCGCGGACGTTGGAGGATCTTGGATACACCAAACATCTCGCGACGCTGATGAAGATGCTGTCCTACCATAATGGACTGGTCCTAATCACCGGCCCCGTGGGTTCAGGAAAGACCACGACCCTGGCATCGATGGTGGCGCATCTCAATGAGACGCGCACGGACCACATCATCACGGTCGAAGACCCCATCGAGGTCGTGCAACCGGCGAGAGGCTGCAACGTGACCCAACGGGAAGTGGGCCCACACACCAAATCATTTTCCAGTGCGCTCAAAGGCGCGCTGCGCGAGGATCCGGATGTCATCGTGATCGGTGAACTGCGCGACTTGGAGACCATCGAGATGGCGATAAGCGCTTCGGAGACCGGTCATCTGGTCATCGGCACGATGCACACCAGTGACGCCGCCACCACGTTGAACCGGTTGCTGGATGTCTTTCCGCCGTCGCAACAAACCCAGATCCGCGCCAGCGTGGCCGAGAGCCTCCGGGGAATCGTTTGCCAGCGGCTCCTGCCTGGGACCGACGGCGGGCTCATCCTGGCCTGCGAGATTCTGGTCAACAATACCGCCATTCAAAACCTGATCCGCGAAGGCAAGTCGACCGGCCTGCGCAACACCATGGAAACCGGGGTGAAGGAAGGAATGTGTCTGATGGACAACGTCATTTTCAACCTGTGGCAGGACCGAAAAATCCCGGCCGAGGTGGCGCTCGCGAACATCTCGAATCGGGTGCTGCGGGCGAAAATCACATGATCGTCGTGGAAGACATCGAACCTGTTCTCATGGCGTACCGCAAATCCCGACGCACGCTCTTCGGGCACGGCGTATTCATGGTGCTCTGCATTGCGTTCGTCGTCATCGCGCGCCGCATTTTCGGGCTGCCTCCGCAAGTTCTGGCAACGGTCATCATCGTTGCCCTAATCGTCTTTGGGCGCGACATCATGGTCTTTATTCATCTGCGTTCGCGACTCGCCCAGTTGCGGGCACGTCACGAACATTCCTGAGCATGGCCGCCATCGACGCCCTTCTAAAAACCATGATCGAGCGGGGCGGCTCTGACCTCCACCTCACCGTCGGCCTGCCGCCCAAGGCCCGCATCTCCGGCGCGCTGCAAGCGCTGTCGGATACGGCGGTCGACGCGCGGACCATGGAGCGTATGCTCCAGGAGATCTGCCCGGCAAAACGCTGGCAGGACTTCCTTGAACGCAAGGACCTCGATCTCGCCCACGAAGTGGAGGGGCTCGCGCGGTTCCGCGGAAACTATCTCTATAATCATTGGGGACAGGCCGCGGTTTTCCGTCAGATTCCTGCGAAGATTCTCTCGTTCGACGACTTGAACCTGCCCGCCGCCCTCAAGAAGTTTTGCCATCTCGATCAGGGGCTCGTCGTGGTCACCGGACCGACCGGTAGTGGAAAATCCACGACGCTTGCGGCGATGATCGACTATATCAATTCGAACTTCTCCCGCCACATCATCACCATTGAGGACCCAATCGAGTTTGTGCATCCGGTGAAGAAGTCGGTGATCGTCCATCGGGAAGTCGGGGAACACACCGAGTCCTTTGCCGCCGCGCTCAAAGGGGCCATGCGGCATGACCCGGATATTCTCCTGCTCGGTGAGATGCGCGAAATGGAAACCATCAAGCTGGCCCTCGGCTGCGCCTCGATGGGCATGCTGGTCTTTGGCACGCTGCACACCAACAACGCGGCCAAAACCGTTGATCGCATCATCAACACCTTTCCCGCGGACGAACAGAACCAGGTGCGCGTCATGCTCTCCAGTTGCCTCGCGGGTGTCGTCGCTCAGCTGCTCTGCAAACGCATTCCGAAGGGTCGCTGCGCGGTGCATGAAATCCTCCTGACCCATGAAGCGCTGCCCAATACGATCCGCAGCGGCCAGATCGCCAATATCAAATCGATCATCGAAAGCGGCGGGAACGACGGCATGATCACGATGGATCACAGCCTCATGAATCGCGTCAAAGATGGGACGATCGAAGCGAAAGAGGCGTACCTAAAAGCCGCAAACAAAGCGATGTTCGCCCCGCTGCTGCAGCCCGGCGACCTCGACGGCGGGCATTGATTGGCGAAGGGGGAGAGGAAGCCGTTGTCACCCCGGCACCCGCCCAAAGGTCCTCTCGCAAATCGGGTTTTGGCAGCAGGGCCATTTAACCGCTGACAAACATCAATGGGTAGCTTCGGGGGGCGGGAGGCAGGGCGGAATAGCACATGTATCCGTAATATAGATACTCAAAATTCGATCCTCTGCCGTCCCGGCACCCGACCAGTTTGATGTCGCATATGCGACATCAAACTGGTCGGAGGCTGCTGGAGCGCGTCGCTCAAGCGCTGAGGGAGGGCCGCGGCTCCGGGCCGGGTTTTTCGCGTCGGAAGGGCGCTGAAAGGAAAGTCTCGACTGGTGCTTGATCGTGGCTTTCCCGCGTGGTGAACCTCAAGCGCGGGGTGCACCCCGACCCGGATGGAAACGCGGAGCGCACGAATAACGCCGGGTGAAGTGGACGAGAAAAACCGGGAACAGCACTCAGCTCGATCGACCAGTTTCATGTCGCATATGCGACATGAAACTGGTCGATCGGCAGAAGGGCACGGAGTCTCGTGGTTGGGGCCACGATGTTCTTTTCGCCACGAACAACGCGAGCGCACCCAGGCAGCGACGGCGTGTGCCGCCAAAATCCCGTACCCGGCGAGAGATTCAGCAACCGATGGCAGCTATCCTATGATACCACTCGCTCGGTAAGATCGGATCCATGCCATCGACGAACGTGGTGTTTTGAATACGGATCACAAGGATGGCACGGATAAATGAGTTGATCCGTGTTACGCCTGCAATCCGTGGTTAAAGTCTAAAAACGTTGGAACGTCGTATGAGTTCCGCCAGAGCCTCGATAAACGCGGCCTCTTCAGCGGCGTGCGGTCAGTAGCCGGATGAACGAGGTCGCGTAATCCGCCCGCGATTCGCGTCCGTCCGATCACGCTTTACCTTTCTTCGACGCGTGCCGCAGGACGCCCTGCACGCGCCAGCGCCCGCCTTCCTTGACGAGCGTATAATCGTAACCCGCGTCACCTTGTTTTGAATACACCTGCACGACCACGCTCGCGCGAGTGCCGTCGTCCCGCACGACCCCAAACTCCGCCCGCGTGCTCGCCCAGATTTCAGGATAATTGGCCTCCACCATCGCGGCGAAAGCCGGCTGCGGTCGCTGGGCGCGCAAGGCCGCCGAGGCGATCGCATAGGCGTCCGCAATCTCGCTTTTGCGGAAATGAACCAACTGCGCTTCCACGACGGCAATGACCTCCCGGCGAACCGCCAATGTGCTGGCCCGCATCTCGGCCGCGCCCAATTCGAGCGGACTGGCGCAGGCCAGCAGGCCGAGGAGAACGCCCGTGATCAGCCGCATCATTACCGTGGATACGCCTGGATTCATCCTTCAACGATACTGCTCGAGAGCGGGGCCGGCGAGCCGACAAATCTGCCATTCACGCATCCGGCAGGCGCCGAGGGACTCGTAAAAGTCGATGGCCGGTTGATTCCAGTCGAGGACCGTCCACTCCATGCGCCCATACCCCCGGCTATTCGCCAGCGCCGCGAGATGCAGCAGTAAACCCTTCCCGACTCCACGGCCACGAAACTCCGGGTGCACGAAGAGATCTTCCAGATACAACCCGGGCTTCGCGAGAAACGTGGAGAAATTGGTAAAGGTGATCGCAAAGCCGGCTGGAACTTCGCCGACAAAGCTAAGTATGCATTCCGCCGCGGGCCGTCCGTCCGCAGGAAACAGGGTGGACTGCAGCATCTCCTCGGTCGCCGTTACGTCGTCGGAAAGTTTTTCGTACTCGGCGAGCGCACAGAGCCGAAAGAATGAGGGGCACATCGGTCGCGACGGCAGGGCGGATGAATAGGGACATGAAGTTCATTCAATCTAGGGCTCGCTGGCCCGAATGGAGCAAGGCGGGAGGTGGTGCAGGCATTCCTGCCTGCTCGCGGTGTTCGTGGGCGATGATTCTAGGACCGAGACAAACGAAACAGACAGGAATGTCTGTATCACTTTGCTCTGAGGGCGAAGGCTACGTAGGCGTCGCCGGCGCCCGAGGCTCCGCCCACGCGGCCGCCTCCGGTTGCGGTGATCACGACGAACTGGCGACCATCGACTTCGTAAACAGCCGGGGCAGCCGTGCCCGCAAACGGCAGTTTCGCCGACCACAATTCGGCGCCCGTATCCGCATCGAACGCACGCAGTTTCTCGTCTTCCGTGCCCGCCACGAAAACGAGCCCACCCGCCGTCACGGTTGCACCGCCGAGGTTCTGCGAACCCGTCAATGGCACGCCTTGTCGAGTCAACTCCTCCAGTTCACCCAGCGGCACCCGCCAGAGAACTTTGCCAGTGTTGAGGTCGTAGCAATTGAGCAGTCCCCACGGCGGCTTGATACCGGGATAACCTTCGTGATCGGTGAGAAAACCAAATCCGCCAAACATATACTGCGGCCGACCCGGCGTCGCCATCTCCGCGGCGGCAGGCCGTGTCGGAGGCTGGTTACGCCGAAACAGGAAATCGAGCAGCTCCGTGCGCTCCGTGTCATTCATCAACAGATTCGGCGGCATCGCTCCGCGTCCCTTATCGAGCAACTCGATCACGTGGGCATCCGTCGAGCGCGCCTTGAGCCCCACCAACGGTGGCACCATGCCGATGCCCTGACGCGTCGGTCCATGGCAGGCAGCACAATGCTGGGTATAATGGCGTTCGCCGGCCGACGGTGGATGCTTGGGATCACGTTCGCGTTCGTCGTTCGTCACCACCGTAATTTTCGAAACCCAGCGATTCGACGTGATATAAAGCCGGCCGGTGGGCACATCAACCGCGGCGCCCGACCACTCGGCGCCTCCTCGCGAGCCAATGAAGAGATTCGGTTTCCCTTCGGTGAAGGGCTCGAAAAACCCGTATGTCGAGCGGGCGACGATGCTTTCGACAAAGGCCCGCGCCTCTGGCGTTCGATCGGTTATATACTCCGGCTTGAACTCCATCTGCGAGATCGGCTCGGGCAGCACCGGGTCGGGTTGGTAGGGCGAAGTGCGCTCTCCGGGAAGGACGGAAACCGGCGCGCGCCGCAAGCGGAACGGAAAGATTGGTTTGCCGCTCATGCGGTCGATCAGGAGCAAGTGTCCGCCCTTCGAGGCACTGGTCACCGCATCGATCCGGCGGCCGTCCTTCACAATCGTCACCAGATTAGGCGGCGTACACAGATCGAGATCCCAGATATCATGACGGATGTCCTGGAAATGCCAGAGCCTCCGGCCGGTCAGCGCATCCAAAGCCAGGATACAATTGCTGAAGAGATTATCTCCGTGCCGGCCAACGCCGACCATGTCGGGTCGGGGAGCGCCGAGCGCGATAAAGGCGATCCCGCGGGCATCGTCCATCGCGAGGCCGCTCCAGCCGTTGGCGCCCGCCTGCGGACCATCCCAGGTTTCCGAGCCGAAGTCTTCGCCCCGGGCCACCGAGCGAAACCGCCAGAGCGTTTCGCCCGTGCGGACATCATAGCCATAGATATCGCCGCTCAAACCAGTGGTGACAAACACATGCTGGTAAACCGCGCCCGCGGCCGTTGCTCCGGTCGGAATCGGCGCGCGGCCCTGTTCACCAAAACCCGGAACCGGCTCACCCGTCTTGGGATTCAAGGCATAAATCCACTCGCCGGCACCAAAGAGAATACACGCCGCGTGCCGGTCGTCGCCGGGCCAGTAAACCATGCCCCGCCGCGCCGGCGTATCCTGTAAACGACTACGCAGGCCGGTGATGGGCGTGCGCCAGCGCTCTTCGCCGGTGGCCGCATCGATTGCAACCACGGCCCGACCCGGAGTGGGCGCATAAAGCAGGCCGTCGACAATGATCGGCGTACTCTGAAGGTTGGTCTGGCCATCGCCCGCCCGGTACGTCCACGCCACCTCGAGGTCACGGACGTTCCCCTTGTTGATCTGCGTGTGCGTGGAATAGCGCCGGCTCCCATTGTCGCCTTGCGAGCGTGTCCAGCCCGCGAAGGCCGCGTAATCAATCGGATTGGCCGGAGTTAATTCATCCGCCGTCGCCGCCGGGATGACCTGAAACTCCGGCAGCGCGGCCCGGCGGTGCGGATCTTCCAACTCCGCAGTCGCGGCGAAGCCGACGCTGATTAATTGAACGGCGAGCGTGAGACGCAGCAGGGAGGCGGGCAAGGTCATGCGGAACGAAAATCGAAATCGGGAAGGAGGACGGAGGCGATGCCGAAGCTAAGGGGTACCGCGCGAAGGATACGGCCCGTGAACGGAAAGGACATTTCCCGCCGCCTCGCTATCATCAATCACGATCACCTGATAGCGCGCCCCACCGGCTTCGACCCGCACGAGGACGTGCCCCTGGCTCGACGCCACCTCGCGAATCCGATCCAACAACCACGCGGTTTCGGTTTCGCCATATAGTTTCAGCAAGTGCTCCGGCCGACCCGGCCACGCCGCATTCGTCAGGAAAATATCGCGCGGCCCCGGGTAGATGCGCGGCGACAACATTCGCCGCATGACATCTGGGCCCGGCTGGCTCGCCGCATATACAGACAGCACATGCACCCGCGGCTGCAGAACGCTGAGAAAAAACGCATTCGCCCCGTCGGGCGTGCCGTGATGATTGATGGCATGCACGTCGACGGGGCCGGTCACCCAGGCGACGGCTGACTCCATTTCGGTCCAAGCGGCGGCGTTCGGGCTGAGGAAGCCTGCCATATCGCCGCCATTGAAATAGCGAAACGCCCCGTAGGTAAGCCGGAACGCGAGGCTACAGTTGTTCTCGTTCGGCAGGATCCCTTCCGGAAATCGGTTTCGCACCGCCGTTTCCGAGCCGGTCCACACATAGCCATTGGCCGCGATATTACGCACTTGGAAGTCAGGAAAATCCCGGGGGTTGCGGCGCAATATAATCTGGTCGGCCCGGCCGGGTTCAAACCGTTCGCTTTGCAGCCCGTTATGCTCCGCCTGCCACTGTAGGAAAGCGCGATAATTCTTCATCATGGCGGATCCCGAAGGCGCGGGAAAATCATAACTCGGCCAGCCGCGATCCAACAGGCGCCGAATGGCCACCTCGTCGCCGACATCGGTAATACCCGTCAGCCGATAGGCACCGGATTTCGACGGCGGCGATTGTTCAGTCAGGGTTCCCATGTGATCCCCGTGAAAGTGAGTGAGGGCTGCGTAATCGAGGACGCCGCGTGCGCCCTCCGGATGCATGCGCCGGATATAACGAGCGACCCACTGGCCGGCGCGGAGAGTGGCATTCGGCCGTTGAGGCGTATCATAACCGGCAGGACGCTCCGCCGAACGATTCACCGCGGCCGCGTCGAGCAGCAGCGTCGTCCCATCCGGGAAAACGAAAAACGCCGCATCACCGGTGCCCGTGTTGATTTGATGGATGTCGAGCATTCCGCGCTGCCAGGCCGGCAAGGGCTGGCCCGCCGCCGGCGGGGAGGCGCCCTGAACCGCGAGCGGCGTCAAGCCGAGCATGGCGCCCGCAAGGGTCCAATAAAGCATTATCCGGATCTGCTTTTTTCCGCGGGGCGTCATCCTCGAGAGCTTGTGCATAACCTCACTAAGTTCACGAAGATTCGCGTGCGCCTACGGGGGAGAATCTCTTTCTGCAACGCGCGGCCGCTTCCGTCCCGTAAACGCGAAGCCCTTCCTGCGGTTTAGGACCACCGGCGCTCCACGGTCTTGGCGAAGCAATCCGGCTCGCCATCCGGCTTACCGCACCGCATGAACGAGGCGGAAACCCCGCCCGTCCGTCATGCCGCCCACGCACATGCTGAAGCAGAGATTAATTCCACCCATGCCTTCTTTGTTTCGCCCCCTTTTAGCCGCCGTTGGCGTCGTCACCCTCCAATTTAGTGGCCAGACTTTGCAGGGAGCCGATGAAACAGCGCCGGCCTACGAATCGATCCTCAAGATCGACTCCCACTCCCACATGTTCGAGGACCTGCCTGCATTTCACGCGCTGCTCCGGCGGATCAATGTGCGGACGATTAATGTCTGCAACAACGGGACGGATGGGCACCTCGAGGCGATGCATGCGATCGCGGTGGAGCTCTACCGCAAGAACCCGCAGACCTTGCCGTTCGAATCGACGTTCGACCTGCTGCGTCGCAATGAGCCGACCTACGTCCAGGACGTAATCGCGTTTCTCGACCGCACCTTTGAGCAAGGCGCCGTCGGCGTGAAGATCTGGAAGGAGATCGGGATCGATATCAAAGACCGGAACGGGAAATTCATCCTGCCGGACGATCCCCTTTTCGACCCGATCTACGCGCATATCGCGAAACGCGGAAAAGTCCTGCACGCCCATTTGGCCGAGCCGATCGACGCCTGGTTGCCGCTCGATCCCGATAGCTCCCACTATAATTACTACTCATCCAATCCGGAGTGGCATCTGCATGGAAAACCTCAATACCCGAGTCACGCCGCCATTATTGCCGCCCGCGATCGCATCATGGAAAAGCATCCGACTCTGGTTGTTTTGGGAGCACATCTCGGCAGCCTGGAACACGACCTTGAAGGCATCGCCGCGCGGCTGGAGAAATACCCCAACTTCCATATCGAAGTATCCGCCCGCACCCGCAACCTGACGCGCCACCCCACGGAAAAGGTGCGGGCGCTGTTTCTCAAGTACCCCAATCGTATCCTCTATGGTGTCGACCGGGGCTGGAAACCCTTCCTGCGTGGCCCGTACACCGACGCCCAGCGCATGGGTCATGTCAATGGACTCGAGCTGATCTATCGCGCCGACTATGATTACTACGCCGGAAAAGGCGAAATCACTTATAACAACCGGAAGACCCAAGCCGTGAACCTTCCGCGGAGCGTGCTGGAGGAATTTTATCACCAGAACGCCGAACGGATATTTAAACTCCACACCGCTTGGGCGGGACAGAAATAGGTCAGGGGTCGTTGATTAGTTCACGCCGAGGCGGGACCAATGACGCTTCGTTCCCTCCGAGCAGTCGGAGGGATTTTGTCTTTAGTTAGAAACGGCGAGACCAGCGGTCGCGCCTTTTGGGCTCCACCCGTTCGGCGCCGGATCAGCGTCGGCTCGATTTGTGTTGATATAACGATGCTCCCTGATCGTCGTGCTGGGTGAATTCAATCCGAGCGGCCGTCTGGCCGCTCGCGGGCTGGACGGCCACGCGCAGAAATCCGCCGCTCGGCGTCTTGTCGGTATAGAATTGCTGGACCAACGCCTGCGGATCGGTCGAATTGGGATCACCGGGCGCGCGACCCAGGCGGGAATTCTCCTGGTTCAACGCCCCACAACTGAACTCCTCGAAACCCGTGGCGTGTTTGGAGTGATACTTCCAATGCCGGTCGCCGCAGATGATAAAGAACTGCCCAGGTGCGACTCCGTTGGCTTTCAACCAGGCAAGGAACTCCTCTCCTTCGTGGCGGAAACCGCGCACGTTAACGTGATTATCTTTTTTGCTGCCGTCATCAGGCCCGATCAACGGGGTCGGTGAAACCAGAATTTTAAAGGTCGCATCACTCTCCTTCAGCGTCCGCTTGAGCCAGGCTTTTTGCTCCGCTCCCCAGATCGTCTTGTCAGGTCCGTCGGCCATCGCGTTCGGACTGCGATAGTCGCGACCTTCGACATACCAGATTTGCAGATCGCGACCCATCCGGTGGGTGCGGTAGGTTACAGCTTTCGGATCGGCGGGGTTTACGATGGGCACCTGCTCGCGAAACGTGGCGATGCCGAGCTCATGCGACGGCTCGTAGTCACCGGTCGTATCGGAATCATTAATACGGTAGTCGTGATCGTCCTTCAGCCAGTACGTCGGAACGCGCTCAAACAGTTTCACCCAGCGGCCCTGCACGTATTGTTCATGCCATTTACGGCGCAGTTCAGGCTGGGTCTTGGCCCGCGTGGCAACGGGATGGTCGTAGTAAACCGCATCGCCATTTATAATACAGAAATCGGGTTGCAGTTTTAGCATGGGATCCAAGGCGGGATAGCCCAACATCCGATCCGCGCCTTGATAGCCCGGCTGATCACGGTGGCCCTCATGAAAGAAGGCGTAGTTCAGACAACTGGTCAGGATAAAACTCACGGGTGCGGCGGTCTGGGCGGATGGTAGCGTCTTGAACTGGCCGACCTTGCTTGGCTGCGTCCGCGTCGGGTCCGGGCCGTACACCGCGCGGTAATAATAAAGGGTACCGGGGCGCAAGTCACCGACCTGCACCTTCAGAATGAAGTCACCCTGAGCGGTGGCGTTGAGCCAAGCGGTTTGACGCGCGTCGCGGAACGAGTGGCTCGTCGCGATCTCAAAACGTCCCGTGCCGGCGGCGCCGGCGACATCACCGGCGGTTAGCTCCGTCACCGCGGTGAGGCGGGTTTGGAGAATAACGGTTGTCTGGGTGACTTCGCCCGCAAGAATCCCTTGGGCAAGGTGCAGGCCGGCTGCTTGCGCGCGGGCGGAAGGGACAAGTTGAAGCCCGACGAGGACGACGCACGCGAGGAGGAGTTGGGGCAGGATTCGTTTCATGAAAGGGGGTGGCCGGCGGGCGTTGGGATTGAGGCGGGGCGGTCTAGACAGGCGGATCAAGGCGAAGGCCGGCAGCGGGCTGGCCAGCGCTCGAGTTCTTGAAGGGCCCAACGGGTTGTGAACAGATCAAGTTTTTCCAGAACTCAGAATTTTTAACCGCGGATTACGCCGATCTGGCGGATAAGGCCAAGAGTACCTCCAACTATCCGCTCCATCGGTGTGATCCGCGGTTGATCGATGTTTGAACCTCAATGGTCTGAGGCCGCGCCTCGCTAGGCCAATCATTTCGCCGGCCGACGGGGATTTTCATACCACATGACGCCCAGGCCGCGACCGGCTTCGGACTCTTCATTCGTGATCACATCGAGATCTCCGTCGGCATCGAGATCGAGCAGGCGGACGAGATCGTATTTGATGCCAGGCGCTCCGGAGATGTCGAACCCGGTCCAATCGCGATCAGCCGTGGTCGCCCCCTGTCGCAGCCAGTACACGCCGCGACGATCGCCGTGCGCATTTTCGCATGAGGCGACGATGTCAGCGCGGCCGTCACCATCAATATCTCCGACGGCGAGACCCTTGATGTTACCCGTGTTAACAGGGACCGCGAGCGGTTGCTCGGACCAGTTGCGACCCGTGCTGTCTTTTCGCCGGAGCCACAGAATCCGGCTATGGCGATTGGGCTCGGCTCGTTCCATTGCGCTGCGCTCGATGCCGGCGACGACATCCTGCAAGCCATCCCCATCCACATCCCCCAGCGTCAAAAACATCGCTTGGTGAGCGCCGGTGGTGACAATCTGATGCCGAGTTGGCTGCTGGCCGCGCGCGATGGCCACCGCCCCGGGGTTCTCGAACCAATAAATACCCCGGGTCGGGCCCATGCGATCGGAATAGAGGATATCCTGATCGCCATCGCCATCCATGTCGACGAGTTCGATCGACATGATCCAGCCGGCATCGGCCAAGCGGTGCCAGGTCCAGCCCGCGACCCCGCGCGCATCGGCGGGGGCCTTCAACCAACCAATGACCGGCGTTGGGGTGTCGGGGCCGGGCCGCGAACCGAGGATGAGATCCGGACCATGCTGGCCATCGAATTGAAACGGTTGAGCATAGAGCCAGCGCCCCAAGCCTGTAACGGCGGGCAGCACCGCTTGAGTCCAAGCACTCGCTTCGAGAATTCGGTTACGATCAGTGGGGCCCCAATGAATAAAAACCCGGTTGGAACTTCCTTCGGTAGCGGTAATGACATCGAAGGCGCCGTCGCCATCGAGATCGGCGAGCACGGCATCCTCGGCCGACGGCGTCTTGTCCAAGCTGACCTTGGGCCAGGGCCTTTTGATCGTGCCCTGCGGGCCGGGGTTCAGATAGACCCGCGTCTCGCCGCCTTCTTCCCAGCCGGTGGCGAGATCCAGCCAACCATCGCCGTTGATATCGGCGAACTTGGTCCCGTCGGAACCGCGGCCGTCCTCGTCGATGGGGTGACGCGACCACGGAGCGCCCTGCAGAGGACGGTGATCAGTTTGCGCGACAGCCGAAGGCACCCCTAACGCGAGGAGGATCAAGAAAGGGTTCATGAAAGGGGACTCGAAACCAAAGGTAACCTACCCGAGCAGGTCGGGTTTTGAGAAAGAAGTCCAGTTCGCGAATTCACGACCGCAGCCAAAGCTTCGTCAAAACGCCGGATTTAAGCTCGCGCACGGCGCGAAATGCTTAAAGGGCAATGCTTAAAGGGTCAAACCCTAATGTCTGTGATTATGAGATTCATATAGCCGTAAACGGACCAATTGAATCGACCGGATTACCAAATGTGTCCATGGAGTGGTTTCACCCGTGCTGGCTAATATATATATCTGCATTACGCGCTCGATTTCCGGTTCGATAAAGTCGTGCGCAAGCAGAGCCAGGGCGGGATGGTGTACCTGCTGTTAGGCCGATGATTTCGTCATCGGCTTTGAGCGAGAGGAGGATGCGCGGGCGTGCTTTGCACGACTGCCGGAACGGCTGGCCAGGTTTGGTCTGACCCTGGCGGCGGAAAACAGCGGCATTGTCCGCTTCGACCGTCGGGGCGGGCGCGACAATCGCCGCTTTGCGTTCCTCGGGTTCGACTTCACCTGGAGTCGGACGCGGGACGGAAAGCCGCCATTGCGCCGACGGACGACGGGCAGGAAATTTGCCCGGGCGTTGACCGACTTGAAAGAATGGCTGCAACGGCATCGTCATGATCGCTTGCGGACGGTTACCGCAGCATTGCGGGCGCGATTGCTGGGTCACTACAACGATGATGAAGTGATCGGCAACGCCACCCGGCTGGGAGCCTACTGGCAAGGTGTGCAACGCGTCTGGTTTCGGCAACTCAACCGCCGGAGCCAGCGCCGCCGCTACAACTGGACAGAGTTTAATGAAATGTGGCAAAGTCTGCGCATGCCGTCTCCTCGAATCGTTGAACGCCCTTACGTCCCACCCGGATCGAACCCATGCTTCCTGTGACTGCTCCCTTCGCTCTTTCCATCGCGCGTCCCGTCGAGGAGCCCGGTGCGGTCGTTCCGCACGCCGGGATCTGCGAGGGGGTCGCCCGGCAACGGGCGATCCTACCTTAACGGCAAAGAAAGAGCAGTTGACGGTTCGCGACCCCGAAGCATCGTACACCTATGACGTTGAGCGCAGTTCTCTCTCCCGCAGAAGAAGGTGGATTCGTGGCGCTCAATCCCGAGACCGGAACAACCACGCAGGGTGAGTCCGTCGAAGAGGCGCTCGCGAATTTGCGCGAAGCGACCGAACTTTACCTTGAGGAATTTCCGCTCCCCAAAGGTGGCGGCGCTCTTTTAACGACGTTTGAAGTAGCTGAGCGTGCCTAAGCTCCCCCACCTTTCCGGAGCCGAGATCATTCGGGCGCTGGAGCGTCTTGGATTTCACAAGGCTAGCCAGAAAGGAAGTCATGTGATTCTGAAACGCGGCCCGTCGGGTTGCGTGGTGCCGCTTCATCGCGAGGTAAAGGTCGGTACGCTCGCTGGCATTCTACGCCAAGCTGGTGTTACCGCGGACGAGTTCCTTGCAGCCCTATGACGGAGCCCAACTCTGAGAGTTCAACTCTGAGAGTTCTGGGTCGCAGCAGCCGACACAGGACTCCTGTTGAACAAGCCCGTCCGAATTGAAGCAATACAAAAGGGGTCAATAATTAACGATTGAACTTTGGCATACATTTTAGTGCGACAGGGCGGCGACCGCGAAGGGCTTCCGACACGAATCGACAAACCGCGGAGCGAAAACCAAGGGCGCAATGATTAACGACTGATTAAATGCGGAGCAATACAA
>Ga0163152_10004755_pt1 | contig 16507 bp, 10 predicted proteins | sample OliLakLV19MP8IB2_FD_148635 | JGI IMG/M metagenome (GOLD analysis project Ga0163152, IMG submission 148635) | Freshwater microbial mat bacterial communities from Lake Vanda, McMurdo Dry Valleys, Antarctica - Oligotrophic Lake LV.19.MP8.IB-2 | ecosystem: Environmental > Aquatic > Freshwater >... | reverse complement strand
TCACCGCAGCCGGTACGAGCCCCCGAGCGTCTTGTGCTCGGTCGTCACGAAGCACCAGCCGTCTTCGCGCTCCTCCATCTGACCCGTGAGGCGGAAAGACCAGCCCTCGCGGCGGCCGCCGCCGCGCACGTCGACGATCGTTCCGGGGAATTCCACCGTCGCGCGGTCGGGATCGCCCTTCACGAGCTGGATCTCGATCGCCGCGGGATCGACCTCGCAGCGGTAGGGGAAGCCCTTGGTCTCCGGGTCCTTTTCCTGGAAGAACGCCGCGGCCACCGCGCGGCGCACGTCCTCGCGGTCGAAGCCGCTCGGCTGGTCTTGGAAGTCGCGCGCAAGCACATCCAGGATCGGATCCATGCGCTTCTCGCCAAATCCCTCGCAAGCATCCTCGATGGCGACGCGGATCTTCGTCTCGTCGGACGACAGCGTGCGGATGAGCCAGCGCACTCCCACGGCCAGGAGGCCCAAGACGACGAGAGCGAGACCGAACTTGCGCATACGGTGCCAGGAACAACTCCGACACCCTCATCCTAGCTGTGCGTAGCCCGCGACTCGATGGGCTCTCGCCAGCCCCCTGCGACTTCGATGCGAGGCCTCGTTCCCAGCGCGCTGCGAGCTCCGTAGCAGCGCGCGATCGCTTCCGTTGCGAGTCGCCCGGCGACCGCTGCGTACTCCGGCGCTTCGGTGAGGGCCTGCCCGTGCCTGCGGTAAGCGCGCATGGCGCCGTTGTCCGAGATCCCGAGGTGGATGCCGATCTCCGCCCAAGTGGCTGCACATAGATCGCGTACCAGGGCCACGCCGAGGGGCGGCCAGGCATCGCAAGGAACCCGCGTCAAGGGCAGACGCCAGTCCGACCGCAGGCGCCGTTCCACCGCAAGAACCTGCAACACGTCCGCAGGGTCGCAGACGGGGAGATCGATGCACGTCCCATCGGCCAACGCGGCCTTCCTGCGCATCCAGTCGAGCACACGTTCCGGCGTGGCGCCCAGGAGATCGTCCAGCGGGTCCGGGGTTCGCACGCCCGATTCGATCCGTCGCTCGATGACACGAGCGAGGCTGGGGCTCATCGCCTCGCCGAACATCGCGAGGTATTGCTGCGGGTCGTACTCGGCCGTGCCGTACCTGCTGCGCACCTCGTCCTCGATCCAGCGGCGCTCGAGCCAGATCGGTCCCTCGGGCAGCGCGTACCACCACGCACTGCAGTGCGGATACAGGGCCGGTGAAGGCGCCAATCTCGCCTCAACCGGGTTGGCGTCGAAGTAGCGGAACAGCTCGAGCCAGTACTCGACCGAATCCACGGGCCGCGACAGGAATCGGCTTCGGAAGAGCGGGCCATCGCGCTTGCGCCCACGGTTGAACCAGCGGACGTAGTTGTTCAGGACCTGGCCCATCGCTTGCGAGAGGCTCGCTTCCGTGCTCCTGACGAGCAGATGGAAATGCGTTGGCATGATGCAGAAGGCGGCCAGCTCGATCCAACCTGCATGCACCGCCCAAGCCACCTGCGCCAGGAAGTAGCGCTTGTCATCGGCGTTCTCGAAGACGGTCCGCTTCGCGATCCCGCGATTCATGACGTGGTGCCAGACACCATGACCATCGCAACGGGGGGCTCGTCCCAAGCATGTCCTCCAACCTGGGGACGCTCGGGCCAGAAAACGGTTACAGGCGCAGCCGGACTTTCTTGCTTCAGCAGCGTTACGGGGGTGTCGGAGTCGACCTGGCACCGTCCGCTCGATTCAGCGGCGCTCCGAAGTGGTGTCACCGCGCCGCGAGGGTGTCGAAGTCGTCCCTGGCACCGTATCGACAACCTCAGGCGATGAACCGCTGGTATTCCTTCAGCCCGCGCAGCACGTCGAGGTCGGCGTTGCGGCGCAGCTCGCTCTGCACGTAGTAGCCGCGCTCCTGCGCCTTGCCGAGCAGGTCGATCGCCTCGGGCAGGTCGCCCAGGATCGCGTGCACGCAGGCGGAGTTGAGCGACGTGTAGCCGTCCTTGGGCGCGACGTCGCGCGCCTTCGCGACCTGTGCGCGTGCGTCGTCGGCGAGGCCCATGCGCGCTTGCAGCATCGCCATGTGCAGGCGCGCTTCCTGGTTGTCGGGCGAGCGAGGCAGGTAGGCCTTCGCGGCGGCGATGCCGCGGTCGGCGATCTCGAGCGCCTCCTCGTAGCGGTTCAGGCGCTGCAGGACGCCGTACAGGTCGTCGTACGAGCCGATGTTGGTCGGTTTCAGTGCGATCGCGCGCAGGAGGAGCCCCGAGGCCTGCTTGAAGTTCCCGGCGCGCGCCAGCACGGCGCCCAGCAGGCGGTGCGCGAGCCACTCGTCGTTGTCGAGCTGGATCGCGAGGCGGTACTCGCGCTGCGCGTCGGTCAGGTGGCCCGAGACCTGCCACGCGAAGCCCAATGACGTGTGTGCCTCGGCGCAGTCCGGATCGAGCGCCAGCGCGCGCGCGGCGTTCTCGCGCGCCTCGTCCAGGAACGCCGTGTCGCCGTCCCAGTAGAGGTATTTCCGCGCCATGGCCTCAGCCAGGCCGGCGTAGGCGATCGAGCAGTAGTTGTCCTCGTCGATCGCGCGGCGGAACGAGCTCATGGCCGCGAGCAGGTGCTTCGTCGTGCCCTTGTGCAGCGTCTCGTGCGCCTGGCGCGCGTACTGGCGGCTGGCTTCCGTGTCGCGCTTCTGGGTCTCGATCGGGCGCGTCGCGATCTCGGTCAGGCGCTTGCGCACCACGCGCACCGCGCTGCGCACGAGCCCGGCTTCCAGCTCGAAATCGTCGGTGCCCTCGTACTCGACGTGGTCCTTCCACATGTCGAGCATGCGCGGCGCGCGCGGGTCCTTCTTGCGGTCGAACTGCTCGAGGAAGAGCTCGAGGCGCCCGCGGTGGCTGGCGGTCGCGAGCTCGAGCCGCAGCACGTAGTCGAACACCTGGTCGTCGGGCAGCCCGTGGCCGTCGAGCAGCGTGACCTCGAGCCCCTTGATGCGTCCGAGCTCGTTCAAGAGCCCCTTGCGCAGCGAGCCCGCGATCAAGTTGCAGGCGTGGGGGTTCGGACCGCCGCACGTGATCGGCGGCAGCAGCACGCGCCCGGAGATCGCGGCCGATACCGTGCCGTTCAGCGGCGTCATGGCCTCGGCGATCGCGGTCAGCGCGACGTGGATGGCGGCCGCGTCGGAGAACCGCCGCGCGGGATCGGGATCGAGGCAGCGCAGCAGGAACTCCTCGACCTTGACCGGGAAGCCCAGACGCACCTCGGACGGGCGGCGCGGGCGACCGTCGAGGATCGCCATGCACACCTCCGGGAAGCTCTTGCCCGGGAACGGCAGCGTGCCCGTCAGCGCGTGGTAGAAGACCGCGCCGAACGCGAACACGTCCGAGCGCAGGTCCAGTTCACTGCCGCGCACCTGCTCGGGCGACATGTAGAGCACGGTGCCGACCAGGAGGCCGGGCGTCGTGATGCTCGGGTCCGACTTGTTCTGGGCGATGCCGAAGTCGAGCAGCTTCACCGAGCCGTCCTCGAGCACCATGATGTTGGCCGGCTTGAGGTCGCGATGAGTGACGCCCGAGCGGTGCACCGCGGCCAGCGCGTCGGCCACCTGCAGCGCGATGCCCAACCCCTCCTCGTACCCGAGCGTCTGCTCCTTCAGGATCTTGTCGAGCGTGCGACCCTGGAGGAACTCCATCGCGATGTACGCCGGCGTCTGCCCGTTCGCCGCGCGGTACTCGTAGATCGTCGCGATGTTGGGGTGGGACAGGTTGCTGGCATGCTTGGCCTCGCGCTGGAAGCGCGTGTCGGCCTTGGGGTCGATCTCCGCGTGGGAGCGCAGGACCTTGAGGGCCACCGTCCGCTCCAGGTCCATGTCGACGGCCCGGTACACCTCCGAGAGGGGACCTTCCCCGAGCTGGTCGGTTTCGGGGTCGAATTCGAAGTGTGCGAACCGCATGCCGGGGCTTCAGGGCGGGGTGCCCGCAGCGGTATCCTATCGGCAGGCGAGGGCCCTGTTGCACAGCCCTCGGGCCCCTTGCACAGCTCGAATGGCACCCGGCGAGCGGCCCGCAGGGCCCATCGACAGTGCGGTCCGGTTCTGGACGCGACGCGCCCCGCATGGCATCCAGGTGCGATGGCCCGAGCCGACCCCGCTGAACGCGACCCCTCCGCAGCCCCGGAGCTGATCCCGTTCGAGGACGGGGACTTCCAGGCCTTGTCGCCGGCCGTCAACCGCGACCCGCAGTTCAATGACCGGCGGCTCCTGGCGCGGCGCAAGCTCCTGTCCCTGGCCAAGGTCTTCGCCGCGCGAGCGCAGGAGCAGGGCCTCGAGCTGGACGTGCGCACGAGCCTGCACGCGCCGTCCACGTTCAACCACAACCAGGTCAAGCGACTGTGGTGCTATGCCGCGCGCGCGAAGGCCGAGAAGAAGCGCCTGAAGGGCGTGCTGGGCGCCGACCTGGCCAAGGATCTCGATGCGGCCTACCGCAACGCCTACATCTGCTGCGCGCTCGAGCACGACGCGCTCGAGGTGTCGTTGCGCATCCACGCCGACGCGTGGTTCGACGGGCAGAACTTGGTCGGGCGCGTCAAGAAGGAGGGCACGGCCGGTTGGAAGGCGCGCCTGAACGAGCTGCCCGGCTTCCGGCTGCGCCTGCACGACTGGAAGGGCGAGTGGCCGTGCGGGAACCTGACGCGCGAGCAGCTCGAGGAATTCCTGAAGTTCTACAAGCCGGCCGAGCACCTGATGGCCGTCGAGCGACGCTGGCCGGCACCGCAGGGCGCACGCGGACCGCTGCTCGCGCCAGAGACGCCGGCGCTCGTCGTCGACGAGATGCTACGCCTGCTGCCGCTCTACCGCTTCACGGCCTGGTCGCAGGAGAGCGACCACCTGTTCTCGCGGTAGACAGCGGTGTCAGACACCTTGTCCCGTCGATGACGACGGCGGTGTCAGTTCGGCATCGACCCCGGTTGACCCACAGCGGATGAAACCTCCCACGACAGCGGTGTCAGACACCTTGTCCCTTCGATGACGACGGCGGTGTCAGTTCGGCAACCTCCAGCGGATGAAACCTCCCACGGAGGCGGCTCGGGTAGCCCTCTTTCACAGCGGTGTCAGTCACCTTCTCCCGTCGATGACGACAGCGGAGACAGCGGTGTCAGACACCTTCTCCCGTCGATGACGACAGCGGAGACAGCGGTGTCAGACACCTGATTCCGTCGATGACGACAGCGGTGTCAGTTCGGCATCGACCCCGGTTGACCCACAGCGGATGAAACCTCCCACGGAGGCGGCTCGGGGTGCCCTGTTTCGATCTAGACGCCTGATCCCGTCGATGACGGGGAAAGGTGTCTGACACCGCTGTCGTCGATGACGGGGAAAGGTGTCTGACACCGCTGTTCACTCGTCGCCTCCGTTCACGGCGGCATTCGGCGTCTCGATCGTGATCGTGTCGGTCTGCGTCGCGGTCCAGGGCACGATGAGCACGCCGCGGCCGTCGCCGCACTCGATCCAGCTGTACTGATCGGGCTTGCCACCCAGCGTGAGTTCGCGGTCGTTGACGCGCACGCGGTGCACCTCGCCGCCGAGGCCGCCGACCAGGAGGCTGGCCGCGTGGCCGGGCACGAAGCGCGCTTCGATCGTCAGGACGCCCGGTTCCTGCTCGACGCGCTTCAAGAGCGCGCGGCTGGCGACGTGCGTCCAGCGCGGGCCCGGCACGCGCTCGTAGTGGATCGACTCGACGTACGGCGCGTCGAGCTCGCGGTAGGCGTATTCGAGCAGGCGCTCGGGCGCGATGTACGGCTGCCGCGAGAGCCTCTCGGCGGCCTCCCAGCTGTCGGGGATCGTGCCGGCCAGGTAGCTGCCGTCGGCCTGCTGGTTCACGGCCGAGCGGAACACACCGTCGGCGACGCGCACGTACTCCGGTAGCGGCCGGATCGCGTCGATCTCGCGCACCACGTTGGCCCAGGCCAGCCCGCACCACTGCACGGGGATGCCGAACCAGGGCACGGCGAACCAGCTCGTGCCGAACACCGGGATCGACGCGTACGGCATCACCTGCCGCTCGCTGTCGGCGTAGAAGATGCGCGGGTCGCGCAGCTCCAGGTTCGGGCCCTCGCCCAGCTCGTCCGCCACCTGCACGGCCGCGATGTAGCGGCGGTTCGGCGGCTCCCACCAGTACAGGAACGGCAGGCCCGTGTTCAGCCAGCGCTGCGCCTCGTCCAGGTACCTCTCGTCGCCGGTGAGGCGCCAGCCCCAAAGGTCCGCGAGCGCACACTGCGCCGCCGCGAAGAGGTCGGGCGTGTCGGAGTGGATCTCCCACGTCTGCGAGCCGCGCGGCACGGTGAACTGGTTCATGCGCCCGAGCGCGCGCAGCGCGGCGGCCACGTAGATCGGATCGCGCGTACAGGCCGCGAACTCGAGCAGCGGCAGCGAACGGCTCGCGATCAGCCCGGCGTTCGTCGCGCCCAGGCTGCCCAGCGCGTCGCCCTTCGCGCCGTGCAGCACGGTGAGCTCGCGAATCGTCTTCTCCATCTCGGGCGTCAGCGTGTAGCCGATGCTGCCGTCCGCGCCCATCGCGCCCAGGGCCTCGGCCGCCTTCTTGCGGCGCTTCGCACCGACCAGATCCGCGGCCGAGCCGACGCGCGGCTCGACCTGGTCGTCGGCCGGGAGCCCGGTGGTCTCCAGGTACTCCGATTTCCCGCTGCGCACGGCCTCGGCCAGGATCGCGGCGCCGAACTCGGGGCGGTCGTCGTACGGCTCCTGGATCGCGATGTGCGATTTCCAGAGCCCGTCGCGGAACAGCGAGCGCGTGTAGGCCAGCATCGTCGTCGCGAGGACGCCTTCCAGGGCCTCGACCGAGCCGGGTCCCTCGAGGCGCGCCGCCTCATCGGCTTCCTTGGCCGACAACCAGCGCATGCGCGGCGGCACGGGCGCTTTCGGCAGCCACAGGCGCGCGAACACGTCCTCCAGGGTGCCGGGCCCGATCCAGAACGAGTTGCGGATCTCGAGCAGGTGGTCCGGCTCGAGCGTCCAGGGCTCGGAAGCGAACCGGTCGTCCAGGTCGGCTTCGACTGCGCGCGAGGGCAGGAACGTCGTCGCGAAGGAGAGCTCGCTTTCCGACGAGCGGAACTCCGCCACGGCCGCGCTCATCGGCCGGCCGGGCCGCGGATCGATGTCCCACGAGAGCGTGGCGACCCACGACGTCTGCGCCGGATCGTGCGGCGCGAGACCGTTCACGCGGTCGTACTCGACCGCGATCGTCGGCGCCGTGATCTTGACGGCCGACGGCGTCGTGCGCGCAGCGTGGACCGTGCCGGTCCAGACGCTGCTCGAGGAGTTCTCACCCGCCTCCATGTATTCCAGGCCCGGGAACAGCACGTGCGTCGGCGTGCGCGACTGCATCATGCGCGGGCCCTCGAAACGCACGACCTGGACCGAGTCGCTGGACTCGATGCGCGTGCGCACGTCCGTGCCGCGCACGCGCACGGTGCACGTCAGGGCGGACAGCAGCGGATCGGACAGGACCTCGCGGTACACCGCGTCGTCCCCGACCAGGCCGGCCGGCGCGACGTCGAACTCGTAGTACGTGAAGCCCGGGCCCGGCCCGCGAACGGTCAGGCTCGCCATGGGGGCCAGGACGACGCTGCGGTGCGGTCCCTGGCTGAGTCGCCCGGTGCCGCACGTGATCGCCAGGGCGGGTGGCGCGTCCTCGCCCTCGCCCGAAGGTTGCACGCGCTCGAATACGGCCTCCGCGCACGGTCGCACCATGCGTCCCCGCCACACGACCCGACCGTCGATCGCGCCTTCGATCCAGAAGCGCGGCGGCAGTCGCGAAGCGTCGACCGTGACCGCGCGCGCAGTGCGCATCGCGAGCTCCGGCACGCTGCCCACCGTCTGGCCGGCGACGCTCAGAACGAGAGGGCCCGTCGTGGGTGCGCCGCCGCGGTTCTCGAAGCCGAGCTCGAGCGTGTTCTCGTCGGCCCAGTGCGGCAAGTGCGGGACGACGCGCCCGGGAGCCTGGAACACGGCGATCCAGTCGATCTCGAGGCGGCCGCCGACCGTCACGTCGGCGTTCAGCGGGTCGATGCGCAGCCTCTCGATCGTGCCGTTCCAGCGCAGCCGGTCGCGCAGGTCGACCTCGTAGACGCGCGGCTCGTCGCTGGGCGTCATCGGGATCTTGATCATCTGGGTCTCGAAGAAACCCGGGAACTGCTCGCGGCTGAAGAAGATCTCCGTGACGCCGCTGATCGTGGCGCGGCAGCGCAGGGCCAGGAACTGGTGCGTCGCGGCCTCGACGCGGAGCTTGGGGCCGACCACGTACGGATCGGGGCCGGTGATCTGCGCGTGCAGACGCCCGTCGAGCGCCATCGTCTCGCCCAGCCCTGGAGAGGTGTTCTTCCAGCCCAGGCGCTCGCCGTCGCGGTCGAAGGTCCACAGGTACGCGATCGCGGCGTCATTCAGCTCCGGGGGCACGAGAGCCGGATCCACCAGCGTCGGCAGGAGGACCTCTTCCTCGGGCGCCTGCTCCTGATCCTGCGGCTGGGCCTCCGCCCCGACCGCCGGCTCGGTCGGTTCCTGCGCGCGCGCCAACGACGCGAAGATGCCAAGCAGGCATGCGCAAGCCAGAACGCGAGCTCGCGCGCCCGGGAGGAAAGGCGTGGGGGGGGGAGCGGACATGGGCCGTGCGAGAGGCGAGCGAAACCGCTGCATGCGACGGACGATGGCGTCCTCGTCAGTGGGCACACTTCCTTCTATGGGGAACAGCGCGGGTTCGTCAAAGGATGGCAGGAATCTCGGGGTAACACGTCGGGCCAACGCGCTTTCCGGAGCGTCGTCGAGGAGCGGCCCGAAGTGCGCGACTGCCTGCTCGACGCAGTCGATTTCTTGGCCGACGCAGTCGATTTCTTGGCCGACGCAGTGGATTTCTTGCGCGACGCAGTGGATTTCTTGCGCGACGCAGTGGACTTCTTGCGCGACGCAGTGGACTTCTTGCGCGACGCAGTGGACTTCTTGCGCGACGCAGTGGACTTCTTGCGTGAACCCGTCGATTGCCTGCGCGAGGGCGAGGACGAGGCGTTCTTGCGCCGGCCCTTGCGCGCGGCACTCTTCTTGCGGCCGCCGTCGTCCTGCTTGTTCACCGTGGCCCAGGCGCGGCGCGCAGCGGTCTTCGCGCTGACGCCTCGTTCCTCCATCGATTCCTCGATGTGGCGAGCCTTGCGCTTCTGCTTGTCCGTGTAGGCCGACTTGTCACCGCGCGGCATGACGTTCCTCGTCGTTCTGGAGTTCGCCGTCAGTTCGAGAGACGGATGTGATCCAGCTCGCGCGAGTGCACACGCAGGAAGGGGAGGAGACGGTGCGCGAACGCCTGCCGGTCCGCGTCCGCGTTCTGCTCGTCCGCGACGCAACTTTCGAGGTCGCGGATTGCCTGCTCGTGGGAGACGCGCTGGACTTCCAAATAGGCGCGCTCGAACTCTTCGTCGCCGAGCCGGGACAGCTCGTCCGCCTGCGCCGGCCCGTCGACGGCCGGCGCCGCGATGTCCTTGCGCCGCAGCAGGTCGCGCATCTCCTGGCTGGCGCGCGCGTGGTCGTCGAGCATCATCTGCGCGAAGGCGCGCACGGGCTCGGAGACGTTGCGTTCCACCGCCAGACGAGAGGTCTCGACCTCGAACAGGCCGCTGCCGGACACCTGCAGCACGAAGCGCTCGTTCTCCGTCAGAACCGGCTCGGACGGTGTCTGCAGGACGTTCACCGCGTCGCCGAAAGCCGCACGCGAGGCCTTGGAACTGTCCCAATCCCCGGGGCCTTGACAGGCACCGAGAACCAGTAGTCCTGCGGTTGCGGCGAGCGTGAACTTCAAGGGGATCTCCGGGTGTTTCGTGGGAGCCTCTCGTGGCTCTGGATGCTGGCGGGGCGGAGGTTCCATCGCGTCGTAAATGGCCTCCGCGCGCCGCCAACGCCTGGGGTATGCAAGTGCGATGCCGCGCTCGCGCCGCGCCGCTTCCGCCCTGGAAAACCCGCTGGAAACGCCTGGAGGGGCTGGCGGGCACGTTCATCCGGCTCGTGGGACCCGCACGCGGGCGGTCGCCACCGCCGGGGTGGCGCGAATGCACAACCGACTTGCGGGACCGCGCGTCAGCCCAGGGCCGACGGACGTCTGGACGAGACGTCCGATCGCGCCGCCGGCCTACTTCGTCGCCAGGGCGTCCTCGTACTCCTTCAGCGTCGCCTTGAGCTGGGCCAACAGCTCCGGCTGATTCGGCTTCACCTTCTCGATCGCCGTCCTCTGGACGTCGATCGCGCGGACCACGTCGCCCTTCAGGAAGTGGACGCGCGCCTGCGTGTCGAGGACCGCTCCGTTCTCGCCCTGCGTGAGCTCGACCGCGCGGTCAGCCGCCTTCTGGGCCAGGTTCACGTCCCGTCCCGGGAACGGCCGCTGCGGAGCGACCATCGTCCAGGCGACGACGTTCAGACCGTCCGCGCAGTTCCAGGCGGGCCCACCGACGAAGCTCCGGCACCACGCCAGGGACTTCTCGGGCGAACCCAGGCCGATCGCTTCGGCTTCCATGCGCGCCTGCACCTGGCGGGCGTACTCCACGGAGTCGACCTCGAGCAGCTCGTCCACGAGTGCCACGATCTCGGCGTGCTTCCCGGCCTGCTGGGCGGCCTGGAGCTGCTTCATGGTCTGCGGCGCGCGCTCGGCCTTGGCGTGCCAGGCCGCGATCGCCTCCAGGTCGTGGGTGCCCGCCAGCACCGACTCGAGGACCCAGCCCACGCGCGTCGCGCTCTCGAGGAACGCGATCTTCCCGTTCGCGTCGACGAGGACGCAGCACGGGACCGCCGTGCGGCCCGCGGATTTCAGGAAGGCGTCCTTCGTCTTCGTGTCGTGGTCCCACGCGACCGGAAAGCGGATCGCGTCGCCCTTCTCGGCCAGGACGAGCTGCACCTTCTCGAGCGTCGTGCCGGGCAGGTCGGCCGAGGCGATCGCCAGCGTGACGAGGCCTTTTTCCCCGTGCTTCTGCGCGATCTGCGCGGCGAGGTCGAGCTGCTCGATGCTCGCCTTGCTCCACGTCGCCCAGAACAGGATCAGGTAGACCTTGCCTTTCTCGAGCTGCGCGACGGGTGCTCCCTGCACCCATCGGTCGACCGAGAGCGCCGGAGCCTGGGCGCCCACCACGAGCTTCGTGCCCGGATGCGACGCAGGGATCGGCTTCGGCGGAGTCTGCGCAGGGGCCAGGTGCACCGAGCTCTTGGACTCGAATGCGCCCGACGGCGCGGCGACGCACGCCAGCGCAAGCGCGGCGTGGAGCGAGAGCTTCATCGTGGGGTCCTCGAACAGGGGCGACGCGCACGGACCAGAACGAGCGCGCCGAGGCCGGGGGGCCGAACAGAGTGTAGCGCCACCCGGCCTTCCGGCGTTGCGCCGCGCGGCACCCTTCCGTTCGGCCTTTGGACGACCGCCGGGGCACATCCGGCGCGCTGGAGGCCAGGAGAGCAGTCCTCCGGCGCGCCTGGATGCCTTACACTCGCCCTCTTTGTCGCACCCGCGCATGGAACCGATGACCCGCACGCCCCAAGCCGCCCCGCCGCACGCGGCCACGCTGAAGCTCGGCATCCCCGGCTTCACGTTCCTCGATCTGCACCGGCCGGAGCGCCTGGCGGACCTGCACCGCGCGTTCCTGGACGATCTGGCCGCCCGGGATGCCGGTCTGCACGCGCGCTGGCTGGAGCACGCCTCGGGCAGCGCGCGCCTCACGAAGCCGGCCGAGTCCGCGCTCCTGATCGACGTCGGGCGGCACGTCTCGACCTTCGTGGCGCGCCTCTTCGGCATCGAGGCCCAGGTCGCGGCGCGCCGCCAGGCGCTGACCGACCGCCTGACCGTCTACCGCGTGCGCGACGCCTTCGTGAAGAAGGTCGTGAAGCGCGTGTCGCTGGCCGAGGGCCAGAGCCCCGAAAGCGTGCACGCGCACGCCGCCGCGATGCTGGCAGCGCTGCCTGGACGCGAAGGCCGCGAGATCGACGCCGAGGAGTCGTTCGCGACGCGCGTGTGGAACCTGCTGCAGCGGCCGTCCGAGGAGCGCGCCGTCGGCGTGCGGCCGGAGACGGTCGCGCGGGCGCTCGAGATCATCGCGCTGTCCTTCAAGCTGCGCATGGAAGCGCGCGATCCGGCGCACTTCGGCTGGCGCATGCTGCGCAAGCCGCACGAGCTCGACTGGGAGCACGGTCTCGTGCACCACGTGCGCCCGATTCCGGATCTGCCCGAGGCGCTCGAGGGCGCTCCGGCGCAGTTCCGGCGCCGCGACGGCTTCAAGCTGACCGACCGCCGCGCGAACGACGCGCAGGCGATGAACGAGATCGACCAGTGCGTGTTCTGTCACGAGCGCGAGAAGGACTCGTGCTCGAAGGGACTGCACGACAAGAAGACCGGGAAGATCGCCGTGAACCCGGTCGGCATCGAGCTGGAAGGCTGCCCGCTGGAGGAGCACATCAGCGAGATGCACCTGCTCTACGCCGAGGGCGATCCGATCGGCGCGCTGGCGCTCGTGACGATCAACAACCCGATGTGCCCGGGCACGGGACACCGGATCTGCAACGACTGCATGAAGGCCTGCATCTACCAGAAGCAGGAACCGGTCAACATCCCGCAGGTCGAGACGAAGGCGCTGTCGGACGTGCTCGATTTCCCGTGGGGGCCGGAGATCTGGCTGCTCACGACGCGCTGGAATCCGCTGCGCATCGAGCGGCCCTACGCGCTGCCGTACAACGGAATCAACGTGCTCGTCGTCGGCATGGGGCCGGCCGGGTACACGCTGTCGCACTTCCTGACGCAGGAGGGCTTCGGCGTCGTGGCCCTGGACGGATTGAAGGTCGAACCGCTTCCGGGCGCGGTGACGGGGCGACTCGGCAAGAGCGAAGCCGAGATCCCGCCGGGCGCATTGGCGACGTGGAACGCGCTGGACCCCGAGCTCGACGAGCGCGTGCTGCTCGGCTTCGGCGGCGTGTCCGAGTACGGCATCACCGTGCGCTGGGACAAGAACTTCCTGACGCTGCCCTACCTCTCGCTGATGCGGCGCGAGAACTTCGACCTGCACGGCGGCGTGCGCTTCGGCGGCACGCTCGACCTGGACGACGCATGGCGGCTCGGCTTCGACCACGTCGCGATCGCGACGGGCGCGGGCAAGCCCACGATCGTCGACATGAAGAACAACCTCGTGCGCGGCGTGCGCAAGGCCAGCGACTTCCTGATGGCGCTGCAGCTCACGGGCGCGTTCAAGAAGGACTCGATGGCGTGCCTGCAGCTGCGCCTGCCGGTCGTCGTGATCGGCGGCGGATTGACGGGCATCGACACGGCTACGGAGGCGCTGGCGTACTACCCGGTGCAGGCCGAGAAGATGGCCGGGCGCTACGACGTCCTGTGCGAGAGCTTCGGCGAGGAGAACGTGCGGCGCTTCTTCAACCAGGAGGAGCGCGAGCACCTGGACGAGTTCGTCGCGCACGGCCGCGAGATCGCCGCCGAGCGCGAGCGCGCGCGGCAGGCTGGCGAAGACCCCGATCTCGCGCGGCTCGTGCGCGGGTGGGGCGGCGTGCGCCTCGTGTACCGCAAGCACTTGACCGACTCGCCGGCCTACCGCCTCAACCACGAGGAGGTGCAGAAGGCGCTCGAGGAGGGGATCACCTTCGTCGAGTGCATGTCGCCCACGGAGATCCTGCAGGACAGCCACGGCGCCGTGAACGGCATCCGGTTCGAGCGCCAGAAACTGGGCGCGGACGGACGCTGGAGCGCGACCGGCGAGATCGTCGAGATGCCGGCCGGCTCCGTGCTGGTCGCGGCCGGAACGAGCCCGAACGTCACCTACGAGAAAGAGAAGCCGGGCACGTTCGCGCTGGACGAGCGCGGCTCGTTCTTCCAGGTCGGCCGTATCGCCGAGGGCGGCTTCCAGCCGGTGAAGCGCGGGCGCGACGAGCGCGGCGCCGCGTTCCTGACGTCCTACGTGCAGGGCTCGCGCACCGTGTCGGTCTACGGCGACAACCACGCGGCCTACGCCGGCAACGTCGTCAAGGCGATGGCGTCGGCGCGCGACGGCTACTCGAGCGTCGTCAAGATCTTCGCGGACCGCATCGCGGCTACCTCGAACGCGCCGGCCGCGATCGCCGAACGTCGCGCGAGCTGGAAACGCCTCGTGCAGAAGCTCGATTTCGAGCTCGTGGCCGTCGTGCACGAAGTCAACCGCCTGACGCCGACGATCACCGAGGTCGTCGTGCACGCGCCCGCCGCCGCACGCCGCTTCGAGCCCGGCCAGTTCTACCGGCTGCAGAACTTCGAGGCCAACGCGCCCGAGGCCGGCGGCTCGCGCCTGGCGCTCGAAGGGCTCGCGCTGACCGGCGCGTGGGTCGACCCGGTCAAGGGTCTCTTGTCGATGATCGTGCTCGAGATGGGCGCGAGCTCACGCCTGTGTGCGCTGCTGACGCCCGGCGAGCGCGTCATCGTCATGGGCCCGACCGGCGCCCCGACCGAGATCCCAACGGCTGAGAAGGTGATCCTGGCCGGCGGCGGCCTCGGCAATGCCGTGCTGTTCTCGATCGGTCGCGCGATGCGCAAGGCCGGCAACCAGGTCGTCTACTTCGCCGCCTTCCGCCGCGGCGAGGACCTCTTCAAGCGCGAGGACATCGAGTCCGCCGCCGACGTCGTCGTGTGGTCGACCGACGCCGGCCACGAGATCGAGCCCGCGCGCCACCGACCCTGGGACAAGCACTTCCGGGGCAACGTCGTGCAGGCGATGACTGCCTACGCGCGCGGCGAAATGGACGAGACGTTCATCAAGCTCGACGAGTGCGAGCGCATCGTGTGCATCGGCTCCGACCGCATGATGAACGCCGTGCGCGAGTCGCGCCGCGGCGTCCTGCAGCCCTACCTGAAGCCCGGGCACGTCGCGATCGGCTCGATCAACTCGCCGATGCAGTGCATGATGAAGGAGATCTGCGCGCAGTGCCTGTGCAAGCACGTGGATCCCGAGACCGGCAAGGAAGTCGCGCCCGTCTTCTCGTGCTTCAACCAGGACCAGCCGCTCGACCGCGTCGACTTCGAGAACCTGATGCAGCGCCTGAAGGCGAACTCGTGCCAGGAGAAGCTGACGAACCTGTGGCTGGATCATCTCGTGCACGAGCACAAGTTGCCGATCTGGTCGACGCTCTGAGATCAGGCCACCCACTCGCTGCCCAGGCGCGTGGATTGATTCGGCGGACATTCGTGAGCGCCTGAGCCGCGTTGGATGACTGCACGCGAGATCCCCGCGGAATCAGTGCCGAATCGAGTGACGGCCGGACATACGGTGCCTGGAACGACTCCGACACCTTCGGCGCCGATCGCGACCGGCGCGTGGTGAAGGTGTCGATACGGTGCCAGGAACGAGTTCGACATCCTCGGCGCCAATCGCCACCGCTGCGCGGCGAAGATACGGTGCCTGGATCGACTCCGACACCTTCGACGCGCTGGCCGGACGGAGCGCTGGACTGCTCGGCGTCCGAGCCCATACGAGGCACAGCGCACGGGTCGTGCTGAGCGAGGGTGTCGGAGTCGTCCCTGGCACAGTACCGACAGGCTCACGCTCAGGTCGCCAGCACGGCCTTCAGCTCCTCGAGGAACAGCTTCTCGTCGAACCGCCCGCGCACTTCCTTGTGGTACCCGCGCACCCACGCGCGTCCGTTCACGAGCACGAACGGCACCGCCTGCTTGCCCGTCTCCTCCTCGAGCTTCTCCGCCGCTCCCGGCACATCGTCGATGTAGACCTTCTCGTGCTTCACCGCGCGCGTCTTCATCCAGTGGTCCAGGCGCGTGCAGTCCGGGCAGCCGTGCGAGGAGTAGACGGCCAGCTCGTGGCCGTTCAGGAAATCCAACGTCGTGTCCATGCAGGGCAACTCGGAGGGCGATCCAGGGTGACTCGGAGGCGCTCCCGCATGGTCGCGGTCGCGGCGCGGGAGCCTAGAACGGTAACGTCTCGGCATGAACCCCCTGACCCGTCCGTTCCTGGTGGGGCTCGAAGCCGATGCGCGCGCCGATCCGGCGCTCTCGGCCGCTCTCGCGATCGGAGGACGCTTCGGCCAGCGCGTGGTCGCGTTGCACGCGGCCCCGGCGGCTCCGCTCCTGTGGGCTGCGGCGGAGGGCGTCTCCGCGTCGCCGGTCCTGGAACCGGAAGTGATCGAGGCCCTGCGCAAGCGCATCGAGGCGCGCATCGCGCCGCGCATCGCCGCGGCGGGCTCCGTCGCGTTCGAGCTGAAGGTCGTCACGGCGCAGCCGACCGTCGCGCTGGTCGAGGCAGCGCGCGAACTCGGGGCCGGCATCGTGTTCCTCGGGCCGCGGCGCGAGCGCAGCCGCATCGACTTCGGCAGCACGGCGCGGGCCGTGCTCGCGCGCGCGCCCGGCTGCGTCTGGGTGCAGCGCGAAGAGCCCACCGATGTGCGCACGATCCTGTGTGGCGTCGACCTCTCGCCGACCAGTCTGCACGCCTTGGAGATCGCGCGCGATCTCCAAGGCGTGCAG
>Ga0163152_10004752_pt1 | contig 16517 bp, 10 predicted proteins | sample OliLakLV19MP8IB2_FD_148635 | JGI IMG/M metagenome (GOLD analysis project Ga0163152, IMG submission 148635) | Freshwater microbial mat bacterial communities from Lake Vanda, McMurdo Dry Valleys, Antarctica - Oligotrophic Lake LV.19.MP8.IB-2 | ecosystem: Environmental > Aquatic > Freshwater >... | reverse complement strand
GTGCTCTATCACGCGATGACCGAATTGCTGAAGATCCCGAACCCGGTCTACATGGACGTGGGCGCGGCGTACCCGGTGCGCGGGAACAATACGTACCTGCTCTACACCAGCGGCGCACACGGGGTGCTGGTCGAGCCCAATCCCGTGCTGGTGACGATGCTTCGCGCCGAGCGGCCTCGGGACACGGTGGTGGCGGCCGGTATTGGCGTCACCGAGCAGGCCGAAGCCGACTATTACGAGATCAAGGGCAACGCGATGCTCAACACGTTCTCGCCCGAGCAGGTTGCGGTGCTGCAGAAGGAGCAAACCGATTCTGCCGAGAGCGTCGTGGCTCGCGTAGTGAAGATGCCCCTGCTCAACATCAATCGTGTCATTGAGGAACATCTCGGTCGGGCACCCGACATCCTCTCGACCGACGTCGAGGGGCTGGACCTGGCGATCCTGCGGACGCTGGACCTCACGCGGTTCCGCCCGGCCGTGATTTGCGCCGAAACCTCGCTGACCCTGACGACCGGACGGCCCGCGCCGATCACTCGCTTTCTGACGGCGCGCGGCTACATCCCCAGAGGGGGATCGCTCTACAACACGATCTTTGTCGACGTCCGCCGAATGCCGCCTGACCGTCCCTGAAATTCGGGTAGCATGTGCATGGTTTCCCGGGGGACATATGCAGAAGGTCGGGTTTGGTCTTGTGGCAGGGCTCTTTTTCACCGCGCTGACGTTGCGCGCCGGTGTGCTGGCTGAGCCCGTTCCCGCGCCCTCGGCGCCGGCCGCTGCCATGTCCTACGCGGATCAGGACAAGGTCATCGAGCAATATTGCGGCAGTTGCCACAACAATGACGACCTGAAGGGCGATCTCTCGCTCGACAACTTCAAGGCGGCGACGGCGGGCGACCACGCGGAGATTGCCGAAAAGGTCGTGCGCAAGCTGCGCGCGGGCATGATGCCGCCCGCCGGGTTTGATCAACCCGACGAGGCGACGCGGACCGCGTTGTTCACGGCGCTTGAAGCGACGCTCGACAAGGCGGCCACTGTGCCCCCGCCCGGGCGCCGATCGTTTCAGCGGTTGAACCGCGCCGAGTACGGCGCCGCGATTCGCACGCTGTTTGGCGTCACCGTCGATGTCGAGGCGTTCCTGCCGGCCGACACCATCAGCGCCAGCTTCGACAACATCGCCGATGTGCAGATGCCGTCGGCCACCGTGATGCAGGGCTACCTGCGCGCGGCTGCCCATGTGAGTCGTGTCGTGATGGGCGACCCGTCGGCGGACGTGGGCTCCACGATCTACGACGTGCCGCGCACGCGGTCGCAGAAGGATCGTGTGGAGGGCGCGCCGTTTGGCACCCGCGGCGGCACGGCGGTGGTGCACAACTTCCTCGCGGACGGCGACTACAAGTTCCAGATGTTGCTGCACGGCGCCCCGGAAGGGGAGTTGTTCGGCCGTACGGTGGGGCCCATTCACATCGAGGTGGCGATTGACGGCGCGCGTGTGGCGCTTCTGAAGGTTGATCGCTGGATCTCGGAATCCTCCCCGTTGGGTTTGTCGGTCGTGACCGAGCCCATCCCGATCACTGCCGGTGCGCGTCGCGTGTCTGCGGCGTTCCTGCGCGAGTTTGAGGGCGTCGAAGATGACCTCATCAAGCCGGTCGAACACACGCTGGCCGACACCCAGATCGGCCTCGGGTACGGCGTGACCTCGCTGCCGCACCTGCGCAACGTCGCCATCACCGGTCCGTTCGCCGTGCGCGGGGTGTCGGACAATCCCATCCGGAGCGCGGTCCTCACGTGCCGCCCCGCGACCGCGGCAGACGAAGCCCCGTGTGCGCGCCGGATTCTCGAGCGGGTCGCGACGGCGGCGTATCGCCGACCGGTGTCGGCCGCAGACATCAACGAGCTGATGCCGTTTTATGCGCAGGGCGCGAAGGACGGCGGCTTTGACGGCGGCATGCGCACCGCGCTGCAGGCGCTGATGTCGAGCCTGCACTTCATCTTCCGCCTCGAAGAAGCGCCGGCCACCGTGGCGCGCGGCGGTGTGTATCGCGTGAACGATGTGGACCTCGCCTCGCGGCTGTCGTTTTTTCTGTGGGGGACCATTCCCGATCAGGAATTGATCGACGTGGCGGCGAAGGGCCAGCTCTCCAGGCCGGACGTGTTCGACCGCCAAGTGCGACGCATGCTCGCCGATGCCCGGTCGGAGGCGCTCGCCACGCGGTTTGCCTCGCAGTGGATGCGTCTGCAGGACCTTCACAAGGTCGAACCCGACGCGCTCGACTATCCGTATTACGACGAGACGCTCGCCGAGGCGATGACGCGCGAGACCGAGGTGTTTTTTGATCATCTCGTCAGGGCTGATCGTCCCGTGACCGAATTACTGACGGCCGACTACACGTTCGTGAACGAACGCCTCGCCCGGCACTACGGCTTCGCCGGCGTGAGCGGTCCGGCGTTCCGCCGCGTGATGTATCCCGACACCACGCGCCGAGGCGTGCTCGGTCACGGCAGCATTCTGACGCTGACGTCGCACGGCAACCGCACGTCTCCCGTTTTGCGCGGCAAGTGGGTGCTTGAGGTGCTGCTTGGCAGCCCGCCTCCGCCACCGCCTCCCGATATTCCGGATCTCGAAGAAGCGGGCGAAGCCAAAAACGGGCGCCTGCTCTCGGTGTCCGAACAGCTCGCGGCCCATCGCGCGAATCCGGCGTGCAGCTCATGCCACAACGTGATCGATCCGATCGGGTTGTCGCTCGACAACTTCGACGTGGACGGGTCCTGGCGCATCAAGGACCGCGGGGTGGCCGTCGAGACCACGAGCGTGATGTACGACGGCACGCCCCTGTCAGGGATCGGGGACTTACGTGCGGCGCTCGTGAAGCGCGCCGATGTGATTACCACCCACTTCACCGAATCGCTGATGGCGTATGCGCTGGGTCGCCGTGTCGAAGCTGGTGACATGCCGACCATTCGTCGCATCGTGAACGACGCGCGTCAGCAGAATTACCGGATGTCGTCACTGATTCTCGGGATCACCCGGAGTCAGGCGTTTCGCACCGCGTTGGCTGAGGGAAGTCCCTCGAAGTGACCGTACGGAGAACGATATGTTTCTGACTGGCAAACACCTCTCTCGGCGAACCGTCCTGCGTGGTCTTGGCGCCTCGGTCGCGCTGCCGCTGCTGGACTCGATGATTCCGGCGCGCACGCTGTTCGCGAAGACGGCGGCCGGCAAGGCCGCCGAGGTCACTCGGCTGGTCTGTATCGAGCAGGTGCACGGCGCGGCCGGCTGCAGCCCCTATGGGGCGTCCCAATTTCTCTGGAACCCCGAGAAGGTCGGCCGTGACTTTGACTTGAGCACGGGCAGCCTCAGTCCGCTTGAACCCTTCCGCGACTACCTCACCATCGTCTCCAACACCGACGCCCGGATGGCCGAGGCGCAGTCGCCGGCGGAGGTCGGCGGCGACCACTTCCGATCGAGCGCGGTCATGTACACGCACGCACATCCGAAGCTGACCGAAGGGTCGGACGTGCGCGTCGGGACATCGCTCGATCAGTTGTATGTGCAGCGCTACGGCAAGGACACGCCGGTGCCCTCGATGCAGATCAGCATTGAGCCGGTGGATCAGTCCGGCGGGTGTGCGTATGGGTATGCCTGTGTCTACACGGACACGATCAGCTGGGCTGCGGAGGATACACCGTTGCCGATGGTGCGTGATCCGCGCGTGTTGTTTGAGCAGTTGTTTGGTGCCGGGGGGACCGCAGAGCAGCGCGCCCAACGCCACGCGACCGACCGCAGCATTCTCGACATGTTGCTCGGGCAGATGAACGGGCTGCGCACGGAACTGGGCGCCGCAGACCGGCAGCGCCTCGACCAGTACGCCACCAACCTTCGGGAGATTGAACAGCGCATTCAGCGCATAGAGGCGCGCAGCACCAGCGGTGAAGAGCGCGCGTTGCCCGGTGCCCCGGCCGGCGTGCCCGATTCGTGGGAGGAACACGTCAAGCTGATGTTTGACCTGCAGCTGCAGGCGTTTGTCTCCGACACCACTCGGGTGTTCTCGTTCAAGTTCGGCCGCGACGGCTCCGGCCGCGTGTATCCCGCGAGCGGCATCGACACCGGCTTCCACAACGCGTCCCATCACGGGGCGACCGAGGCGAGGATTCGCGAGTTCGGCGAAGTGAACAAGTTCCACGTGTCGGTGCTGCCGTATTTCCTCGAGAAGTTGAAGACGACGATGGAAGGGGAGGCGAGCCTGCTGGACAAGACGTTGATCATGTACGGGTCGCCGATGGCCAACGGCAACGTCCACAACCACCGGAACTGTCCGTTCATCATGCTCGGCACGGGCAATGGCGCGCTTGAAGGCGGTGTGCACATCAAGGCCGCCGACAACACGCCGATGGCCAACGTGATGCTCAGCATGATGCACAAACTCGGCATGGACGACATGAAAAGCTTCGGCGACAGCACGGGAGCCTTTGCGCTGTGACGCGTCTGGCGACGATCGCAGCCGTTCTGCTGGCGGTTTCACTGTCGGCCGCGCAGTCCACCACGCCGGTCGCTGACGCGGCGATGCGCGGTGACGCGGCGGCCGTGCAGGCGCTCATCACGGCCGGCACCGACGTGACGGCTGCGCAAGGCGACGGCATGACCGCGCTCCACTGGACCGCACTCAACGGCGACGCCGCCACCACCAGCCTGCTCCTGACCGCAGGTGCAAGGCTGGAGGCGGTCACGCGTCTGGGCAACTACACGCCGCTGCATCTGGCGGGTTCGCGCGGCCATGCGGCCGTGGTCGCCAAGCTGCTGGACTCGGGCGCGGCGCCGACGGCGGTCACCGACACGGGCGTGCAGCCCCTCCATCTGGCGGCACAGGCCGGCAGTGTGGACGCGGTGACAATGTTGTTGGTGCGTGGCGCCGATATCAACGTGCAGGACCGGACGCACGGACGTTCGCCCCTGGTGTTTGCTGCGTCGCAGAATCGTGTCGATGTGATGAAGGTGCTCATCGCGCGTGGGGCAGACATCAATCGTCCGACCAAGGTCATCGACTACGTTGAACGCGCCCGCCAGGATGCGGCCGAACGCGCCGAGCGCAACCGTGCCGTCACCGCGGCGACGGGGCGCGCGGTCGCGGAGATTCCACCCGTTGACACCGCCGACCGCCCGCAGGGGACGGCAGGCACGGCGGCGGCTGCCGCACCACCCGCTGGGCGAGGCGCCGCCGGTGGCCGGGCAGGCGGGGGCGCCCCTGGTGCTGGTGGTCGTGCGGGTGGGGGGCGCGCCGGTGGCGCTCGTGGACCGTCGGACACTGAGAACATCGGCAAACAGGGCGGCATGACGGCACTGCATTACGCCGCACGTGACGGGTTCGCCAACGTGGTCGAATTACTGCTCGAGTCGGGGATGAACGTCAACACGCCCACGGCCGGCGACAAGTCCAGTCCCTTGCTCGTGGCCATCGTGAATGGGCAATACGACATCGCGGCGACGTTGATCGAACGCGGCGCTGATCCGAATCATTTGAACGACGATTTGATGTCACCAATGTTTGCGGTGGTCAACAACGAGTGGGCGCTCCGCACGTGGTACCCACAGCCGACGGCGGGCCATCAACAGACGACGTCGTATCTGACGCTGCTCAAGCAGTTGGCAGCGGCCGGCGCGGATCCGAACGCCCGCGTGAAGTCACACGTCTGGCATGCGGCGTACAACGCCGGGCGCATGGGCGTGGAATTCACCGGCGCGACGGCGTTCTGGCGCGCGGCCTACGCCCTCGATGTCGACGCGATGAAATTGCTCGTGTCGCTCGGAGCGGATCCGCAGGTGCCGACCATGACGTTTGGCAGCGCCGTGCGGGCCAACGATCAGTCGGGTGTGCCGGCCGTCCCTGCGGGCGGTGCGCACATTCCGCCGTTCCATGCCGCGAGTGGTGTGGGCTACGGCACGTCACGCGTGGCGCAGCAGCACCAGTATGTGCACGACGGCTGGATGCCCGCCGCGAAGTATTTCCTGGAAGAACTCGGCGTGGACGTCAACATCCGCGATGCGGATGGCTTCACCGCGTTGCACCATGCCGCCGCGCGTGGCGACAACGACATGATTGTGTATCTGGTCAAGAAGGGCGCACACGTCATGGCCGTCAATCGTGCCGGACAGACCACCGTCGACATGGCCAACAGCCCTGAGCAGCGCACGCAGCCGTTCCCGGAGGCCATCAAACTCCTGGAAGGCATGGGCGCGAAGAACAACAACAACTGCCAGGCGTGTAAGTAGGCGGCAGTCGTACTCGTGGCTCGCGTGGGCCACACGACTCTGGCTGACCCGTAGACAACGTCATGCATCGGCTCGATCAGCGCGCGATTCACTATCTGGTGATGGCGGCCTTGGTGGTGGGGGTGGTGGCGATGTACCACCCCGTGCTGACGTACGGCGTCTGGTGGGATGACCTCATGGATCTGCGTCCGCACTCCGCCGATGAGGTGTGGAAGTCTTTGACGGGCCACTGGAGTGTGGCCGGGTGGCAGGACAATTATCACCGGCCGCTGGCGGCGATCCACAGCGCCTTGCTGTTTCACGTCTTCGGACTCAATACCGTCGCCCTGCACGCGGTCTCATTGGTGTACGTGACGCTCATCGGGCTCGTCATATTTGCGTGGGCACGCCGCGAGGTCGGGTGGCCACTGGGGGCGACGATTGCGCTGGTCTATCTGGTGCATCCGGTGCTGCCCAATTCAACCGTGGCCTGGGTGTTCAGCCAGAAAAGCGCCCTGGCCCAGTTGCTCGCGGTACTCGCACTGCGGATGTGGGTCGTGCGCCGCGAATCGGTGCGCTGGCGGGCATGGTGGCCCGTGGCGGCGTGTGCGGTTGCGGGGTTCCTCTTCAAGGAGGACACGATCATGATTCTGCCGGCACTCGCCGTACTGCAGGTGGTGCGCGCCCGGGTCTGGCGCGACGTGCCGCCGCCGTCGCGCGCGTTGTGGGTGGGGATCGGCGGCATTCTGCTGGCACTGGTCCTGGTGCGCCTGTCGTTGTTTCCGTATGCGGAAGCACTCGATCTCCTGATGGCGGAGGAGGAGTGGGAGTGGACCGGTCGCGCGGAGTTGGCGCTCTACCCGGCCGTGCGGGCGCTGCTCATGATCCGGTACAACGGGGAGCTCATGGTGATGGCCACGGCCCTGGCCGCGCTGCTGCTGATCGCGGGCACCTGGGCCGCGCTGCGCCGCCCGCAGACCACCGCAGGGTGGCTCTGGACGCAGGGAGCGACGCTGACCGCAGCGTGTTCTCTTCCCCTTGTCGTGGCACCGGACTTCACGACGATGCGGGCGCATCTGCTCGTGTTGCCTGGCTCGCTGATGTGGGTGGCCGGCGGCGTGGCCCTCTGGGACCTGGTCGGCCATCGCCGTGCGGGTCAGATCGCTGCGGCTGCGACCCTGGCTGGCGGGTTTGTCGTGATGGCCTCCGTCACATGGATGCAGATGGTGCATCGGTACGGCCCCTGCGGCTTTGCCGTCGAGCAGTTCAGCAGCATGACCGAAACCTGGCCCGAAGAGGTCATTCAGGCCGATACCAAGCGGTGGCTTGCCCGGCGACGGCAGGGCTGCGCCGAGGGGCGCACACCCGCGTTGTGGAAAGAGATGGACTTCATCCGCTGGCGTGTGCGGGATGGCCGCACGATGCTGGTGACCGACCGGGCGACGCACGTCTCGGTGACCGTGCATGCGTCGGGTGGGTCGGGGAATGCCTCGGTCCAGCTTGAGGGGAGGGAAGTCACACGTGGACGGGTGGCGTCTGTTCTGCAGGTCGAGATTCCGCTGAAGCGGACGTGGCGGTCGTGGTTGCGCGTGGCTCACCGCATCGATGTGGTGGCGGATGTTCCGGTGACCCTCACCGTGGTGCCGCGATAGGCCGGTTGTCATCCGGTGATGTTCCAACTGCGGCCGCACATCGCAGCGGAGCAGTTCATCGCCCGCGTGCGGGTGCAGCAGCAGAACGGGTATCTTCTTGCGTTCCTTGAAGACCAGGGGGCGGTGCGGGCGGTTGCGGGGTTTCGATTTGTTGAGAACCTCTATTCCGGACGTGTTCTCTACGTGGACGACCTGGTGACCGACCAGAAGGACCGCTCCCACGGCCACGGCAAGGCGCTGTTCGACTGGCTGGTGGCTCGGGCTCGGGCCGAAGGGTGCCAGACCCTCGAATTGGATTCGGGTGTGCAGCGATTCGAGGCCCATCGGTTCTACCTCGTCCAGCGCATGCTGATCACCGCGCACCATTTCAGGCTGACACTGTAGGGCCTGTGACGTCGATCATCCGCTTTTCTCCGTGCCTCCCTGTGAAAAGGCTCAAGGCGTATCATCTGTGGTCATGACCATATTTGGACGGTTCCTCACGGTCGCGGCAGTGGTGGCGGCAGCATCGGTCCAGGCGCAACGCGTCGACGACCCGATCTCCCGGATTCGCGAGGTCGACATCAAGGCTGACCTGTTCACGCTGGCCGGTGATGAGATGCGCGGCCGTGAGGGCGGCACCCTCGACGAGATGGACGCGTCGGTCTGGATCGCCGAGCGCGCCCGCGAGGCGGGGCTGCTGCCGGCGGGGGACAACGGCACGTACTTCCAATTTTTCCCTCTTGAACGGTTTCGCACGTCTGCCGGCAGCACGGTCACGATCGGCGGGACGGCGCTGCGTATGGGACGCGATGTCGTGACCGATGCGCCCCTTCTCGCGATGGTGGACGCGCCCGTCGTGGTGACCACGACGGAGGCGGCAGCGACAGCTGAGGTCACAGGCCGCGCGGTGGTTGTGCGGTTTATGCCGCCGGTCGTGGACCCTGCGGCACCAGCCCAGTCAGGCGCAGCCGCCAACGTGCTTCGCAATTGGGCGCGCGCGCTCCAGCGCACCGTCGCACCCCTGGAGCCCGCGGCCATCATCGTCCTGGTGGGTGATGCGCACACCGACCAGTGGAATCGGGTGGCTTTTCCGTTTTCACGCGGGACGTATGCCCTTGATATCGAAGGTACGGTGGCGCCGCGCACCCCAACGAAGGGCATCCCGCTGTTGTATGTGCGCGAGTCGGCGGCCGGGACCATCGCGGCCGAGGCTCGGGTGGAGGCCGCGATCTTCACTGACACCTTCACCTATCCGTCCGTCAACATCGTCGCCAAGCTGCCCGGTCGCGATCCCGCGTTGGCGAATGAATACGTGCTCTTCAGCGCGCATCAGGATCACGACGGCGAGCGGTATCCTGTCAACGGAGATGCCATCTGGAACGGCGCCGATGACAATGCGACGACGGCGGTGGCACTCCTGGCGATCGGCCGCGCGTTTGCGGCAGCACCTGGACGACGATCCGCGCTGTTTGTCTGGCATGGTGCGGAGGAACGGGGACTGATGGGGTCGCGGTGGTATGCCAAGAAACCCACCGTGCCAATCGCCTCGATCGTCGCCGTGCTCAATGGCGACATGATGGGCCGCAATGATCCGAAGACGGCTGCGCTGCTGGGCGCATTGCCGCCACATCGCAACTCACCGGACCTGGTCGAGATGGCGCATCAGGCCAACCAGGCCATCACCCGGTTCGAGGTGGATTCGTCCTGGGATGAGCCGACCCATCGCGAAGGCTGGTATTACCGGAGCGATCACCTGCCCTATGCCCGCGTCGGCATCCCGGCGATCTTCTTCTCGACGCTGTTGCACCCCGACTACCACACGCCGTTCGACAACCCGGATCGGATCGACATCGAGAAGCTGACGAAGATGACCAAGTGGATGTACGCGACCGGCCGTGCGGTCGCCGAGCGTGACGTGCGGCCCGCCCTTGACCCGACGTTCAAGCTTGAACGCTGCCGCGACTTTACCGGGAACTACTGCGGGTGACTGGCTCGGCGACCTCTTGCACGGTCACTGACGCAATCCACCGGTCCACACGTTTCTCGAGAATCGTCAGCGGCAACGCGCCGCCGCCGAGCACGGTGTCGTGGAAGGCGCGGATGTCGAACTTCGCGCCGAGTGCGGTCTCGGCCTTGCGACGCAGTTCCTGCATCTTCAGCATGCCGATCTTGTAGCTGGTGGCCTGGCCTGGCAGCACCATGTAGCGACGAATCTCTGAACGCGCCTGGGCTTCGGTGGTGGCGGAGTTCGCGAGAAAATATTGCACCGCCTGTTCCTCCGACCAGCCCTTGGCGTGCAGGCCGGTGTCGACCACGAGGCGAATCGCGCGCCAGATTTCCGAGCCAAGGCGACCAAAACGCGAGTACGGAGTTTGGTATGTGCCGGGCATCTCGCGCGCGAGCCACTCCGAGTAGAGTCCCCAGCCTTCTGCATACGCCGTGAACCCGGCCTGCCTCCGGAACGTTGGAACGCTCGTCAATTCCTGTGCGATCGCCAGCTGCATGTGATGGCCGGGCAGACCCTCGTGGTACGCGATGACCTCGAGCTCCGACTTCGGCATGGCCTTCATGTCGGAGAGGTGCGCGTAGTAGACGCCGGGCCGCGACCCGTCGGGCGTGCCGGGAAAATAGTGCTGCGCGGCGCCGGGTTGCTCGCGGAATGCTTCGACCCGCTTCACCACGAGGTCGGCTTTCGGCAGGAGACCGAAGTAGTTGGGCAGCACCGCCTTGATCTTGTTGATCGCGGCGGTGGAGTCGTCGAGGTAGGCCTGACGGCCTGCGTCGGTGTCCGGATAGTAGTAGACCGGGTTGTCCTTGTTGTCGCGAAGTTCTGCGAAGAAGGCCGGGAGGTCACCCTTGAAGTTCACCTCGTCCTTGATCGCCAGCATGTCGGCGCGCAGTCGGGCCACCTCGGCCAGGCCGATCGCGTGAATCTCGTCGGCCGTTAATGTTGTCGTGGTCTGATTGGCGAGTCGTTCGTTGTAATACGCCCGCCCGTTGGGCAACACGCTGACACCAGACGTCGCCTCCGACGTTTTGGCGCGATCGAGCGTCTGCCACGCGATCAGTTCGGTATAGGCCGCCTTGAACGGGCCGGTCAGCGCCGTCCGTGCCTCCGCCGTCATCGTGTCCGCGCGCGTCTGATCGATGGTGCCCTTCTTCTGCAGGTCGGCAATCTTCGTCTTCACATCCGCCCACACCGCACTGTCGGTGCCACTCTCGTCAAACGGCGCGCCCGTGATGAGTTTTGTCGATTCCTCAATGACGATATCGAACGAAAAACGAGGCGGCCGCACGCCTTCGACGGCATTGCTCTTCGAGACCTCGATCAACTGCCTCAGCGCCCGTCCGGACTCCTTGATGCGATTGATGTAGGCGTCCATGTCGCTTGCGCCCTCGACGACGTGAAACGCAATCAGCAACTGCGGCAAAAACGCGTGGACCGCGGTCATCTGTTCAAAGACGTACGCGTTGGTGCGGAAAGGGAGCGCGGCCTCGGTCTGCTCCAACTGGTAGATCCAGGTGTCGTAGGACGTTTGCGCTTCAGGCGTGAGCTTCGCGTAATCGAATGACTTGCGCATCTGGGCCACAGACGCGCGCTGCCAGGCAATCTGTTTGTCCTGTGCGGCGATCGACATGTCGTCGATGGCATTCGATTTTCGGCCGAGAAAGGTCTGCTGAATCGGACTGAAGGCGAGCTGCTCTTCGAACTTCTGTTCGAACCACGCGTTGAGGCGTGTCGTCTCGTCGGTCTGGGCGGCCGGGACGATGGGGGTCAGGAGCAGCAGGCAGGCGGTCAGGACGAGGAAGGCGCGCTTCATGTCCTTGAGCATACCGTCAGTCGCCGAGTGTTATCCGCAGGACGTCGAGCAGTCCGGCGCGGGTGAAGGGCTTGTCGAGTCGCGGGTATTGCTGCCGGGCGCCAGGCTCGGCGTCGTGGTAGCCCGACATCAGCACCACGCGGAGTTCGGGGCGTTGCACCTGCAGGATTCGCGCGAGTTCCGGGCCGCGCATGCCGGCCATGACCACGTCGGTCAGCAGAAGGTCGATCTGCTCCCGCGCAAAAATGACCTGCGCTTCGGCAGGCGATGCGGCCTCAAACACCGTGTACCCGGCGTTGGTCAGCGTTCTCACGGCCACCCGGCGCACGGGTTCTTCGTCTTCCACCACGAGGACGGTGGCCTGGGCGGTTGACGCGGGGAGTGTCATGGGCGGTGGCACCGCCGGTAGCGGCACCGGGGGCACGGCCGGCGCCTCGATCCGCGGCAAATGGATGGCGACCGTCGTGCCCTCGTCCGGCTGGCTCGTGATGGTGATGAAGCCATGGGCACTCTGCACCACACCGTAGGTGAAGGCGAGGCCGAGCCCGGTGCCCTTGTCCACATCCTTCGTCGTGAAAAACGGTTCGAACAGATGACTCAGCACGTCCGGCGTCATGCCCACCCCATCGTCACGCACGACCAGGCGGACGTAGTCACCGGGTGTGGCGGAGAAGGCCGGCGGGATGTCCGCGTGTGTGACGGCGACGGAGGCAATCTCCACACGAATGCTGCCGCCGTCAGGCATCGCATCGCGCGCGTTCACCACAAGGTTCAGGACCACCTGCGCGAGATCCTGCGGATCGATCAGGCTGACGACTGGCGCCGCCGACGGCTGAATCGCCAGTTCGATGTCTTCGCGAATGAGCGGAATCAACAGTGACTCCAGTTCGTGCACGGCGGTGTTTACATCGACGTGGGTCAGCCCGATATCGCGCTTTCTGGTAATCCCCAGCAACTGCCGCGTCAGCGTGGCGCCGCGTTCAGTGGCATGCCGAATCTCCGCAAGGTGCCCGCGCCCATCCGCAGACACATGGTCGGTGAGCAGGTCGGCGTACCCCATGGTGATGGTGAGCAGGTTGTTGAAGTTGTGGGCGACACCGGCGACAAGCTGACCAACGGCTTCCATTTTTTGTGCCTGTCGCAGTTTGGCCTCGGTCGCCGTCGTTTCCTCAAGTGCGCGGATGGCGCGCGCTTCACTGGCCTGCCTAGCCTCAAACGCTTCGGAGCGGCCGGCGACAAGGTGTGTGCCCAGAAAGCCGATGGTCGCAAAAATGCTCGCGGGAATCAGGCCGAATTGCACCACATCAGGCGGCGACAGCCACAGGGCCCAGGCGAATCCGCCGACGGTGGCGAGAGTGCCGGAGCCGCGCGTGCCCCACCTGGCGGACACGTAGATCGCGAAAAACATCAGGGCAAAGGGTGCCGGGGTAAACAGTGGCCACGTCGTGCGGGTGATGACACCGGCCACGCCGGTCGCCACAATGGCGAGCGCATAGACGCGCCCGCCGCTCAAGCGGACCGGTGTGTGAAGCGGCACTGGTGACACTGTTTCCAGTATGCGGTGTTCGCGTCAGCGCCGCGCACGAATCGTCACTGTGTAGTGGTTCTCCGCGTTGAGATTGACCAGTGCGACAAACATCCGGCCATCACGTGTCCGGCCGACCGTGCCCGACTGCGACACGCCCGAGACCGCCCATCCTGCGGGCAGGATCACGGTGTTGCGGAGGCCGTGGAGCTCGCGTGCGAACACCAACTCGCCGTTGACCAGGCGGTAGCCATCGCTGCCCACGCCGGACACTCTCAGATGTGCGCTCTGTTTGTCGTTCGTCATGGGTATCGCGAGCGCCACGGTGGTGACCTTGCCGTTCCGTACCGGGACCAGGGGTTTGGCGGTATCGAGGTCCACGACCTTCAAATCCGACAGCGCGAGGTAGTTCAGCACGTCCAGGGTGGCCGTCGCTCCCTTGCGCGGGTCACTGTAGGTCTGCTCGACGGTGAACCTGCCGGTCTCTGGTGCGCCGAGGTCGTACAGCGTCTTTATGTCGTCGAAAAAGACATCCTTGAACGGGCTTGGCGTGAACGAGGTCGTGGTCTTGGTGGCATGCACCGTGAGGTTGTTGGCCTGCCCGCTCGGATTGGCAAAGGCAAGCTTGAGGCGGCCATCGGGCAGCGTGGCCATCTGCGCGGCCACGTTCGACGACTGCAGGGCATACCCTTTCGGCAGCACGACGCCGAGACGGTAGCCACTCAGGCTGCGCACCCACACGATGTTGTCGCCGTTGACCTGATACGTGCGTGCGTCGGTGTAGGTCTTGTAAATGAGCACACGACCGATGCCGCCTTCCGGTATTGGGAAGGGGAGCGTCGCGCGAATGGCGTACTGGCCGTTCGCCCCGAGGTCGTAGGTGAACTTCACGGGGAGGCCGGAGCGCGGATCAAACACCGAGATGTTGGTGCCCATGCTGCCTGCACGCGTGGCATTGGTGATCTCCGTCGCGCCGGCCCGCGCGCTCTCCAGCAGATAGGTGATCGCAAACGCCTCGGACCCGGGCTCGAGAATTTCGTACTGCGTGTAGGCATCCTGAGAGAACAGACTTGAGGATGGCCCAGCCGGCATCAGCGATCCGTCGTCGTTGATCCGTCCGCCAGGAAACGCGGTGCCGCTTGCAGCGCCGCGGCCCTGGCCTTGTCCGTCAGCCACCAGCCAGATTGCACAGGCACACACGAGGACAATGGTGGAGACCAGGCGGAGGCGGTTCGGCATGATGCGGATTCTACACCTCCGGTCACTTCAGCCACGCGAGGACTTCGCGTTCGAGCAAGTCAAGCGGCAGGGGGCCTTGGCGGAGGATGGCCTCATGGAAATCCCTGATGTCGAAGCGGGACCCCAACTGGGCTTCGGCCCTGGCGCGCAGGTCGAGAATTTTCAGCATGCCGAACGTGTATGCGAGTCCCTGTCCCGCCTCGGTGATGTGTCGGTCGGTCTCGGCCGTGGCTGGTCCGTTCTGGAAGCCGGTGTTGTCGGCCATGTAGGCGATGGCTTGATCGCGTGTCCAACCGAAGGCGTGGACACCGCTGTCGACCACGAGGCGAACGGCACGCCAAATCTCATAGGTAAGTCGGCCGAAGTCGCTGTATGGATCGGTGTAGAAGCCGACGTCCTTCCCGAGGCGTTCGGCGTACAGGCCCCACCCTTCGGTGAAGACCGTCACGGCCAGGTCACGGCGGAACCCACTGAGCGCTGTGTTCTCCTGCGTGCGCATGATCTGCAGATGATGTCCCGGCACACCTTCGTGGAAGGCCAGCGCCTCGGCCACATAGAGCGGGCGAGCACGCAGATCCGACGTGTTGATGTTCACCCATCCGGCGCGTGAGCCGTCGGCCGCGCCTGCGTCGTAGTAGCCCGCCGACTGGCGAAGGGCAATCCGCTCGGGAATCGCCCGGATGCCATACGGGGCGCGCGGCAACTGGCGGAACAAGCGTGGCAGCTCACCATCCATCCGTTTTGCTGCGTACGACACCGCTTTGAGATAGTCCTCTTCGGTGCGCACGGTGAAGCGGGGATCGGTCTGCAGGAACGTCATGAACTCCGCGAGGCTTCCGGTGAAGCCCGCCCGTGTCTTGACCTGTTCCATTTCGCCGCGGAGTCGAGCGACCTCGCGCAGGCCCGTGTCGTGGACCTCGCGTGGCGACAACTCCAACGTCGTGTGCATCCGGATGCGGTGCTGGTAAAACGCCTCTCCGTCAGGCAGGGCGCTCAGCCCGAGCGTGGTGCGTGCGCCGGGACGATATTCGCGCCGGAGGAAGTCGAGGAACTCACGGAGCCCCGGCATCACCGACTCGTGCAACGCCGCCGTGCCATCCCGAAGGATGCGGGTGCGATCCTCGGCGGCAAACGTCTCCGGGATGTGGGAGAACGGCTCAAACAACCCGCTTCGTGTGACGTCGTCCACAATCTGCACGGCGACAGGTTCGTCGTAGCCCTCGAGCAGCCGGCGGGGCATCGTGCGCCCTGAGGCGAGCCCACGTCGCATCGCGGCAATGCGTTGCCGGGTATGTTCCTGCCAGGACTGCAGCTGCGCAATGTAGTTGTCGAAGTGGGCGACCGTCGTGAAGGCGAAACGATCAGGCAGGGCCGGCAGGTTGAAGTGAAACCCTTCCCGGCTGCCGATCGGAATCTCGAACGCGCGGAAGCGCAGCTCATTGAGCCGGTCGCGCAACTGCCGATGCAGAATCTCGGCGTCGACCTGGACAGCCGGGGACAGTGTGGTGCGGTCGAGCGCCGCGAGTCGGGTGGCGAAGACGGCCAGCGCCGTGGCCTCAGTCTGGAATCGTGTTTCCGAGACATCCTCCATGCGCCGCGCATACCGCGCCGGGACGCCCTCGGGAAGTGGGAGGGTGAAGCCCCGTCCCCGGAACGACGAGACCTCCTGAAGGAGTCGCGTGAAGTCGTCCTGGGTCGCAGCGGGCTGCGCCACGCACAGCGCGATCGTCGCGACCAACGCGACCAGGGAGGCCACGGCATGCCGGTTTGTCATGCCGTGATTCTACCTACGGTCTGATGGTGGATGTGGTGCAGACCGTGCCCGTGCCGCACGTCTGGGGGCAGTAGGACAGGGTCGGCGCGGGGTCGAAGCGGTTGACCTGCAACTCCGTTCGCCCACGACCGTTGTTGAGCACACCCACCGTGCCCAACTGGGCCCCTGCACTCACCGTCTGCCCGATGGATACCCGCACGTTGCTGACGTGGTCGTAGATGACCGACCAGACCGACGCATCGGAGGGGACCAGTGTGATCGCGCGGTCAACCCCGTGTTG
>Ga0163152_10004750_pt1 | contig 16524 bp, 12 predicted proteins | sample OliLakLV19MP8IB2_FD_148635 | JGI IMG/M metagenome (GOLD analysis project Ga0163152, IMG submission 148635) | Freshwater microbial mat bacterial communities from Lake Vanda, McMurdo Dry Valleys, Antarctica - Oligotrophic Lake LV.19.MP8.IB-2 | ecosystem: Environmental > Aquatic > Freshwater >... | reverse complement strand
AAACTGATTCCTCTTTTGATTCTCTGGAAGTGAAACTTTCCTGGTCCACGCGTCTTCTATTATTTGTCGCAGCCTTCATGAAAGATTGGGGCATGCTCACCAGTTTTTGCGTCTTTATCTCGATCATTGCCGGTATTTTCCTGGTTAGAATAGAAAAAGTGAAACCCCTCTGGCACCGGATACTTCTGTCGATTCCGGTCATTGGTCGCGTCATCCGAGAAGCGGTGACCGCTCAAATCGCCACGACCCTCAGCGTGCTCCTGTCCAGCGGTATTCCGCTCCACGACGCCGTCATCGCAACTGCGAATGCAACCGAGAATCGCCCCATGCGAGCGGCACTGCAGAACGCGCTCAAGCGGGTGGAAAACGGTCAGCCGCTTTCTCTGAGCCTTGAGAATGAAAAAGAATTTCCTCATCTTGTGGTCGCCCTGATCAGCACGGGCGAAGAGACGGGCAACTTGTCGGAGATGCTGCAGTATCTGTCCGAATATTATGAAGAACAGACGGAATTCACGGTAAAAAATCTTACGACGATGCTGGAGCCGGCTCTGTTGATCGGCATTGGCATTTTGGTCGGGTTCGTGATCCTCTCGATCCTTTCCCCCATCTACAGTGTTACGGGAAGCATCTGATCCCATACACAGACGGCGCGGAGGATTCACTCTGATAGAGGTCATTATCGTGATCGCCATTGCGGCAATGATCGCGGCGGCGGCAGTGCCGTTCATCGGCAAATTCCAACAGACCCAAACGCTGAAGTCGCTCTCCGAAGATATCATGCATACGCTCATCCTTGCGCAGAGCAACGCAGTCAATGGCGACCAGAGATCACGGTGGGGCGTACGCATTCTTTCTGGAACGTATGTGATGTATGCGGGCGCTTCGTATGCAACCCGCCTTCCCGCACGCGATGAAGCGCATGAGATCTTGATCCCCATCACCGCCAGAAATCAGAAGGAATTCACGTTTGAGGGAACGCACGGTCGCGCCGTGCGAAGCGGCATTCTTCAACTGACTGATCCGCAACTCAATACCGTAAAAATCCAAGCGAATGCGCTTGGCGGCATTTCTTTGGCTCTATGATCTCTCTTCTCTCATTATCGGCGGAGAGAAAAACCCTCACGTCTCGACGTGGAAGTGCGTTGGTAGAAGTGATTGTGGCAACAGCTCTGTTCATTCTCATTGTGAGTGGATTTGCGCGGCTCACCATCGGCTCATCGCTGACGCAGAGACAAGCACAGGAACAAACGGCAGCCGAGCTCTACGCCGCGGAGGGACTGGAGGCAGCGCGGTCCATTGGCGAACAGTCATTCACAAATCTTACAAACGGCACGTTCGGGCTTGATCAGCGATTCAGTGTGTTTGCTTTCTCCGGATCGAGCAATGTCTACAACGGCTATACCCGGCAAATGACGGTCGGCCCCGTCCTGCGCAGCAACTATGGAAAATTAGGAACGGGCGGGATATTGGACCCGTACTCAAAATCCATCGCCTCGACGGTGAATTGGACCGGACATCGCGGGCAACCGCTCTCCCTTTCACTCACAAGCGAGGTGACGGATTTTTTACATCCCCGCTGGCTTGTAGATGTTACCGCAGACTTCGGGCGCTATCGCAATGGAGTCGTCGCCACGGCAAATGGTGACGGCGAAGTGCGATTGGAGGGGCTCGGAAATATGAAGATTCCACAGAGCCGCTTCAATGTAACATTACCTACCATTGCAAACTCTCAGCATGTAGCCATTGATCCCTCATCCGACCGGCTCTATATTTCGACGCTGAACGATAATGGCGCCGCGGAGTTCTACGCGTACGACACGTCTGATGTCAGCAACAATGTTCTTTCACTGAGTGGTTCAACGGAACTGGGCAATACCAGCAACGGCTTCGCCATTGGCAGGGATTACCTCTATGTGCTGACAAGCACAAATGCGAATGAAGTCCGCGTCGTCCGCTCTTCCACGCTCACCATTGCATCAAACTGGAATTTGCCTTCTAAGGGCACGCCGAATGACATCGCCATCGATGAAACAACAAATCGGGCATACGTCGTCGTCAGCAACAATGCTCAACAGGAATTCTATGTCCTGGATATAGCGAATCCTCTTTCGCCCACCGTGGTCGTCGTAAACCAAGTGGAGATCGGCGCGAACGCAACGCGTGTCCTGCTGTACCAAAACTACGCGTTCCTCGCGGTTGCCAACAATGCGACAGAATTGCAGATGATCAATTTGAGCACGATGGCACGCACTACTTGTAATCTGCCTGGGAACCAAGCACTTACCGATATCGCCATCGATTCTGGCATTCTCTATACAGCGCGTGCTACCGGCGCAGAGAGCGAATTTGCAGGATATATTCTCAATCCGTCCGCTCCAAACGATTGCGCCTATCTGCTGGGAAACATCAATGGACAGGCTCAATTGACGGCGGGTGCAACTGAAATTTCCGTCTCTCCCGATCATTTGCTGGCATTCGTACTCGTTCGCTCGAACAGCAATGAATTGCAGATTGTCGATCTGGGAAATTATTCCACAACGCAAGCAAATCTCAACGGATCACAATGTGGCGGGCTGACATTTGCTGGAAAATTTCTCTACAGCGGCTGTTACGACAACACCAGCTCGATCCAAATCTGGCACGGACAAGGAACTGCAGGATTCCCTCTCTGGGGAACGTATACATCACCGATGTATGATTCTGGAAAAAATGCAGCTCTTTGGGAAAAAGTACAATGGACGCAGAGCGGAACGGGATCCATCAGTCTCCGGCTGCGCACGGCGAATTCTAGCTTCAATCTCAAGCGCGCGCCCTGGGTGGGCAGCGGAGGATTGAAATCCACAACGTATGCTTCGGGCGATTGGCGAGATATCACGCCTGATCCCGGAACCACGGGGACGCGATGGATACAGTGGAAAGCGACCTTCACAGGCAGCGGTGTGCAGACGCCGATTTTGGAAGATACCCTCCTCATGTTCCGATGATTCCCCGTTTCTTCCTCAAAGGCCTTGCAGAATCTCTGAAATATAAGCGACAGAGAAACGGTTTTACGCTGATCGAAATCATCATCTACGTCGCGCTCGCATCGATTGTTCTGGTAGCTGTTTTGCAAAGCATGTTGCTTGTCGTCGGCACGCGCGAACAAACACGCGGACAGACAGACCTTCACTATGCCGTTCGGTATGGCCTGGAACGCATGCGCAGAACCGCATGGAACGCACAGGGAGTAAATGTAGCCGCTTCGCGTTTTCAAACAAACAGCGGCGTTCTCTCTTTGCTCATGAGCGGAGCATCACTGAATCCGACTGTGTTCAGTCTCTCCGGCAGCCGCGTCTACGCCCGGGAAGCGAGCGGTACGGCTTTGCCGCTCACACCTCCCAGTGTCCGCGTCGATCAATTGCTTTTCACCAAACTTACGGCGACCGGCGCACATGCGACCATTCAAATTCTTCTCCAGGCAACGGACATCACAAAAAATGTGCCTAAACCCGCCCAAGTGCTGATGCGATCTTCCGTTACTCTTCGCCAATGATCACTCGATCGACAAACAACAGGCCAGGCATGACGCTGCTCATCACGGTCATTATCTTGGGCATCGTCGCTTTAGCAACCGGACTGAGCATCGCTTTACGCGCCGTGGGCGAATTGGACATGGGAAATGCGGGGACGCAATCCGAACAAGCACAAGCAGTCGTAGATGCCTGCATGGGAGAAGCGCTGATCAAAATAGGTCGCGATGCAACGTATAGTGGAGAAACTCTGACGATCGGACAAATCGCATGCACCATTGGAGTGACCATAAACGGAACGAGCCGTACGGTCACCGTAACAGCGCTTTCTGGCCGCTGGACGCGCGCTGTGCAAACCACGGCTGCCGTGACTGGCACAGGAGTGACACTCAGGAGATGGCAATCGATTGAATAAAGATCTTCCAAAATGCTATAAAAAGAAATACTTCCTCTTCTCCTACGTCGTAGTGAGATCGCGGCTTGTGCGAAGAAAAACAAGAAACAGGTAAAAATCTTTCTTATCGCGAAGACGATAGAGAAACGTGTATGATGACAGGCGCGTATGTTTTCTTTCTTTTTCGCCCCGACGTATATCGGTCTGCAGTGTACAGATACGGTGATTCGCGCTGTGCTTATAAAAAAAGGATGCGTGGAAGGGCGCGTCAGAGGTGTCCTGCCCAGTGGCATCATCGCAAACGGCATCATTCGCGATCCCGCAAAGTGCAAAGAAATACTGATCACCATCCTCACAAAACTCACCCCCGATTTCCGTCGAGCATCCATCGCGCTCTGTTTGCCGCCGGAAAAAGTCTACTGCCAAGCGTTATCGCTCCTGCCGGATCAGAGCGGGAAACCGGGTGTACTGCGAGATATCGCTTCGCTCATCCTTCCAGAGCCCTGGGAAGAACTGAAAATTGTGTCTCGTCCCTTTTCGAAAGGTCCAAAAGGTCTTGTGCTTGTATGCGCAGTGCGCAAAGACTTTCTGCAAAGTTACCTGGATCTCTGCACAAGCACCGGTTCGCGCATGAGATGCATCGCAAGCGCGAGCTCATTCATGGGAGCCGCTCTGCAAAAAACTTTGGAGAAGCATGCGCATCCTCTTCTGGTTTATGAACCATCGGATCCAAGCGAATCCGCCACGATCACACTGTTCCAAGAAGGTCAGCCCATCGAAGAATTGATTGTCCGGGATTCAAGTACATTGCCAAGCGCTGTCTTCACCTTCTGCCAGCAAGAAAAGCAGAGACAGATCATCATCGATTCCATCTCCGCGCTTGGAAGCAGCGAACTCATTACAAAGCTCCAAGCGGCGCTTTCGCCAGTGACTCCGAAAAAAGCGAAGCCAAAGGCTGCTCCGAAGAAAAAGACGAAAAAGGCAGAGGCAGACATCGAAACCGTTTCTGAGCCGGTCATTCAAGCAGCGATTATTCCGGTAGAATCAGCGGTTCCCAAACTCTCGGAAAAAGACAGAGAATGGGTTTGCGTGGAGGCGGCTGGGATGGAGGCAAAGGGAGGGGTGGTGTCGTTTGTGTAAAAAAATCACTCATCGATGTGAGGCCTTCATATTTGCATAATATAATAAATAGTATAAATTGCAACTATGCACATCGTCCTTGTCCGACATGGCGAATCTGAGATGAATGTTCTCCACCGACAACGCAATATTTTCAACGGGCAAGCCGAAACGCCTCTTACTGCTCATGGAATAGGCCAAGGATTGGAAGCTGGGAGAAAGCTTGCTGCCATGTCAAAGATCAAAATCTCGTTAGCTGTTAGTTCTACGATTCAACGCTCCATTGATACTGCAAGAATCGTTCTCAATCAATTGCCATATGATATTCCTTTCCTACTCTCGGACGCACTACGCGAGCGTTCATTGGGTATCTTTGAAAACAGATTTGTGGATGAGGTATTTGAAAAATATCCGGAGTATCGTGATGATCCGGGGTTAAAATATTTTCGAGGACACTTTATTCAGAAAGCTCCTGGTGGCGAGAACTTAACGGAGGTGACAGTACGCGCTTGGTCTGCTTTTATAGAATTTGAGGCGCAGTGCAATGGAGACTTAATGATCTTCTCACATGCCACGACCATTCGTTGTCTTGTGGGGAAGGCACTCAATCTGACTGAAGACCAAATCGTAAAGTTGGAAATACCAAATGCAACACCCATCATTTTAAAGAAGAAAATGAACGGATATGAGTGCGAAGATACGTTTGCATTGCAAAAATAGTTCTATTCGTTCATTTCAGAAGACGAAGCAATCGCTATTTCGCGTTCTCTTGCTCTCACTTCTTTAGATAGGGAGATAATTTTGACCACAACTCTTCCGTTCCCAATTCACTCTTCACAATATAGTCCTCTGCCCCCATTTTCTCGCATTTCTTCTTATCAATTTGCTGACTGAGATTGGTCAGAATAATGATAGGGAAAGAAATCTTTTGCTTATTTTTTTTCAAGCGTTCTAACACCTCAAAACCATCCACTTCTGGCATGAGAAGATCGAGCAGCATTAAATCTGGTGTTATGGTCTTGAGCGTATCAATGGCTTGTTGTCCATTATAGACGGTCGTTACCTCTACGCCTTTCTGCTCCAGATTCATTTTATAAAGGCTGGCTATAAATTCTTCGTCTTCAACGATGAGAATATGCTTCTTGTCGTTCATACAGAGAGGGGAAGCCAGAGAGTGAAGGTGGTGCCTTTATTCTCCTCGGAAGTAAAAGAGATGGTTCCTTTTAGGATTCTAGTGAGAGATGCAACCAGGTACAATCCCAGACCGGTACCATCAGTCTTTTTCTTTTGTGCATTATCGGCGCGGAAGAATTTTGTAAAGATCTGATTCTGCAGATGGCTCGGAATACCTATACCCGTGTCTGTCACGTCGATACGGATTTTGTCCTTCTCTTGGCTCAGGACGATGGATACCCTGCCCTGCGCCGACGTATACTTGATGGCGTTGCTCATCAGGTTCGTGATGATTTCTTTCAGAAGCTTCCTGTCGGTATGAATACTGAGGTTCGACGGACAGTCAATAACCACCTCCTGCTTCTGTATTTCAAATTCAGTACGATGTTCGTCTTCGATCTCTTTGAGAAGAACATCCAGTTTTACAGCATCTTCCTCAAGCCTGACTGTTCCTGCTTCCACGCGCGAAACATACAGAAGTGCACTCACTGTCTCAGCTAAATGAATTGCGTACCGTTGAGCGCGTGTCAGGATGTCGCGCTGTGGCTCGCTGACAGATCCGACAATACCTTTTAAAAGAGTTTCGATAGCAAGTCGCAGCGCCGTAATAGGTGTGCGAAGCTGATGGGATGCGAGTGATACAAAATCGGACTTCGCCTGATCAACACGTTTTTTCTCGGTGATATCTTCAATAATCGCGACGAAGAACAAAACTTGTTCTTTTTCCTTTACAGGGTAAATCGTCACATGCGTATTGAAACGACTTCCATCTTTTCGCAGACTTACAAGTTCATCGGTGTCGAAGACTTCCCCTTTTATGATTTTTTCAATAAAGCGTGGCTCAAAAGTTGACTGCTGGTCAGACGGAATAAATACGGCAGACGCTTCCTTGCCTTTCACCTCATCCAGCGTAAGACCATACAATTTCTCGCAAGCAGGATTAATATAATGGATTTTTGTTTCGCTATCCGTGATAACTGTGGCGCTTAGCGACGCAGATACCGCCTGCTGGAACTTGTGTGCGTTTGCCGTTTCCCTGTCGGCCCTCTCCTTTGCCACCCGCAGCTTCATGGTGGCAGAAACAATACGAAGAGCAAACAGAGTGCTGATGAGTAAGGCAAAGATATAAATTCCCATCACGCGCTGCATGTTTGAATTACGCTGGAGAAACGCAAGATCCTCCGGCTGAGTCACGATAACTCCCCAGCCATATCGTTTTACTGGTTCATATGCTGCAAGACGTTTTTCTTTTTCGATGGGATTATAAACGACGCTGATGCCTCGCTGGCCACGGAGTGCATTTTGAACGACAGGCACGCTCGAAAAATCGATAATATCGTCTTGTACCGGGAATCGGGGATGCGCAACAAGGTGACCACGCTGATCGACAATATACACAAATCCCGCTTCGCCGACTTCGATATCTCGTATCCATTGCATTATGCTTTCAAGCTTGACCTGCAATACCAGTATGCCCAGTGCGCGCTGCGGAACCTGCGCATTCTCATAAATTGGTATCGCTATGGCGATTACGTTATAACGTGGTTCTGCACTCCGTTTGTACACCTCGGAAACGTAAGGTTCTTTAGTCCTGTCTATTCCCCGATACCAGTCGCGGTCCGCAAAGTTTTTTCCGCGTACGCCTGGAAGCTCGGGAGTATCGGCCATCAACGTGCCGTCGGTATCAGCCAAGAAGACACGCTCGATCACCGGGAAATCGCTCGGCACACTCTCGAGAATCTTTACGGCGTTGCCCCATTTCCCCTCGGCGATAAACGTCCGGAATTGGATACGTCCCGCAAGCGAACGTCCCACATCCACAAGGTGATCAAGTCGCTCCTGCACAACCGTTGCGGAGAGGGACGCAATAGTCTCTCTGCGCGCCAGGGTTGCCTGCGTCAAATCGTGTTCCATCCAATTGTAAATTGGAATAAGAAGCACGATAAGCGGCACGATAAGAAGCAGCGCTTGACGCGCTTCCCACAGAAATGCCGAGAGGCGCCTTATTAAGAGAAAAATAGAAGGTACGCGTGAGGTGATGAAATCTATCTATTATAGCATTTTTCTTTACTAATTGGAAACCAGTTTGGCACTGGTATAGCGCGTACAAACGCTAATCTGAAGCTCTATTATTAGAAATTTTTCTCCTCTTATGTAAGCTATAAAATGGTCGATTTTGTATGGGTAGCATAGGCGTCGCAATTTACTATAAAGTGCTTTTTTCACTCAGCGTTATAGGCTCATTTTACTTCGATTGTGCTCATGATCCCCTCTCTCAGAAAATCTGAATAGGTGCTGTCTGCATGAGGCGCAGAAACATGCAGGTAATATCCCTCGCGAGGAATGAAGACTGCAACGAAACCGGGCGATAGATTATCCTTTTGAGCGACATCGAGACGGATAATAGGCATGCCATTGAGTTCCGCGTCGTACCGCTGAACTTTGCCGGCGCTCTTCTCAATATCCTTGATCCGATCTTCCATGGTGACGGCGTTCGTATCAACCTTCTCGACAATCACTGCCTGATTCAGATCGCCTTCATCATCGATAAACACTTCGATTCGCCCAAGCTCCTTCCAGTTCTCCCCTCCAACACTGCCAATGAGCGGATACTGTAGTGTGAATGATCCATCGGGAGCGCGGTACTGCTTCCATGAAGCGGTGAATGGTCCATATGGAAAGTTTGTAAAACCGCCGCGATGGGTGAGTTCAGGTACGATCCAAAAGCCGTTTCGTTCATTTTCACCTGTCCAGAAACATTGCATCCCATTGGTCTCAATCGTTGTATCGCCACGAACATCGCAGGGCTTCCCAAGAGCTATTGTATTGGCAGCCTCCTCAGTTTTCAGAGCAGGGGCAGCAGCACAAGAACTGAGCACCAGCGATACTGCAATCAGACTGACAATAGAACGGGCTGAAGGCATAGAGGATCTGAAAATAGTAGAGAAGACTTTATAATAAATTGCGAAGCGTTTCTGGTCCACTGTATTGGGCGAAGCTACAAAAGACTATCTCATTCATCTTTCAGGCTTTGTAACCTCTTTTTCCGAAACTCTCTTCCTGATCCTGACTTTAGAAATTTCTCGTACGACGCTGCTTGTTCTCTATGTAAAAAAGCAGAAAACTGGATAATTTTCCATGGAACATATTTCGCAGTTGATGAAACTTCTCCACGGTTATGTTTTCCGAGTCGACCCTCAAGATGATCGGTCAGCCCAACATAGGACTGCCCATTTTCATTTTCCAATATGTATACATAGGACCACATAGAATATTTTGAAATATTTCATGGCTTGCCAGCCGGAGCGCAGCCCGCATTGCAAGCGTAGCGTCCGCCTGCGCTCTTGCTCCGGCGGACAGCCTACGCTGCGCGTAGGCTGGTGCCGTGGAGAAGACTCGAACTTCCACAACCTTGCGGTTACACGCCCCTCAAGCGTGCGCGTCTACCAATTTCGCCACCACGGCAGGTGGTCTTTCTAGCTGAGACAATACCCCTAGTGCAATGGCTAGTCTCGTCGGAGCCACGCAGACGTGGCGGAGACGGACGCCACCACGGCAGGTGGTCTTTAAAAGCCCTTGGCCCAAAGAACAGAGCCCGAAGAGTGTAGCAAGCGGCGGCACAAGAGGAAAACCGGTTTTTGCCATCCTTTTGCCGTTTTTAGCTTATTTTGTCCAAAGAGCTGCGCGTGTTGCCTGCCTCTTCCTCCACCCGCGCAAAAGGATACCTTTGTCCTTCGGACGAGGATTTATGGTTTAAGAGCCCCGCCAACAATAATTGTAGACGGTCATGGAACTCATCTTTTCTATTTCCAAGCTCAATCGTCGGCGTGGCTGTGAATTCCTCTTGCAGCGCGAGGGCTTCTTTTTGTCTCGTTGAAACGCTTTTTTTGGACTGGCCCGGGGCAAGCATGGTGATTTGCTTATCAAAATAATCTGCGGGGCTTTGGGTGGATTCAGCTGCTTTGTTCGTCATCAAAGAGGGAGGAAATTGGACACAGTCTACGTTCGGCGTTTTTCACGTCAACGACGAAGAAGGCAAATAGACCTAAACCTCATTTGTTTGGCAAATAGCCTTAAGAAATCACTACGGAACCATCCGCATCAATCTCTCTTTTTCCTTCTCGGGAAGCGGCAAGCCCTTGATGAAATCCTTCAGGCCCTGACGCGTCATTTTCTCGCCGCGTGTCAGCTCTTTCAGTTTCTCGTAGGCGCCCTGAACGCCATAGCGCCTGAGCACCGTTTGGATCGCCTCGGCAGCCACTTCGGGACGCGATTGGAGTTCGCGCTTCACTTGGTCTTTATCCAACTGAAGCTTGGTCATCCCCTTCTGCAGCGATCGCACGGCCAGATGGTGATACCCAAAGGCGACGCCGATGGAGCGCTGGACGGTGGAATCACTGAGATCGCGCTGGAGGCGGCTGATCGGGAGCTTGTCGGCGAAGTGGTGAAACAGTGCATTTGCGAGGCCAAGGTTGCCCTCTGCATTCTCAAAATCGATCGGGTTCACTTTGTGCGGCATGGTGGAAGAGCCGACTTCCCCGGCGATCACGCGCTGGCGGAAGATGCCGCGAGCGATGTACATCCAAATGTCGCGGCTGTAATCCAGGAGAATCGTATCGATGCGATGTAGCAGATGACTCAGTTCCGCGATGTCATCATGCGGATTGATCTGGGTTGTGTCTTGGAGCGGGATCAAACCGAAGCCGCGGACAAACTTGTCGCGGAATGCGGGCCAGTTCACATCGGGGTACGCGGCCAGGTGCGCGGAGAAGTTTCCAACCGCGCCACCGAGTTTTCCCTGCATGCGGAATACTTTCAATTGATCGAGTTGACGCTGCAGGCGCGATGCGAAGACGGCGAATTCCTTGCCGACAGTCGTCGGCGTGGCGGGCTGGCCGTGCGTGAGGCTGAGCATCGAAATATTTTTCGTCGATGCTGCGATCTTGCGAATTTCAATATGAAGCGTCTGCAGCGACGGAAGAATCACTTCTTTCAACGCACGATGAATCATCACGCCGTAGGCGAGATTGTTCACATCCTCGCTCGTGAGGGCGAAGTGGACGAACTCGGCGTATTTCCCAAGCCCGAGCTTGTGTACCTTGGTCTTCACATAATACTCCACCGCTTTCACATCGTGATTCGTTGTTTTCTCCGTGTCCTTCACCGTTTGCGCTTCGCGATCATCGAAAGCATCGACCAGCGCGAGCAATTTTCCTTCCAGCTTCGGCGTGAGCGGCGGCAGTTCGCGAATCTTCCCTTCCTTGGACAGCGCGATGAAATAGCGGACTTCCACCAGCAACCGCGCGCGGTTCAGCGCGACTTCACTGAAGCAGGCCCTGAGTCCCTCCATCTGCGAAGCATAACGGCCGTCGAGGGGCGAGAGGGCGGAGAGGATGAGGGTATAATAGAGGAATGCTTGGGGAGAGGGAAGATGAGGAAAAACGGGAAAAGACTCGAAGGACTCAGAGGACTCAGAGGATTCAGAAGATTCAGAGGAGAGGATTGCAGAAGAAAGACAACGGAGGAGAAAAAGAAATTCAAAAAAGAATTCCTTATCTTCTTCTGAATCTTCTGAGTCCTCATTCTCACACCACCAAATGCAGCACAAAAATCAAACACCATCCCAAAAAGACTCCCAGCCATCCGATCGCGAGTGATTTCGCCCACGGCAGCCGATCGATGCCGCGGAGCAAGAAATAGCCGAACGGAATGATGACCGGGGAGATGAAACGGAAATCCTGGTTTGGCGCATAGGGCGTTATCCATGCATAAGCAATCAAGCCGGCGAGGAGGCAGCCGAGCATCAGGACATGCGGCAGCGCGGCATGAAAATTTTTCCTGATATCAGTGATGAGTCCGTAGAGAAAAATCGGAATCGACGGGAGGCCGATAACGTACAGAAATTGGATGATCCAATGCATCCGGAATCCGAATCTGAATTCTCCCGTGAACGCGGAGCGGTAGAAAAATTCCCAAAAATACTGTCGGAAGGGCGTTTTCGCCCATGTGCCGTTATGAACAAATTCCACGACGCGCGCGGGATTGAAGATCAGAAAATCCGTCCAATGGCGGGTGACTTTCAGAAAATGATTCAGACGAATCTCGTTGCTGACCCAGATCACATCCTGCTGTTCCGTCACCAGCCGCAGCCAGAAAAACCATCCTGTCAGAAGCAGAATGGCACCCGCGCCTGACAGAAAGATTATCAACCGCTCGCGCGGAGGCAGCCTCCGTTGCAGCATAACCGCGCCGCAGAGCACTGGCAAAAATAAGAGCATGCTGCTTTTCGTGAGCAAGCCGAACGCAAAGCTGAAAATCATGCCCGCCGCATCGATCCGTTTTCCCTCTTCCCAATAGCGCAGAAGAAAAAAGACGAAAAGAAACGAGAGAGCTTGCAGCAGAACATCGTTGCTCAGGCGCGAAGAGAAAAAAACAATGCCCGGAAATACGGCGATGAGAACGGCGAAAAGTAAGGCGAACAAACGGTTGTCGCGAAACATCATTCGCCCGATTGCAATACCCAATGCCGCCACAGCCATCGAGAGCAGGAGCGAGAAATGTTGCGCGAAAGAAATCGCATGTTCCGCGGAGAGAAATATATTCCCCAAAAGCAGCCAAGGCGCCGCGAGCATATAATAGAGCGGCGGCTGATACATCTCCCACCCGCTATTTGCCGCGGGAATGGACCAATGCTCCGCCATATGCCGAATGTACTGGACGTGCCCCGCCCAATCGTAGGAACGGATGGAATACGGCGTAGCGAGCATGTAGATCTTGCGCAGCATCATCGCCCACAGAAAAATCGCGTAGAACCAGTAATGATCGGGTGTCTTGCCGATGAGGCCGAACGCAGCGACCGCATAGGCCAAGGTGACGATTACAAAAAGAACGATCGCGCCGTCTCCGTTCGCCATGACAACCGGATTGCGGTTCAACAGGAGAAAAAAGAGTGTGAGCTCTGCGAAGAATGCGGTGACGAGTAGGAGAAGACGAACGCGAAATTGCATAGGCGAAAAGTACGATCAGGCGTCGGTCTCTTCGGATTCATCGATCGGCTTTGCGGGCTTCTTGCCCTCAAAGATGACCAGGAATTCCTCGACGCTCATCGTCTCTTTTTGCAGAAGCATTTTCGTCAGCTCATCCAATTTCTTGCGATGCTTCTGGAGCATGCCGCGCGCACGGTCATACTGAGCTGCAATAGTCTTTTGGACATAGGCATCAATCCGCTTTGCCACTTCCTCAGAAAAATTTCGTGAGAGCGATGAATCGACTCCAAGGTACGAGGAGCCCTGCTTCTCACCGTAGGCAACAAGCCCCAGATCGCCGTCAGCCATGCCGTACTTCATCGCCATGTTGCGCGCAATACCAGACGCACGTTCGATGTCATTACTGGCTCCCGTCGTGATTTCATCAAAGATCAGATCTTCCGCGGCGCGGCCGCCGAGGAGGCCGCAAATTTCATCTAAGAATTTGCTCTTGCTGGTGGTGTACTGATCTTCCTGCGGCAAAAACCAGGTGACGCCCAATGCCGATCCGCGCGAGACGATTGAAATTTTATGCAGCGGATCCGATTGCGGGCACAAGTGCCCGACGATGGCATGACCCATCTCGTGATATGCGGTGATATCTTTTTCCTTCTGCGTCAGCTTGCGTGATTTTTTCTCTCCGCCGATGGCGACTTTCTCCACGGCATCGATAAGATCTTTTTGCACGACCGCGGGATGCTTGCGCTTCGCGGCGAAGATCGCGGCTTCGTTCATGATATTTTCCAAATCCGCTCCGGTCATTCCGACCGTCTGCTTAGCGACGTCCTGCAAGACCAGATTCTTGCCCATTTTCTTGTTGCGCGCATGCACCTCCAAAATCGCGAGGCGCGCGTTGAGATCGGGTTTATCGATAAAAATGCGGCGGTCAAAGCGGCCCGGACGCAGAAGTGCGACGTCCAACACGTCGGGACGGTTGGTGGCCGCCATGACGATCACATTCGTTTCCTGCTCAAAACCGTCCATTTCCGTCAGAATCTGGTTGAGCGTCTGCTCGCGCTCATCGTGGCCGCCGCCGAATCCGGCACCTCCGCGCTGGCGTCCCGCGGCATCGATTTCATCAATGAAGATGATGCACGGAGAATTGCGCTTCGCCTTGGTGAACAAATCACGCACGCGTGACGCACCCACACCCACGAACATTTCCACGAATTCCGAACCGGCGATGGAGAAAAACGGCACGTTCGCCTCCCCTGCTACCGCGCGTGCGAGTAGCGTTTTTCCCGTTCCCGGAGCGCCGACGAGCAGCACGCCCTTCGGGATCTTCGCACCGATGCTGGTGTACTTCTTGGGATTTTTCAGGAAATCGACCACTTCCACCAAATCCTCTTTTGCTTCTTCCGCACCAGCCACATCCACGAAACGCGTCTTCACTTGCTTGGCATCGGCCACGCGGGCGCGGGATTTTCCAAAAGAAAGCGCCGTCGATTGACTGCGCGCAATGCCGCGAAAGAGCCAGATGATGCCGCCGATGACGAGTAGGAAGAACAGGAGATCCGGCAACACAGCGAAGAACAAATTCGTCGCTTCGCGATTTTCCACCTCCACGACGGTTGTATTTTTAGGATTATTCCATCCAAGATCGCTCACCGTATCAGATGACTCCTTATATGACTGAAGCAAATCGCCGTTCTTCTGCGTGGCGAAAACGCTGTTATCACGAACAAGAATTTTCTGAAATGTTCCTTCAGCATATCCTTTCGTAATCTCACTGATAGGCACATCTTTGGCGTTCGTGAACTTTTCTTCGTTCATTCGCTCGGGATTGAGCAAAAATACGAACGAAAGAATAACGAGTCCGGAAAAGAGCAACATGCTCAAAAGCCATTGCTGTCGATTTCGCTGCGGTGGTCGGAAGGAGTTTGCCATAAGAGGACGGAGTATATCAGAAAGCTTTTTTTCCGTCACTCTGAACGGGGGAAAAAGGATTCGGGATTCGGAGTTCGGGATTCGGGGTGGAAGTTTTGCTGCGAATGAACACATTGCTAGCTATCAATAAACAAAGTTTTTCCCGATTCCCTAATCCCTAATCCCTAATCCCGAATCCCGCACCCTCAACCCCTCTTCTTCCTCCGCATCCATGCAATCCCCGACGCCGCTCCCGCTGCCATAAATACCAAGACTTCCGGACCTGTATTGCCAACCGGCGGACGCGATGTGAGATCGCCGGGAAGGCCTGGGATGGGACCTGCGGCATTGCTACCACTGCGGCAGTAACGATCACAGCCATCTCCGTCGCGACGATTACCGTCATCACACTGCTCGGTGGAATCGAGGACGCTATCTCCGCAGCGCGCCTTCGAACAATTCAGGCGACAGTGATCCGCAAGGCGATCATCGTTGCGCGTCCCATCATCACATTCTTCCCCCGCATCGATGATGCTGTTGCCGCAGAATTCTGACAGATAGCGGCAATCCGGGCCGCAGCGGTACGGCAAACTGCGATCATGCGTGAGTGGTTCACACTGCTCGCCGAGTAATTTCTGCACCACTCCGTCTCCACAGGTGCCATTTTCCAGGAAACACGCTGCGGAACAGCCGTCGTAATCGCGGTTGTTGCCGTCATCACATTCTTCTCCCACGTTGATCAGACGGTTGCCGCAGAAAGGAGAAATGATTTGCGAATTTCCACCTGGAGGGAAACATGTTCCGTTGACGCAAGAATCTCCTCCGGCGCATTGCGAAGTTTTCGTGCAAGAGGAGCAAATACTGTTAATGCATGCGAGGCCACCCTTGCACTGCGCCGTGAGCGAACATGGCTCTCCACACGTTGCATTCACGCACGAGCGTCCCTGACCGCACTGCTCCGATGCGGTGCATGGACCACAAGTTCCGGTGACACACGCTTCTCCCGAAGGACATTGCAGAGTGTCCGTGCAGGAAATGGAGCTTGCCGATGATGAAATTCCTTCGCATCTCATGCAGGGTTCCGTACTGGTTGTGACACATCTCATACCGCGCAGCGCACAGATTGCCTTGCCACCGCCCGTCTCGCAGAAGTCACGTTCGCAAATATTGCCACTGGTTGAGGAGCCATTGGAACTCCTGGAACTCTGAGAAGTACTGGATCCATTCGAGCTACTGGATCCATTGGAACTCCTAGAGCTGGCGGAGCTACTGGATCCATTGGAACTCTGAGAACTACTGGAACGAGAGCTGGTGGATGAAGAGGAAGACGATGGACACACGGACGCATCGATCTTCAGTGTCCCACCCCATCTCACCAGGTTGCCGGTGTTGCAACCGCCCGGCGTGCCTTCCGCCTTGAGCGCGATCGTGTGGGTCC
>Ga0163152_10004748_pt1 | contig 16527 bp, 8 predicted proteins | sample OliLakLV19MP8IB2_FD_148635 | JGI IMG/M metagenome (GOLD analysis project Ga0163152, IMG submission 148635) | Freshwater microbial mat bacterial communities from Lake Vanda, McMurdo Dry Valleys, Antarctica - Oligotrophic Lake LV.19.MP8.IB-2 | ecosystem: Environmental > Aquatic > Freshwater > Lake... | reverse complement strand
GTGAACTTCCTCGGGCCGCTGCGAGTCACCGACGCGCTCGCGCCGTTCCTCGAAGACGACGCGAACGTCGTGAACGTGACGAGCGGCATCGGCGAGCTGTCGAAGGTGACGCCCCGCGTGCGCCAGGTGCTCGCCGACACCGCCCTCGATCGCACGAAGCTCCTCGCGCTCGTCGACGATTGCCTGCGAGCCGCCGACGCGAAGAAGCTCGAGGGCTTCCCGATGGACGGCTACGCGTTCTCGAAGGCCGCGCTCAACGCGTTGACGCGCGTGCTCGCGAAGGAACACGCAGGCTGGCGCGTGAACTCGGCGTGTCCCGGCTGGGTACGCACCGACATGGGAGGCAAGAACGCGCCGCGCACTGTCGAAGAGGGGGCCGCGAGTGTCTCGTGGGCGGCAACACTTCCGCCGGACGGTCCGACGGGCGGCGTGTATCGAGACGGCAGGAAGATCGCGTTCTGACGGCGCCCATGCGTTTCGCTCTGTGGCTGATAGCCGTGTCGATCGGTCTCGCCGCACACGCCGACGCGGCGACGGTGCGACGAGTCGAGATCGTCGTCGAGCCTCCGTTCGAGAAGGCGAAGCGCTCGAACGAAGGCGGCATCAAGGCCGGCGCGGGAAACGTCGTACGTTCGTTCAGTCGTGCCGGTAATCGGCTGACGCTGCCGTCGAAGGACGCCACTCTCCGCCGCGAGCTGCTCGTGCTCGAGGGCGACGAGTGGGACGAAGCGCGTGCGACCGAATCGATCCGCGTGCTCAAGGAGCTTCCGCAGATCGCGGACGCGCGATTCGAGAAGCGCGAAACCGACGACCCGGAGGCTGTGGACGTGGTCTTCACCGTGCGCAACCAGTTCCCCGTGGAGCTCGAGGTCGAGGTCGGCGTCGAGGGCGATCAGCCGGAGATCGGCGTGCCGCTTCTCTACAACAACGTGGCGGGGCGCCATCACTCGATGCGCTTCGATTACCTGCGCGACATTCCGACGTCGTCGTTGCGGCAGGCGTATCGCTGGCCGCGCGTCGGCGGCAGCGCGTGGGACCTTGCCGATCGCACGCGAATGAACTGGCTGAACCCCGAAGTCTTCGGGGGGCGTGTGAAGAAGACCGAGCTCGACGGATTCGCCGCAGGCGCCATCGCGTCGCGTCCGTTCCGCACGATCTACGATCGCTGGCGCGCGGAAGTGGTCGTCGATCACCTGGAAGGCACGTCCGTGCTCTACGAAGGGCGGCGTCCGAAGAAGCCGGTGTTCACGCCGGAAGGAGCTCTCGTCGTCGAAGGCGAGGAGGCGCCGCCCGGCGCCGTGGCTCTTCCGCTATGGGGCTATCGCTACGAGCGGAGCACCGCGGGAATCGTCGCGGAGCGCTCGTTCGGCTCGAAGTGGAAGCTCGGAATCGGCGGCTACGCGGATCTGCACGACACGACGCTCACGCACCTCGAGGAGGTGGACGCCGAGCTCGTGCCGGGTTCTCCGGTCGACCAGGGTTACCGCGCGACGGTGTTCCCGCTCGACGACCAGACCACCGCGGGCGTGATCGCTTCGGTCTCGTGGCCGGCGTTCGCCAAGACGACGAACCTCGATCGCTACCGGATCGTCGAGTTCGTGCTGAACGGCTTCGTGCTCGGCGGTGCGATGGGACGCGCGGACGAAGCGATCGGCGCCGGCGACGAGTATTGGGATGTTCGCGGCGGCGTCGACTGGGGATGGAACGCCGGCGGTCACTTCCGGATCGCCGGGCACGAGAGCGTGTTCAGCCGGCGCCGCGACGAGGGCGTCGCGTTCGAGCAGACGCTCGTCTCGCACGCGGCTCGCGTCTATCTGCGCGGCGGACCCTGGGAAACGTCGCTCGTTTTCGAGGGCGCGTTCGGCGCGGGCTACGACGCGACGGGCACGCTCGTTCCGCGCGAGCCGCTCGAGAGCTCGCGCAACGACGCGCCCGGGCCCGACGCGGCCACGCTCTCGGGCGGGGCGCCCGGCATCGGAGGCTTCGACGTGCACTCGCGTCCGCCGTTCCCGCTCTACGCGGGCGCGTCGACCGGGTTCCGCGGCTTCGAGAACAACGCGATCACCGGCGACCGCTACTCGCGAGGCGCGGTCGAGCTGCGGAGCGGCTCGATCCATACGTCGTCCACCGATTGGGGCGTCGCCGTCTTCTACGACGCGGGCCGCGTGTGGCCGTCGACCGAAACGCGGTTCGAGGATGCGCCGCTGCTGCAGGACGTCGGCGTCGCGGTGCGCTTCCAGCTTCTCGGCGCGTTCCCCGCGATCATCCGGCTCGACGCGGCGTACGCGTTCTCCGGTCCGAAAGCCGCCCGCAGCGAAGTGCCGATCAACCTCGTGGTCGAAGAGTCGTTCTGATCGGACTGGAGTCGCGAGAACCCGAAGCGCGCGTGCGCCCGACGCGACGCTGTGGAAGCACCCGGCCGGTACGTGGGTCGAGTGGTGATCGAGCAGTCAGCCCGGCGGAAGAATCTGGTCGACCGCGAACGAGACGTCCGGAAACGCGACGAGCGTGATTCGTTCTCCGGATCGAAGAGTGACGAGCCGGCTGTAGGTGCCGTTCTTCGGCTGGTCACGGACTTCGATCGCACGATCGACCAGGTTCACGACAGCTCAAGAAGTCGTTGACCGCGATCGCGACGTCGGGAAACGAAATCAGTCGGATCGAATCGCCGGGCCGAAATGTCTCGAGACGCCGGTAGGTCCCGTTCTCCGGCTGGTGGCGCACTTCGACGATGCTCTCGAGAAGATTGACCACCCAGTACTCCGGCACACCGGCCGCGGCGTAGAGATCGGCTTCTACGCCGCGGTCGCGTCGAAGCGAACCCTTCGAGATCTCGACGAGCAGAAAGGCCTCGGTGGGGTGTTCCGTCGACGGGTATCTTCGAAGCGGTTGCGCGGCTCGCGGCGGTGGCGTACGAACGGGCTCCAGTGGAGCCGTCGACGGGAAGCTCGCTCGTTCCGGTGCTCGCGTGGGAGCTCGCGCTCACACCGCGCGGGCACCTGCGCGCGATTGAGCGGCCGGCCGAAGGCGGCGTGCCGATGGCGCCGGCGCCCGTGCGCGCGGCGTTCGAGCGCGGCGAGGCGTTCGGGCTGCTTCATCTGGGGGCGGTCGAAGTCGAGACGCCGCTGTCGCCGTCGGTCGCGTTCTGGCGCGACGTCGCGCGCTCGTTCGTCGCGGGGCTCTGCTCGACGCCGGGCATCGACGAGCGCAAGGGCACACTCACCGTTCCGTTTCCGGTCGGTGAGATCGAGCGGGCGATCGCGGCGGCGCCGCCGATGGATGGCAGCGAGTACCTCAGCGTCGCGGCGGTCGAGCACCTCTGGTCGCTGATCGAGGAGGCCGCGCGCATCGAGCTCGGCGAGTTCTCCGGCACCGCGCAGGAATGGCTGCGCTCGAAGAACGAAATCTGGAATCGCGTGGGGCGTGTCGTCTTCCACCTCGCGGAGAATCCCGACGATCCCGCGGCGCCGTTCGCGTTCCTCGCGACGTACACCGATGGCGTCACTGGACGCGCGAAGCCGGCGCATCGCGAGCTCGGCGGTGCGCTGCGGCGATTCGCCGGCGCGAAGAATCGCAGCGCACTGCTCGCGCTGCTCACACCTGTGCAGCGCGCCGCGCAGAAGAGCGACGTGATCAAGTCGCTCGTGCAGTCGGGCGATCTCTTCCATCCGATCGCGTTCACCGCGGCGGAGGCGCACGAGTTTCTCAAGCAGGTGCCGATCCTCGAGGAAGCCGGTCTCTCGGTTCGCGTTCCGGATTGGTGGAACGCGGGGAAAGCGCCGCGCCCGACGCTGAGCGTGAAGATCGGCAGCACGCCGCCGGGGCGTCTCGCGGCGGACGAGCTCGTGAAGTTCGACGCCGGTCTCGCGATCGGCAAGGACCGGCTCACCGAATCCGAGTGGAAGAAGCTGCTCGCGAGCGGCGACGGTCTCGTGCGCATCAAGGGCAAGTGGGTCGAGGTCGATCGCGAACGGCTCGCGCAGGTGCTCGATGCGTTCGAGCGCGTGAAAACAGGAGAAGAGGGCGGCATCGCGTTCGGCGAGGCGCTGCGTCTGATCGCGGGCGCGGGCGGGCTCGGCGACGGCGGCGTGCTCTCCGACGTGCTCGGTGATCGTCCGGATTGGGCCGAGGTCACGGGCGGCGAGTGGCTCGCGAAGCTGCTCGCGGATCTGCGCGGTCCGGAAGGCGCGCCGGCCGTGAAGCCGGGCGCGGGATTTCTCGCGACGCTGCGCCCGTATCAGGACGCGGGACTCCGGTGGATGTGGCTGCTCTCGAAGCTCGGGATGGGTGCGTGCCTCGCGGACGACATGGGTCTGGGCAAGACGCTGCAGCTGCTCGCGCTCGTCGAAGCGCTGAAGTCGCGGAAGGAAGTCCGCGGACCGCATCTCCTCGTGGCGCCGGCGACGCTGCTCGCGAACTGGCGCGCGGAGATCGATCGCTTTGCGCCATCGCTGAAAGCGCTCGTCGTGCATCCCTCGCTTTCCAGAAAAGAGAAATGGGAAGGCGAGCCCGAGCTCGTGCTGACGAGCTACGCATTCCTTCAGCGTTCGCCCGCGCTGCTGGAGAAGTCGTGGGATCTGGTCGTGCTCGACGAAGCGCAGGCGATCAAGAATCCCGGCGCGAAGACCACGCAAGCCGTGAAACGCGTGAAGGCGTCCCGGCGAATTGCGCTCACCGGCACCCCCATCGAGAATCGGATCGGCGATCTGTGGTCGCTGTTCGATTTCCTGAACCCCGGGCTCCTCGGCTCGGCGAAGCAGTTCAAGGAGTTCGTGCGGAAGCTCGGCGTCAGCGGCGACTACGCGCCCCTGCGCGAGCTCATTCGTCCCTACATGCTGCGGCGCCTGAAGAGCGAGGTCCTGAAGGACCTGCCGCCGAAGACCGAGGTCGTCGCGTGGTGCGGCCTCTCGGAATCGCAGGCGGGCTTCTACACGCGGGCCGTCGAGGAGCTGAAACACGAGCTCGGGCGTTCGAAGGAGGATCCGTTCCGCAGGAGCGGCGTGGTGCTGACGTTCCTCTCGCGCTTCAAGCAGATCTGCAATCACCCGTCGCAGTGGGCCGGCGGCGGCGAGTTCCTCCCGGAGGACAGCGGAAAGTTCCAGCGGCTCGCGGAGCTGTGCGGAACGATCGCCGAGCGCCAGGAGAAGGTGCTCGTCTTCACGCAGTTCCAGGAGATGTGCGGGCCGCTCGCGGATTTCCTCGCGCGCGTATTCGGGCGCGAAGGGCTCGTGCTGCACGGAGGGACGCCAGTGAAATCGCGCCGCACGCTCGTGGACACGTTCCAGGACGAAGCGGGTCCGCCGTTCTTCGTGATCAGCGTGAAAGCGGGCGGCACCGGACTCAACCTGACGGCGGCGTCGCACGTGATCCACTTCGATCGCTGGTGGAATCCCGCCGTCGAGAACCAGGCGACGGATCGCGCGCACCGCATCGGGCAGAAGAACCCGGTGCTCGTGCACAAGTTCGCGTGCCGCGGCACCGTCGAAGAGAAGATCGAGGCGCTGCTGCAGGACAAGACGAAGCTCTCGAAGTCGATCCTCGAAGGCGGCGTCGAAGGTCCCGCGATCACGGACCTCGACGACGCGGCGCTCGTCGATCTCTTCACGCTCGACGTCACGCGCTCGCGCGTGAACGAAGGGAAGGAGAGCTGATGGCCGGGCGGCGTCCTCCGCGTTGGGGCTGGGAGCCGGGCGACCGCGGCGACTTGGGCGAATACTCGAACTTCCCGCAACACGTCACCGCCGACGAGCGGAAGCGCCGCGCGGAGGACGCGCTCGCCGCGCTCGCGAAGTCGCTGCGCCGGGAGCCGCTGCCGGTGCCGGCGAAGGAAGGTCGCAAGATCGCGGAGACCTTCTGGGGCAAGGCGTGGTGTGAGAATCTCGCGCTCTACAGCGACTTCGCGTCACGCCTCCCGCGCGGCCGCAGCTACGCGCGCGAGGGCGCGGTCGTCGATCTCTTCATCGAGGCCGGGCGCATCGAGGCGCGGGTCGCGGGCACCGAGGTCTACGAGATCGCGATCACGTGCGCGCCGGTTTTGCCGGCAGCGTGGAAGCGGATTCGCGAGACGGCGGCCGGCAAGATCGAGTCGATGGTCGCGCTCCTCGGCGGCGCGCTGCCGGACGCGGTGCTCGAGCAGGTGACGCAGAAGGACGGCGGGCTCTTTCCGACGCCGCGCGAGATCACCTTCACGTGTTCGTGTCCCGACTCCGCTCGCATGTGCAAACACATCGCGGCGGTGCTGTACGGGATCGCGATGCGCCTCGATGCGCTGCCGGCGATGCTCTTCACGCTTCGCGGCGTGGATCCGGGCGAGCTCGTGACGACGGAGTCGGTCGACTGGCTCACGTTGCGCTCGCCGAGCAAGCGCGTGCTCGACGGCGCGTCGCTCTCGGGGATCTTCGGCGTGGACATCGTGAAGGAGAGCTCGCCGACGTACTCCGCGCCGCGGCGCAAGAAGGCGAAGGCCAAAGCGAAGGCCAAAGCGAAGGCAAAGGCGAAGGCGAAGACCTGAGGCAAGCCCCTTCACCCTGAGCGAGCGAAGCGAGTCGAAGGGCTGTTCGCGATCAGAAAGCCCTTCGAAGCGGCGCTCGCTCGGGGTGAGGTGGTGACGACGTGCGTCCGGCGGGTCACGCTCTGGGTTCCCGTCGCATCCCCGGGGGTAGGCCTCTCCGCTGTAATTACAAGGGGTTGGGAGCGGGCCCACCCGTGCACAACTCCCGTCATGCGCATCGTCGGGGTGTGCCTCCTGGTCCTCTCGGTTCCGCTTTCCTCTCTCGCACAGCCGGTCGACGGCGAGTGCGACGACACCCTCGACTCGACCGGAGCCCTGGTCGCGGATCTCGGGAACGTGGTCGCGGGGACGCTTCCTCGACCGGTCCCGGCGCCAGCGACCCCTGCGTTCCGGACGTCACCGCCGACCCTGCGCGACGACGAGCTCCCGTTCCATGTGCGCGGACTCGACGACACGAAGCTCGAGACGGCCCTTCGTGCGTATGCGAAGGCCAACGATCGCGGCCTCGTCGCGAATCCGCGGCTCACCATCATCGACTACTCGATGCCCTCGACGGCGCGTCGCCTCTGGGTGATCGACCCCGAGACGGGCCGCGTTCTCATGAACGAGCTCGTCGCGCACGGGCAGGGCTCCGGCGACAACGTGCCGACGCGCTTCGGCAACACGAACGAGTCGCATCGCTCGAGCCTGGGCGTCTTCCGCACGGCAGAGACCTATCACGGCAAACACGGCTACTCGCTGAAGCTCGACGGCAAGGATCCCGGCGTGAACGACGCCGCGCGTGATCGCGCGATCGTCATCCACGCGGCCGACTACGTCTCCGACGCGTTCGCGCGCGCACGCGGCCGCATCGGACGCAGCCACGGCTGCCCCGCGGTGAACCCCGGCGTGTCGCGCCGGCTCATCGACGAGATCCGCGGCGGTTCGATCGTCGTGTCGTTTGGCGGCGACGACGCGTGGGTCACCCGCTCTCCGCTCGCCAAGCCGTAGGCGCCCGTCTGCGGATACCATCGCCGAATGCGCCTTGCGGCCTGTGCAACGCTTCTCGTGATCACCGCCGCCTGCATTCCCGGCCGCGACAACCCGAACGACCCGAAGAACTCGCCCGAGGCCCGGCTCGCCGTGTCGCCCGCCGAGGGACGCGTCAGCGAGGAGTTCCTTCTCGATGCCTCGGCTTCGAGCGGTGGCCTGGGGACGCGGCGCTACCGCTGGGATCTCGACGGCCTGCCGGGATACGAGTTCCCGCCCGGCGGAACGACGCTGAGCTCGTCGCTCGCGTGGACCTTCAACGATCTGCCGGCCGATGCGTTCGGCATCGCCGGCGCGGGAACCTACGAGCGCGAGATCGGCGTGAGCGTCGAATCGTCCGGCGCGGGGTCGACGGCTCGCTTGCGCGTCGTCCTGCGGAACGCGGCGCCCGTTCTCGACGTCGGGCCCGAGCTCGTCGTCGCTCCGTGGACCGGCGCCACCGTCGTTCTCGAGCCCTGTGCGGGCGTCACGCCCTGTCCCTCGTTCGACGTCGACGGCGCGCTCGGCGTCGAGTGGAGCTGGAAGCAGATCCCCACGGAAACGGTCACGCTCACCATCACGAGCGGCGGCCGCATGGCGTCGTTCACCGCGCCCGAGGATCCGCAGACCCTCTACTTCGAAGCGACCGTCACGGATGGATTCGCGACGCGCCGCGACACGCGGCGAGTGCGCGTCGGAACGAGTGTGTGGGTTTCGATGGGCAATCCGAACCGGACGTTCCGGTTCCATCCGGAGCTCGTGGAGCTCGAGCCGCTCGCCGCGGGATATCCGGACTACACGGACAGCGGGTTTCACATCGAGTCCAGCGGCGACGTCTGGATGCTGGCGGGCGATTACGACACGGCCCTCTTCAGCGTGTTTCATCGCGCGCTCGACGGAAGCACCACGGGGATCTGGGACATTCCGGCGACGCATACGGGCGGCGGAGCGATCGTGCCGAGCGGAGACGGCGGCGCCTGCATCACGGCGCCGCGATTCGACTCCACCGGAACGGATGTCTTCCGGCTGCTGCCACCGGCGCTCGCCGCCACGTCGGGCTCCATGGTTCTCGTCACGACCGATGCGGGCACGGCCAAGACCGTACTCGAGCGCTCGACGGGGCAACCCGCGGGCGATTGTCGCGCCGTGAGCGATGCCGGAGTCTTCACCGTTCACGCGGACGGCTCGACCACGAGCCTCTTCGCCGCCGACTTCTCCGAGCTCGTGTCGGAATACCCCGAGGACGAATTCATCGCGACGCGCGACGGAGCGATCTGGCGATGGATCCGGAAGTCGTCGCCCGACGAGTCCGTGCTCAGCGCGGTCGCACGATACGGAACCGCCGGGACGGCGGACTTCACGGTCGACTTCGCCGTAGACGGCGACTCGCTCGGTGTGGTCGCGGTTTCGGGCGAGGATCTCCTCTTCGTCGGGCGGCCGCCCACCGGGGATCTCCGGGCGAGCGAGATCTCTGCTGCCGGCGTCGTCACTCCCGTCGTGTTTCCGCCGACGCCCGTTCTCGCCTACTCGCGGGACATCATCTCGGTGCCCCTCGACCGCGCCGTGTGGGTCTCCAGTCCGTACGAAGCGGTGCTGCGGCGCCTCGAGCGCACGGAAGCCGGGTGGGAAGTCGCCGGGGAGGTCTTTTCGGAAGATCTTCCGACGCCGTCGCAGAGCGTCCACGTGATCATCGCGGATCCGTCGACCGGCGGGATCCTCGCGGAGTCCTACGAGCTCGGCACCGGCGATCGCCGGCTCGTCCGCGTCCCCCCCGCGCTTCGCGCGTTCGAGCCGATCCCGATCGCCTCGATCAATCCCCTCGTCGTCGCGGTCTCGGCGATCGACGGCACCGCGTGGACGAGGACGGTCGGCGACTACGTTCGTCGGCTCGACTCGCTCGGGCGCGAGGCTGCACGGGTGGCGATCGCGGAGGACGAGTATTTCATCGAATACTTCTCGAACCGCGCGGGCGGCATCTGGCTGCTTGTCGATCCCGCGGACGGCGCCGAGGTGGTCCCGCACACGGTGCGAGAGGTCGACGCGTCCGGGGCTCCCACCGGAGCCCCGCCGCTGACCTTTCCCGGAGAGAAGAGCCTCGCCTCGATCGCGATCGGAACCGACGGAGCGCCGCGATGCGCCGGTCAGAAGGACTTCTTCGGAATTGCGGATCTCTTCCTGATCACCGGAACGACCTTCGTTCCGGTGGAGACGGTCACGGACGCCTCCTACATGGAGGCGGCCGCCAACGGCGACTGCTGGTTCCTGGCGCGGAACGGTTTCGACGACGTCCTGATCCACGCCGACGGCTCCGGATACTCGATGATTCCCCTTCTTGGCACAGGCCGCATGGTGGCCGATCCGCGGCCGACCGACGGAGGCCTCTGGATCTTCGAAGGCTCGAACCTTCGACACGTGGCGGCGACGGGCGTGAAGGGCGCGCCGATCCTGAACCTGGCGACACCCGGCGCGGAGAATCGCCCGCTGCGCGTGGAGCGCCGGTGCCCTCCCAACGACGACCGCGACACGTGCGTTCTTCTCTGGGTGGCGGACGGTCCGATGCTTCGCCGCGTGAGCGCCGACGGCGTCGAGGTGGCGCCCTTGCCGTTTCCCTTCGGGTCGGTCAGCGATCTTTCGATCGCCCGGTAGCGCGCGCGTATGCTCCGCCCGGAACATGGGCCGCGAGAAAACCCGCGAGAAGCTGCTCACCGCCGCGCGTCACGTGTTCGTGGAGAAGGGGTACCACGACGCGAAGATCGACGACATCGCGGCGCGCGCCGGCGTCGGCAAGGGCACCTTCTATCTCTACTTCAAGGACAAGCGCGCCGTCTTCGCGGAGCTCGTCGACGGGCTTTTCGACAAGCTGCGTGGATCGATCCTGCGCGTCGATCGCCGCGCCGACATCGCGGCGCAGGTCCGCCACAACATCCGCGCGGTGATCGCCGTGCTGCTCGCGGAGCCCGAGGTCACGCGCATCCTGCTCTCCTATGCGGAAGGACTCGATCCCGGCTTCCTGAAAAAGATCCGTTCGTTCTACGACGGCGTCCGCGTGCTCATCGAAGTGACGGCGAGCGAGGGGCAGAAGATGGGGCTCGTCGCCGAGGGCGACACCCGGCTCTTCGCGCTGTGGACGATCGGCGCGCTGAAGGAAGTCTTCATGGACTGGACGCTGCACGGCACGGAGCGCCCTCGCGAAGAGCTCGTCGACGCGCTCTTTGCGCTCGTGCAACACGGCTTCTTGCGCATCCCCGAGAGCATCACGACTCCGTCACCGGCCCGGAAACGAAAGGCGTAGGCGCGCCGAACGGTTGCCCGGGTGCGCTTCCGTGGTGGTAGAATCGCAGACTGACGCGTTGGTCAGTTTCGCTGTTTCGGGTCGGGGGTCGGTGATGCCGTCAGGTCGCAAGGAGCCCGTCGTCGTCGGGATGGATGTCGGTTCGACGACGGTGAAGGCCGTCGTTCTCGATGGCGCCACGATGGAGATCCTCTGGTCGGACTACCAGAGGCATCAGACCAAACAGCCGGAGAAGGTCCTCGAGTTTCTCGAGCGCATCGAGGCCGAGTTCCCCTCCTCGCCAAAAGACCACTGGCGCGTGTTCCTGACGGGTAGCGGCGCGATGCCGCTCTGCCCGACGATCGGCGGCAAGTTCGTGCAGGAGGTCAACTCCGTCACGCTCGCCGTCGAATACATGCATCCGGACGTCGGCTCCGTCGTCGAGCTCGGCGGTCAGGACGCGAAGATCATCATCTTCCAGACGAACGAGCGCGGAGAGCGGACCGCCGCCCCGTCGATGAACGACAAGTGCGCCAGCGGCACCGGCGCCACCATCGACAAGTGCATGATCAAGGTCGGCCTCCCGTCGGAGGAGGTCGTGAAGATCCACTTCGACGACTCGAAGCTGCACCACGTCGCCGCGAAGTGCGGCGTGTTCGCGGAAACCGACATCGTGAATCTCGTGAAGTCGGGAATCCCGGCGACCGAGATCCTCTGCTCGCTGGCGGACGCGATCGTCCTGCAGAACCTCTCCGTGCTCACGCGCGGCTCGACGCTGAAGGATCGCGTGATCCTGCTCGGCGGACCGAACACGTATCTGCCGTTCCTGCAGGAGTGCTGGCGCAAGCGCATCCCCGAGACGTGGATCTCGCGCGGCCACACGCCGAAGCTGTCGCCCGAAGAGGCGATCATCATCCCCGACAACGCGCAGTACTACGCAGCCTTCGGCGCGTGCGTGTACGGGTTGAAGGAGCAGGCGCACATCGGCCTCTACAAGGGGAAGGCCGGACTCGACGACTACATCAACAACGGCCGCAAGGCTCGCCTCGGCGAGTCGGCGGGACCGCCGCTGGCGAAGGACGACGCGGAGATCGAGGCGTTCCGCGAGATGTACAAGATCCCGAAGTTCGTCCCGCAGAAGCTTGCACCGGGGCAGGTCGTGCGAGGCGTCATCGGATTGGACGGCGGGTCGACGTCGTCGAAGGCCGTGCTCGTCGACGAGAACGACGAGATCGTCTGCAAGGCGTATCAGCTGTCGAAGGGCAATCCGATCCAGGACTCGAAGGAGCTGCTCACGCAGATCCGCGACTACGTGCAGAACCAGGGCGCGACGCTCGAGCTGCTCGGGTTCGGCGCGACGGGATACGCGGCGGACGTGTTGCAGGAGTGCATGAACGTCGACGTGAACCTCGTCGAGACGGTCGCGCACATGATGAGCGCCGTCCGCTACTGCGGCGATGTCGACGTCATCTGCGACATCGGCGGCCAGGACATCAAGGTCCTCTTCATGAAGGACGGAGACATCGCGAACTTCCGACTGTCGAACTCCTGCTCGGCCGGCAACGGCATGTTGCTGCAGGCGATGGCCGACCAGTTCGGCCTGCCCGTCACGCAGTACGCGGAGACCGCGTTCAAGGCGGAGCTCGCGCCGAAGTTCAGCTACGGCTGCGCGGTCTTCCTCGACACCGATCGCGTGAACTTCCAGAAGGAGGGCTTCTCGAAGGAGGAGCTGCTCGCCGGACTCGCTCAGGTGCTCCCGAAGAACGTCTGGCAGTACGTCGTCCAGATCCCCCGGCTCGCTTCGCTCGGCAAGCGCTTCGTGCTCCAGGGGGGCACGCAATACAACCTCGCGGCGGTCAAGGCGCAGGTCGACTACATCAAGGAGCGCGTGCCCGGCGGAGAAGTCTTCGTGCATCCGCACACGGGTGAAGCGGGCGCGCTGGGAGCGGCGTTCGAGACGCTGCGCGTGGTGAAGCGCCGCGGGCACTCCACGTTCATCGGCATCGATGCGGCGATCGCGATCGAATACTCGACGAAGAACGACGAAGAGACGGTCTGTCACTTCTGCCCGAACGAGTGCAAACGCACGTTCGTCGATACCAAACGCCCTGACGGCTCGACGAGCCGCTACATCGCCGGCTTCTCCTGCGAGAAGGGCACTGTCGAGAGCCACGAAGCGATGATGGAAATCGTCGCCGAGCGCCGCAAGATCGCGAAGGAGTTCCCCAACCTCGTCGAGTATGAGGGCCGCCGCGCCTTCATGCACTTCTGGGAAGGCGAGGCCATGCCCCCCGCCGGCACGTCGATCGAAGACGTCCAGGTGAAGAAGGGCTTCTTCGGCGTGAAGAAGGTCAAGATCACGCGGCCCTTCACGCGCTCGTCTCCGGAGTCGTGGGAAAAACGGAAGGAGCTTCGCGTCGGCATTCCGCGTGTGCTCAACCTCTACTCGACCGCGCCGTACTTCCGCGCGTATCTCGAAGCTTGCGGGCTGCCGTCGCGCAACGTGATCTTCTCGGACCACACGACCGAAGAGATGTGGATGGAGGGCGGCAAATACGGGTCGATCGATCCCTGCTACCCGTCGAAGGTCGCGCAGGCGCACGTCCACAACCTGCTCTTCCACCAGCACACGGCTGAGAAGCCGATCAACTGGATCCTCTTCCCGATCCTCACGCATGTTCCCAGCTTCCTGGTGAACGTCATGGACAACACGTCGTGCCCGATCGTGGCCGGTGCTCCGGAAGTCATGAAGGCGGCATTCACGAAGGAAGTGAACTTCTTCGCGGAGCGCGGGATCGAGTACCTCGCGCCGGCGACGCCGTTCAACGAGCCGAACCTGATGGCTCGCCGCATGTTCGAGACGTTCGGTCCGCGCATCGGCGTCACCGAGGACGAGAGCGACTACGCGCACAAGCAGGGCATGCTCGCGCTCGCCGCGTTCGACCTGGACCTGCAGGAGAAGGGGCGCGCGATCCTCGAGACCGTCGAGGCCGAGGGCCGGATCGCGGTTCTCGTGATCTCGCGGCCGTATCACTCGGATCCCGGCCTGAATCACGGCATCCCCGACGAGTTCCAGGTGCTCGGGTATCCGATCCTCTCGGTGCGGTCGGTTCCGCGCGACAGCGACTACTTGTATCGCTACTTCCGCGCGGAGAAAGAGAAAGGCCAGAGCCCGCTCGACATCAACGACGTGTGGCCGGAGAACTACTCCGCGAACTCGTCGCAGAAGGTCTTCGCGGCGAAGTTCGCCTCGCGCCACCCGAACGTCGCGCTGCTCGATCTCTCCTCGTTCAAGTGCGGACACGACGCGCCGACCTACGGAATCATCTCGGACGTCGTCGCGTCGGCCGGCACGCCCTACGCGGCGCTGCACGACATCGACGCGAACAAGCCGGGCGGCTCGCTCAAGATCCGCGTGAAGACGTACCACCACAGCTTGAAGCTGCGGCAGGAGGCGCTCGAGGACACCGCGCAGAAGGCCGACGCGCTGGTCTTGAGCGTGGAGACGCGCCGCCTGCAGCTGCTCCAGATGAAGAAGGCGCAGCAGGACGCCCGCAAGACGAGCGATCCGGAGCTGGAGCGCCAGATCGAAGCGGCCGCCGCGAAGATTGCCGCCTACCAGCCGAAAGCGCCGCCGCCGGCGGAAGCGATCGAGGCCCCGGGCCTGATCCAGCTCTCGCGCAAACGTTCCGACAATGCCGCCGCAAACGCCTGACGGAGATCCCATGATCGAAACCCATCCGACCAAGAAATCCCTGCCCGTCATCGGCGGCCCCGGCCCCGGCTCCCCCGTTGGCGACACGCCGCAGATGTCCGCCGAGGAGATCGAGGCGGAGCTGAAAGCGTTCGAGCAGTCCGAACGCGAGCGCCTCGGCGTGAAGGAGGCCCGCACCGCGTGGGTCGACGGCATGACGAAGCCCGTCTTCACATCGAAGGAACGCCCGAAGGTGAACCTGCTGATGGGCGGACTCACTGCCGCGCAGGATTTCCTCATGCAGGGCGCGCTCGCCGGCATCGGATACAACGCCGAAGCGTTGCGCACTCCGGACAACCTCGCGCTGCAAACCGGCAAGGAGTTCGGCAACCGCGCGCAGTGCAACCCGACCTACTTCACGGTCGGCAACCTCGTCAGCCACCTGATCTCGCTGCGCGAGAAAGGCCAGTCGACCGAGGAGATCATCCAGAACAACATCTTCGTGACGGCCGGCGCGTGCGGCCCATGCCGCTTCGGCATGTACGTGACGGAATACCGCAAGGCGCTCCGCGACGCCGGCTTCGACGGCTTCCGCGTCATGCTCTTCCAGCAGCAGGGCGGCTTGAAGCAGGCGACCGGTGAAGAGGCCGGCCTCGCACTCAACCCGACGTTCTTCAAGGCGCTCCTTCGCGCCGTCGTCGCGGGAGACGTACTCAACGCGCTCGGTTATCGCATCCGGCCTTACGAAGTCGTCCCGGGCGCGACGAACAAGGTGCTCGAAGAAGCGAAGCGCATCTGCTGGAAGGCGCTCAACGAGCGGAAGAGCGTGGTTCGCGCGCTGTGGCAGTGCCGCAAGCTCTTCCGCACCATCGAGATCGACCGCCTGCGGGCGCGTCCGAAGGTGTCGATCATCGGCGAGTTCTGGGCGATGACCACGGAAGGCGACGGCAACTACTTCCTTCAGAAGTTCCTCGAGAGCGAGGGCGGCGAGAACGACATCCAGCTCACGACCGCGTGGTTCCTCTACACGATCTGGGAGAACCACCGCGACACGCTCGTGCGCCAGGACCTCCGCACCGCGGATGACTCGCGCAAGGGACTCAAGAAGCTCGGCACGTTCGGCATCGCGAAGAAGCTCGCGATGCTATGGGGCGCCGAGAAGGCGCTGCGCACGATCTTCAAGGCGTTCGCGATCCCGGCCGGTCTGCGCCGCTACAAGCTCGCCGACATGTGGGAAGTCGCGGATTTCGCGTCCCCCTACTACTCGAACGACCTGCGCGGCGGCGAAGGCCACATGGAAGTCGGCAAGCTCATCATGAATTCCGTCCACGCGAAGGCGCACATCACCGTGTCGGTGAAGCCGTTCGGTTGCATGCCGAGCGCGGGCGTCTCCGACGGCGTGCAGTCGCTGGTCATGAACCGCTTCCCCGGGTCGATTTATTGCGCTGTCGAGACCAGTGGTGACGGCGCAACCAACTTCTACTCGCGCGTGCAGATGTACATGTTCAAGGCGCGTCTCGCGGCCGAAGCCGAGCTGAAGCGCACCTACGAGGAGACCGGCGTCACGCAGGAGCAGGTGCGCGAGTTCCTGAAGAAGAACAGGAAATACGCGGACCCGCTCTACTACCCGCCGCACGCCGAGGGGACCGCCGGCATGGCGGCGAACCTCGTTCGCGAAGTCGCTCCGCTCGTGAAGATGTCCGCGCCCGCGCGAGTCGTTCGCGCGACCGGGCTCGGCGCGTGGGCCGTCGCGAAGACGGCCGTGGCCGTGCCGGTTGTGCTGGCGAAGGCCGCCGTCGGACTCTTCCGCCCGTCGAACGCCGTGAAGCTCTGGTACGACTTCACGGCTGTCGCGTCGGAAGCGACCGCGAAGAAGACCTGATCAGCGCGAGCGGCGGCAACCGAGCGAAGCGAGCCTGCCGCCGCGAGGAATATGCGCTGATCAGCGCGAGGAATATGCGCTGATCAGCGCGGGCTTTCCCAGGAGCCCACGTCGAAGGCGGTGCCGAAGAAGGTTCCGGCGTCGCGGCCATTCGCGTCGGG
>Ga0163152_10004747_pt1 | contig 16528 bp, 17 predicted proteins | sample OliLakLV19MP8IB2_FD_148635 | JGI IMG/M metagenome (GOLD analysis project Ga0163152, IMG submission 148635) | Freshwater microbial mat bacterial communities from Lake Vanda, McMurdo Dry Valleys, Antarctica - Oligotrophic Lake LV.19.MP8.IB-2 | ecosystem: Environmental > Aquatic > Freshwater >... | reverse complement strand
TGGTTATTTTGTTCGCGTCCATGACTGTTTGTATCAGGGATTTTGAGTTCGGGGTTGATCGGGCGTCTCAATTTTTGTATTCGGGTTCGATGGCAAAGAAGAGGATGTCTAAGATTTCTATGGGAGCGAGGGACGGGGTGGGGACGCGATTGTTGTCGCTGCCGGCGTGAAAGTGGCCACGAGGTTCTTTGAGGGGGTTTTGGTTGCGGTCTTTGTTCAGATCGAATCGGTGAACGGTGTTTTCGGTTCGGTAGTCGAAGCGATAGGCGACGATGGAGGAGTGTTGGCGGGTTTCGGATCTGAGGGTGAGGCCGAAGCTCAGGCGGGCACCGGATTTTAAGAGGAAGTGAGTGTCTGTGAGGCCTTTATCGATAGTTGGGCCCAAGTTGATGAGAGTTTCGTCCGTCGATTCGGTAAGTTTAACCCCGTGTAGAGATCGGTGCCTCGGTGGCCGTCGTCCTGGCGGGCGATGAGGTAGGCCCGTATCTGTTGCCAGACCTTTTTTGGCGGGTCCAGTCGGATCGCGAAATGTCGATCGAAGAGATGCTGGTCGCGGAGCTGCGCTCGGCGAAGTGCGTCTTCAAACGCATTCACACGAGATCTCCGCGATCCAATAGAATCAGCCACTCGATCATGTGCGGGGTCATTTTCAGAGTTTGGGATTCGGCATCCGCCATGATCTGGGTATCGGTTTTTCCGTAGTGCTCGCGGAGCTGGGCGAGACGCGCTTCACATTCCGCCGGAGTCATGTGTGATTGGTCCGCGCCCAATACTAAATAGGGTCCGATGAGGCTTTTTACGTTGGGCGCGTGAAGCCCAATGTTGCTCACCGCCGCAGGGCCGAGTAAGAACCAAGTCGAGCCATCTTCCCGAAGGCAGGAATTTCGGTTGAGTCGGCGGCATGCCAGCGCTGCGGGGTCCAGTGATCGAAGCCGTAGAGCAGTACCCACGCATCGTCGAGTCTGCTCATTTCCTGCGCGATATGGAACGGCTCGATTGCCCGGATGTCGATCACTCGAAACTTGGGACTGAACTGCGCCTCAGCCTCCGACCGGATTTCATTGATCAGAAACTCATCCGGATTGGTTGCGCAGACGACAGCTATCCAACTTCCGGGGGCTCGATTGCCACCACGGCGCACCGCCTCAAATAATTGCGTTTCAGAACGCATTCAGTTTCAAGACTTTGCTCAGCGCCGGGTGGACTGAGAAAGAAGTCGAGGAGTATTCGATGATCCTTCGGGTTCCGAGAAGCTGCATTATTTCCGGGTCCGTTGGATCAACGCCTTTGTTTTTTGCAGTCGTCCTTAACAGCTCCAATTGCCGGTGGGAAAGACCCCGTGAATAGCTCATTCCCATTTGGCGCACTGCGCTAACGGCGTGATCGTTTTCGATTTGCTGGCTGCCGGAAACATAGGCTTATTCGCCCGCGTCTCGGGCCAGCGTAATTAGATCCCGGATAAGTCCTCCAGAACCAGTTGTAATCTCAGTCCCAGCGCCGGACGTGAGCAACGATGGAGAGTCGCGCAGTTTAAGAATGCGGCCAATTCCACCATCGTATATTCGGATCGAACTCAATTCGTGAATTCGATCAAATTGTTCCCGCAAGTCCGATTGAGGCATGAACTGTAAGGCAAGCGGCGCGACGCACACGACTGGAATTTCGAGGGTTTGAAAGATGCCCAGGTCAGGCATTGCAAGACGTCGAAAATCATCGACATCCTGCATTCGATCAAGGCCATCAATCAAGAGGGCAAACGCTTTTCCGCTCCGATATGCCTTCGATACGACTTCAAATGCCTGGCGGGCGGATTGATCTAGTTGGGCCTCCGGCAGGATCGGCTTCGCCGCCACTCCACCGACATATGAATAGTCTGGGCCTGACCCGTCATCGTCATACTCGCGATGCGAATCGTGCAGCCAGTATCCGTATAGAAATTTATCGATTTTCCTGGCGTCACTCGCTAGATCCTTCGGATAACCTAACGTCTCAAGCAGATGCTGGGCGGCGATACCAATCAAGAATCCAGGTTTCGCTCGCGAGATATCGGCGAATCGAGAGACTTCAATATAGAACGTGGAAATTCCCTGCTCGACGAGGTGTTTGTGGACAAGCAACAATTCGATCGTCTTGCCCGAACCAATCCCGCCAATCACGGCCTGTCTACTGCGAGGCTCGAGTTCCACCCTCGCCGCAATCTTTCTGTGGAACAACTCCGGGCGCAGATCGGTAACGACGAGACCGTCCGTCAACGCCTGCACGGGCGACACGGTTAGGATTGAACTCTCGGAAATACTGGCGAAATCGTTCCTTTCGAGTTGTCCCGCTGGCAGCGGCGGTATCGGCAACCTCTGGCATCACTCCACTATACCGCTGGCACTTTACGGCTGGAAATAACCCTATCTTGACCGGGATTAGGGAGATTGTTAGCCTAAGGGGATGAGCGTGACCGCCAGTTCGGTGGGAAAGCGGACGCCCCCTGAAGCGGGGAGTCTGCTTGCTTCGATTGGCAACACGCCGCTGATCCGGATGAACCGGTTGACGGAAGGGCTGCCGGGCATCGAGATTTACGGAAAAGCGGAGTATTTCAACCCCGGGGGCAGCGTCAAAGACCGGCCGGCGCTGAACATGATCAATACCGGTGAAGAAGACGGGCGGCTGACGCCGGACAAGATTATTCTTGACTCGACTAGTGGGAACACCGGCATCGCATATGCGATGGTGGCGGCGGCGCGGGGTTACCGGGTGAAGCTCTGCCTGCCGGGCAATGCCAGCCCGGAACGGAAGAGTATTTTGGCGGCGTATGGCGCGGAGTTGGTTTTAACGGATGCCGGTGAAGGTTCGGACGGGGCGATTCGGCGATGTCAGGCGATTTATGCAGAAGATCCGAACCGGTATTTTTACCCCGATCAGTATTCAAATCCGGCGAACTGGCAGGCGCACTACAACACGACCGGCATGGAGATTCTGGAGCAGACGGGCGGGCGAATTACGCATTTTCTGGCGGCGCTGGGGACTAGCGGAACGTTTATGGGAACGACGCGGCGGCTGCGGGCGGACGGGAATGGCGTTGTTTGCGTCAGCGCTCAACCGGCGTCTGGATTTCATGGGCTGGAAGGGTTGAAACACATGCCGACGGCAATTGTGCCAAGCATTTACGACGCGGGCCTGGCCGATGAGAATGTGTGGATTGAGACGGAAGACGCTTACAAGATGGTGCGGCGGCTGGCGCGCGAAGAGGGATTGCTGGTCGGCATTAGCGCGGGGGCAAACGTATACGGGGCGTTGGAGTTAGGGCGGCGGTTGGCGCGGGAAGGCCGATCGGCGGTGATTGTGACCATTCTCTGTGATGGCGCATCCAAATACATGAGCGAGCCGTTCTGGAACGAATGATCAAGATAGAACAAGAAGCCTGGGACCTGATGGTGGCGCATGCGGAGAAGACGTATCCGAACGAATGTTGCGGCGCGATGCTGGGTATGATCGACGGCGGCGTGAAGACCGTGCGGGTGGCGCTGCCGCTCGAGAATGCGTATCCGGGAGCGCAACGCGAGCGTTATGAACTGCGGCCGGAGGATTTACTGTTTGCCCAGCGGGAAGCGGATAAGAACGGCATGGATCTGATTGGAATTTTCCATAGCCATCCCGACTGCAAGGCTTACTTCTCGAAAACCGACCTGGAGAATTCGTGCCCGTGGTACTCATTCGTCGTGCTGTCGATTGAAAAGGGCCATTTTAATCACGCCAATAGCTGGCTGCCGAACCTGGAACAAACCGAGGCGGCGGAAGAGGAACTGGAACACCCCCATGCCTAAGATACTGATCCCGACGCCGTTGCGTCAGTTCGCGGAGAAGAAAGACGCCGTGGAAGTAAGCGGCGCGACCGTGGGCGAGGCGCTGGCCGCCTTGACCGCGGCGCACCCGGACATGAAGAAGAACTTGTTCAATGACGAAGGGAAGCTACGAAGCTTTGTCAACGTTTATGTGAATGACGAAGATATCCGGTTCCTGGAGAAAGACAAGACCGCCGTGACCGCCGGGGACACAATTTCGATCGTACCGTCGATTGCGGGCGGTAAGTAAGTCTTATGGCCATGTCGCTATCGAATGAAGAGATCGGCCGGTATAGCCGGCACCTGATCATGCCGGAAGTAGGCATGGAAGGGCAGCTAAAGCTGAAGAACGCGAAGGTGCTGCTGATCGGTACTGGCGGGTTGGGTGCGCCGGTGGCGATGTACCTGGCCGCGGCCGGCGTGGGCAAACTGGGCTTGGTGGATTTCGACACCGTGGACGTCTCGAACCTGCAACGGCAGGTGATTCACGGGACCAAGGACATTGGGAAGAAGAAAGTGGACTCGGCGGAAGAGACGATGAAGGACATTAATCCGTTCATCGAAGTGGTGAAATATGAAGTGCCGCTGACTTCGGCGAACGCGCTGGAGATATTGAAAGATTATGACATTGTGGCGGATGGGACGGATAACTTCCCGACGCGGTTTTTAGTTAATGACGCCTGTGTGTTGCTGGGCATTCCGAATGTCTACGCGAGTATCTTCCGGTTTGAAGGACAGGCAACGGTATTTTGCAAAGACGACGGACCCTGTTACCGGTGTTTGTATCCGGAACCGCCGCCGCCGGGGTTGGTTCCAAGCTGCGCCGAAGGCGGCGTGCTGGGTATTCTGCCGGGCGTGGTTGGTTTGATTCAAGCGACGGAAGTGATTAAGCTGATCCTGGGCGAAGGGCAACCTTTGCAGGGGAGGCTGATGCTGTACGACGCGCTGGCGATGAAGTTTCGCGAGTTGAAAATCCGGCGGAATCCGGAGTGCCAGGGAAAATGTACGGTGGTGAAGGAATTGATCGATTATCAGCAGTTTTGCGGGGTTCCGCACCAGGAGGCTCCTTTGCCGGCACCGGTTTCTTCCACTGATATTGCGCCGCAGGAAGTGAAGCAGTTGATTGATTCGGGCGCGGACTTCGTGCTGGTCGATGTGCGCGAACCGCATGAGTATCAGATCTGCAAGATTGATAGAGCCAGGCTGATGCCGCTGGGCGATTTGCCGAAGCGCCTGGATGAGTTGGATAAGAACGCCGATATTGTGATGCACTGTAAGATGGGCGGGCGCTCGGCGAAGGCTTGTGACCTGTTGCGGGCGAGCGGTTTCACGAAGGTTCGTAACATGACGGGCGGGATACTGGCATGGGCGGAGAAGGTCGATCCAACGGTTCCCAAGTATTAGTATTTCTGGGCGCGGCCGTGTATCTGGGCTGGGGCGTGTGGCAGGTTCCGCTGGCCTCCGGTTATACCGATCCGGTGCAAAAGATCCGCCCGCAGGACGAGGCTCTATATAGCAGTATTTCGATGGGAATGGCTGAGCGAGGAGAGTGGCTGACTCCGCGCTTTCTCGGCCGTTTGGCGTTTGTGAAACCGATCCTGGCGTTTTTGCCAACGGCGATTTTCGTGGCTGTGTTTGGGGATTCGTGGTGGAGTTTGCGGTTGTTTCCCGTGCTCTGCGGGGCGGCGATTTTGACTCTGCTATGGCGCTGGCAGGGATGGAGCGCGATGTTGCTGCTGGCGGCGAATCCATTGTTCTTTTTGCTGGCGCGCCGGAATATGACGGATGTGCCGGTGTTGTGCGCGGTGTTATTGAGCTTGTATTTGTGGGATAAATCAGGGCGGGGCGCGGGGGCGGCGCTGGCATGGGGCATATTGACGAAGAGCGTGGCGGGAGTTATTCCGGCGTTGTTTATGTGGAGGGGGTGGTGGCGGATTGTTGGACTGGCGATGTTACTGGTTTTGCCATGGCATTTGTATCAATTGGCCGTCAATGGAGAGTGGTATTGGAAGGAGCATGTGTTGGATGAGCATTTGCAGTGGGGGCTATTGACTCCGGAGAACGCGGCGGCGGAAGGGCATCTTCATTTCTATTTGTCGCGGGTGTGGGAGATTGATCCGGTGCTGGCGGTGCTGGCGCCGCTGGCATTTGGGTTCTGTATATACCGGAAACGGTATGTGGAGGCGGGGTGGTTAGGGGTTAGCGTGTTGACGCTATTCGGCTTTGGGTACCGGAATGCGACGTATTTACTGCCTGTTTTCGCGGCGGCGGCGCTGGCGGCGGGCGTTCGCGTGCCAGCGGCGGCGGCGGGCATCGTGTTGGGATTCCGATTGTTGACGGGCGAGATTTCTCATGCGGCGCCGGAGGCGGTGGGGCCGGCGGCGGCGTTGGCGGAGTACAAAGCGTTGGGACGGACGAATGGGTTGATCATCGACGGCGTGGCGGATGAGTTTACGGCGACGACGATGCATCTGGCGCGCGTGCAGTACATGCTTCCGGGCGATGCGCGGACGTTGGCCGCCACGAACATTGATTTTGCCGGGCGCGGAATTATTGCCGATGCGGGAACTTATCGAGGATTGGCGCCGCCGCTGGAGACTGTCCTGCTGGTGCGGTCGGCGGCCGAGATGCAGAAGTTGCTGGATGCCGCGGGGGATCGGGATTTTCTGTTGCGGGCGGAGCGGGTGGGAGAGTTGCAACTCGGCCCACGGAAGTTACTTGGGGGGCAAAATGGTTGGGTGGTGGTATTAGCGGTACGCTAGTCGGAATGACGCGGAAGTCGATTGCGGGTGGCCTGTTTGCGTTAACGCTGCTGCTGTTTCTGCCATCGGGCGCTTACGAATTTCTGAGTTGGGATGACCCGGATTTTGTTACCTGGAACGCTTACGTTAAGCAGGGGTTGACCGGCGAGAGTGTGCGCTGGGCGCTGACGACTAACTACATTTATTGGCAGCCGTTGGTCTTTTTGTCGCATATGGCGATGGTCTCGCTTTTTGGAATGAACGCCGGGGCGCATCACCTGCTGAACGCGCTGCTGCACGCGGGGAACGCGGCGTTGTGGTTCCTGATTTTGGGGCGGCTGCGGTTTCCGGTGTGGACGGCGGCGATTGCGGCGGCGCTGTGGGCGTGGCATCCGCTGCGAGTGGAATCAGTGGCGTGGGTGACAGAGCGGAAAGATGTTTTGAGCGGGCTGTTCTTCATGCTGACGATTTGGGCGTATGCGGGTTACGCGACAAACCGCAAAGACTGGCGGCGGTTTGCGCTGGTGATGGCATTTTTTGCTCTGGCATTGGCGGCGAAACCGGTGGCGGTGACGCTGCCGCTGCTATTGCTGCTGCTGGATTTTTGGCCGTTGGAGCGGCTGGATTCTTCGACTATGCGCGCGCGGTTGCTGGAAAAGGCGCCTTTGCTGGCGTTGTCGGCGATAAGCGCGTTGATAACCGTTTTAGGACAACAGTCGGTGCGGGCGGTATCGAGCGGCATTGGGTTTGAACTGCGCTTCGTGAACGCGCTGCGCAGCTACGGGGTCTATTTGAAGCAGACGGCTTGGCCGGAAGGGTTATCGCCTTTCTACACCTTTCCGGTAGCGCATCCGGCTTGGGAAATTGTTGCGTCGGTGCTGGTGTTGGCGGGGTTGACGTGGCTGGCGTGGAAGAGATGGAAGTTGAACCAGTGGTGGGCGGTGGCTTGGGTTTGGTATTTAGTGGTCTTGCTGCCGAATATCGGGTTCCTGCAGGTTGGTGAACAGGCTCATGCCGATCGCTATACATACTTGCCATCGACGATGCTAATTGCCGGCGTGTGTTTTGGCGTGTCAAAGGAGATGCCGCGGCTGGCAAAGGTTGGCGGGATTACCGTTTGCGTGGTGCTTTTTCTATGCACTCTGGTGCAGTCGGCATATTGGAAAGATAATCTCTCGCTGTATGGACGGATGCTGGAGGTGGATCCGCGAACACCGGTGGCGCATAACAATTTGGGTCTGCATTTCGCTGAAAAGGGACAGTTCAGAGAGGCGCTGCGGCACTACGAGGAAGCCGCGCGGATCAGTCCGGGAAACTTCGAACCGCGAGTGGGCGCCATCAACTCCTATTTGGCGATGGGTGAGCCGGCGCGCGCGCTGCCGCATGCGGAGGCGCTGGTGAGGTTGGAACCGCGTAACCCGGAATCGTACCTCCATTTGGGCCGGACACTGGCGGGGATGAACCGGTTGGATGAAGCGAAGGCGGCGTTCTTGAACGGCCTGGGAATGACGCCGGGGGCGGCGGTGAAGGCGCCATTGCTTATGCAATTGGGGGTGGTGGAGTATTTGGGGAAGAATGACGCCAGTGCGCTAGCGGCTTTTCGGGGTGCGTTGGAGGCCGATCCGAATCATTGGCCGGCCCGCAAGAACGCGGGAATTGTGCTGGGGAATATGGGGAGGACGGCGGACGCAATTGCGGAGTTTGAGGCATATTTGCTGGTGAATCCGGGCGATAGTTCGGTGCGGGAGGCGATTACGGCGTTGCGGAAAAGTGATTGACGGGGCCTTGGCCGCGGCCCAGGGCGGGATTTGTTTTGATCGCTTGGGTGATGAAAGCCTTCGCTTGCGCCACGGCGTCGCGGAGAGGCGTTCCCGTGGCTAATAGGGCCGTTATCGCCGCGGAATAAGTGCAGCCGGTACCGTGAGTGTGCGGCGTGTCGATTCGTTCGCTGGTGAACCAGTCGAGCGTGTCGTTGGTGACAAGGACGTCGCTGGCTTGGTTCCCGATTCGATGGCCTCCCTTAATGAGTACAGCCTGAGGGCCGAGTTCGAGAATATAGCGGGCAGCCGATACCATTTGCTCCTCCGTTTCGACAGGACGGCCGGTGAGGGCGGCGGCCTCATGGAGGTTGGGGGTTATCAACAGCGCCTTGGCGAACAGCGTCCGGCGAAGAGCATCCACGGCATCGGGCTCCATCAGCGGAGCGCCGTGCTTGCTGATCATCACCGGATCGACGACGAGTTTCGTGCCGCCGATGGCGTGGGCCACCGCTTCGATGATCGCCGCCGAGCCCAAGGCGCCGGTCTTAGCGGCATCGGGCGGGATGTCGCCGAGAACGGCTTCGATCTGTTGCCGGACCAGTTCCGGATCGAGGAGATCCACACGGCTCACCGTTTGTGTGTTTTGGACGGTGATGAGCGTCAACACCGCTTCCCCGTAAACGCGGAACTGGTGAAATGTTTTGAGATCGGCCTGAATCCCGGCGCCGCCGCTGGGATCCGAGCCCGCGACGGTTAATGCCACTGGCGTCATGGGAAGTTTAATCGTTGCAGGTCGGTGCGTCCAACCGAGTTGGCGATCTCAACCAGCACCGAACCCACTATTGTCGCATCGCCCGTCACGGGGAAGGACGCGCGAAGACGAAAGACGCCGCCGAGGTTGCTTTGATCGAAATAATTCTTGAACTGATCGGCCGGGGTAGTGGATAGAACGCCGATTGGATTGCCAGATTTGTCGAAGAAACGGAAGTTCAGCGAGCCGACGCCGCGGGTGTTGTCGAAGCCGGTAATATCGATTTCGAGGTTTGAGCCATTGCGGCGCGCGACGGCTTCATCGGCGACGACGAGGCCTCGGTCGAACCGGTAGGTCTCGGTTGCGATGCCCGTTTCAGTGATGGCGTCGAGCCGAAGCGTTCCGGCGGTGGTGCCGGTTTGAATTACGGTTTCGATTGCGCCGTCAAAAGTAGCGTCGCGGCTGCCGGCGGCGACTTCAAATTTGACCTCGCGGGCGCCGTTGGGGAAGGCGATGGCGGGATCGTCAAAGGCGCCGGTGAAGGTGGCGCGAAGGGTGCCGGCGCCGGGGGCGATGGCGGCCTGGGCGAGTTGGACGCGGAGTTTCAGTTGCTGACCATTTCGGGCAGCGGCATCGGCGGGGATTATACGAGGCGGGGCGAGCTGGGGACGAAAAACAACGGCGAGGATGGTGAAGCGGCGGGGTCCGATGGCGAGGAGCGCCGCGGCGTCGCCTTCCGCGGTGATGAAAACGTCTACGGCGATGTCACGGGTTTCGCCAGGCGCGAGGGTAAGAGGCAGCGAGGGCGGATTGACGAAGTTGAAGCCAGTGCCAGTGAGGGTGAGTTCAGTCAGGATGATCGGGCTGGAATGTGGATTTCCAATGGAAAGAGCGAGGGTGAGGCGTTGCGAGGCGGCGAGGTCAATTTGCAGACTGGAGGCGGTGAGTTCCGTGGCTTGGGATCCGTTGGTAAGAAAGAGCGACGGCCCCAATACGGCGGTGGCGCGGAGGAGTGTGGAGAAAGTGTTGATGGTGAGACTGGCGCTATAGGATCCCGCGGCGGCCGGGGAAAAGCGAACGGAGAAGTTATGGAACTGCCCGGGCGCGAGAGTCAATGGTACGAAGGCCGAGGCGAGGGAAAAGCCCGCGCCGCCAACAACGATCGACTGCAGCGGAAGAGGGGACGAGCCATTGTTGACGGCGCGGAATGGGAACCCGGTGGCATCGCCGGCGGCGGTGGCGCCGAGGTTGACAGTGGGGCCGAGAGGAACGGGAGTTGGCCCTTGCAGGCTGAGAACCTCCAGTTGAGCGGCGAGGGGGAGAGCGAGGAGAATGGCAAGGACGAACTTCATTCGCGGCTCCGCTGGGGGAGGACGAAGAGTGCGACGCGGCCCGAGGTGAGGCGGAGGAGGTGCGGTCGCCGATTGATGACGAGGCGCGCCCAATTAGCGGCGGCGGCGGTCATGCTTTCGGGTTCCTGGAGACAGTCGATTTCCTCCAACGCGCCATCGAGCTGAAAAATTCGCAGCTTGCCGTCGCGCCAGATTATGACGCGGCCGGCAAGCTGCGATTGTAGCTCTTCGGAGGAAAAAACGAGCAAGTCTCCAGCGAGACGCAAGGTCTCGTTAGAGGCTGGGAGTACGGCCACGGCGCCGCGAAAAATGGCGCTGGTGGCGGCAGTGGCATAGACGGCGGTGCGGCCGTCGCGAGTGGCGGAGAGGCGCCCGGGTTCCAGACGCCATTCGATCTGGCCATCGTTTGAATAGGCGAGCAGGGCGGGACCGGGACGACCGGGGAGGAAGTTACCGGCGAGGCCGTGGATGGGCGTGAGGAGGCCGTCGGCGTCGAGGACGTGGGCGAGGGGCGGAGCGTCGATCGCATGTTGCGCGGAGAGGACGGCGGCAAGGACGAGAAGGAGACGCTTCATGGCCGGCCTACGGTAATGGCAGGATTGCCGATGGTGATGGTGCTCTGGGTGACGGCGACTGGAGGAGCGCTCGGAGTGGCGCGGCCGCCACGGGCGGCGGCGGCAATGCCACCGGCGGCCGCGCCGCCGATAAGGGCGGCGAGGAGGATCCATTTTGATCGGGGCGGTTGCTCGATACTAGCGGGGGGGCGCTCCCCGGCGGGCGCGCTTCGGCCTCCAGCGGGTTCGGTGATGTACTGGGTGGAGAGAATGCCGGCGCGGGCTTCGCCTTTATTGGCGGTGATGCGGAGTTGAACGGGGCCGGCGGCGCGGGCCCATTGAATGCCGCGAATGGCGACACGGCCGTCGGCTCGGGTGAGCGCGATCTCCGTGCGCATGCCGTTGGCGAAAACGCCGGTGGGCGCTTCGTCGGGGAGCCGAACGGAAACGGAAGCACCCTCGACAGGGCGGCCGGCTTCATCCGACAGCAAGACGATAATTGGCTGATTCGACCGGGTACCGGCAGTATGAATGGAGCCTTCGCCTTCGAGCACGCGGATCCGCAAGATGGCTGGAGCGGTAACGGTTTGGACTTGCCCTCCGTCCGCGGGTACCGGCGGAGCGGGGTAGGCGACTTGTACCGCGAGGCCTAGCGAAAGCAGGAAGGCCACGGCACGGCGCCGGGAATGCATTTACTACGATGTCGCTGCGACAGGCTCCTCTTGCATGTCCGCGTGATTAACGACCCGCAACAGCACCGCGGTGATGTTGTCGGGACCGCCAGCGGCGCGGGCACGATCAATCAGGTTCTTACCCTTCAACTCCAGATTATCCTCGTTCGCGAAGATTTCCGCAATGCCATCGTCGCCGACGACTCCGTGGAGGCCATCGCTGCAAAGAAGGAACTGCATGCCTTCGGAGAGCTGGACGACATAAGAATTGATGCGAAGCTGATCGCTGACGCCGATGGCCATGGTGAGGACATGCCGCATGGGGTGAGTTTTCAACTGCGCTTCTTCAATGCCAAGTTTCTTGCCGACTTCCTGCACCCAGGTCTGATCCTCCGTGATGATGAGGAGTTGGCCCTGGTGATAAATGTAAGCGCGGCTATCGCCGACGCTGGCGATATAGGCTTGGCTGCCGGTATCGAGAACGGCGGTAAGAGTGGTTCCCATGCCTTCCAAATTGGTATCGGCGCTAGCGGCGGTAAGGACACGGCGGTTCGCTTCTTCCAAAGCGGTAATGAGGACCTCGGGGGAAGAGAGTTCGCTGGAACGCCAGACGACTTCACCCACGGTTTGAGAGGCCAGTTGTGACGCGCGTTCGCCAGCCGCGGCGCCGCCCATTCCATCCGCCACCAGGAACAGCCCCAGTGATGGCGCGAGGAGATAGTAATCCTCATTGTTGGGCCGCACGCAACCCGCGTCAGATAGACCAAAAGCTTCGAGCATGAACTTTCCGATTATACGTCAGGATGTTGTATCTCCCGCGAGCGGCGGCCAGAAGGCACACCGCCCTAAAGGATAACGCGGAAACCGATCTGAAAAACCCTCCCGTCATTCAAAGTATTTGTTATTTTTCCGAATGCGGGAGAAGAGAGGTTCCGTTGGGGTTCATCAAATTGAGGAGTATTCAGGCCATTATAGGCCTCGCCGCGCAGTTGGAGCGTGGTTTCGCGGGGCGCGGGAAGGCGCCACGATTTTTGTAGCGCAAAATTCCAATTTGCGATTTTCGCTTTGCGCATAACGTTGCGGCCCAGGCTGCCGTGTTGAGCCGGGGGCGAAAGATAGGCGAATTTATCGCGGGAAACGATTAGCGGCGCGGTGTCGGGATGGCCGATGGTGAGGCCGAGAATGGAGGGGTCGAGGAGATTGGGGCGGTCACCGCCGGAGCCGTCGACGTTGCCGAAACCGGGAGAGTCGGAACCTATATAGAGAGTAAAGGGCGTGCCGGTACGGAAGGCGGACACGCCGGAGAGTTGAATGCCTTGCCAGGGAAGATCGTAGAGCCAACGAAGCGCGACCGCGTGGGTGGCGTCGAAATTCGAAAGGCCTTTACGGTCGCCGATTTGGTTGTACTGGTATTGCGCGCGGCCGTTGAGCATGTCGCGATTGGCTGCGGTGGCGGTGTAATCGACACCCGTGTCGATGGCCTTGCCGAAGGTGTAAGAGACGTTGGCGTTGAGGGCTTTGCGATAAGGGAAATCGTAACCGATTTGCGCACCGTCGTAGTAGGCGATTCCGTTATTTTGGACGGTACGGAGTTCGCCGAAAGCGGGATCGGGCCGGCGTTCGTTGATGGTGGCCGTGGTGTAAGGAATGGCGGGGTTGGGAAGGGCGCGATTGAGGACCACCCCGGTGAGAAGTTTCATGGAGCGGCTGCCGGTGTAGCCGAAGCGAATCATGCCGCGAGCGGCGCTTTGGCGTTCGATGACAAGCGAATAGAGATGGGAATAAGGCGTGCGGAGATCGGGCGGCAGGACGTTGACAGCGGACTGGAAGTTGGCCGATTGTAGATTGCCGAGCGGGTTGAGGAAATCCGGATTGTTAATCGTTAGGTAGCGGGCGTACGGAGTATTGGAACGTACTTGCTGATAAGTGACGGGCGGGATGGGGGAATAACTGAGGGAATACATCGCGCGGGCGGTCCAGTTGTTTTTGAGACGCCAGGCGAGAGAGAAGCGGGGGGCAAGATTATTACAGTCACAGGGGTAAGGAATAGCGCCGCGGCCGGTAACTTCGAAAGGGCTGCCCTCGGGACTATATCGTAGGCCGATGTAGAGCTGGAGATTGGCGCGGAGCTTGATGCGATCGGCGAAATAGAGATTGCCGGCGGACTGGCGGAAGCCGCGGGCCATATCACCCAGGACGACTTCATACACAGACGGCAGGCCGAGGCGGAAATTCTCAATGGAAGTGCGGCCGAAGTTGTTCTGGAATTGAAAAAGCCCGCGGATATTGGTCGCCTCAATACCGTTCAACTGGAGGCGTTGATAGTCGCCGCCGGCGTAGAGTTGGTGGCGGCCGCCGTTGATTGCTTTCGTGTAGGCGAAGCCGTAGCGGAAAGTGTTTTGGGCCCGGTCGACGGGGAAGCCGGAATCGGGGCCGAGTTCCTCAATTTGAAAGCCGAAACGGATGCGGGGGCCGACGGCGTTGGGTTCCGAAACGAGCAGTGAGAGATTGCGCTGGAACTGGGCGGTAAGTTGAAAATTGCCGCGGGTGAGGGTGGCGCGAGCGGTTTGATTTTTGAGATTGGTATCGGGGTTCTGGCCGGCGACGAATTGGAAGGCGTCGATGTTCTGGCGGTTGGCGGAATAGAAGAGGCTGAGGCGGTATCTCGTGTTGATGGCCGTGTCATAGCGGAAGTTGAAATCGGTTTCGTCGATGCGCTGCGGGGCATTGGTATTCAGGGCACGGATGTCGAAATCGGTGCGGTTAGGGGCAAAAGCGGGATAGGCCTGAAAGTAGCGATTGACGACGGCGCGGATGGCAGGATCGGGGGAAGTGGAAGTGCGCTCGGAGAGCAGAGGGACCAGGACATTGCCGTTGACCATACCCCGGACTTTACGTTGGCTGGCGTTGAGGGTGAGATAGCCGGCCTGGCCGAGCGAGCCGGTGGCGCGACCGCCATAAGCGTTCTGGCGGCCGGGTTGAACGCCGCCGACCTGGAAAAAAGAGCGGGCGTTCAGCGCGCTGTTCTGGTGGCGCAAGTAGAGTTCGCCGTGCCAGGCGTTGGGGCGGGAAGGAGGATTGAAAGTAAATGCGCCGGTGGCGGCGCGGCCCTGATCGGCGGCGAAGAAACTGGATTCGACCGCGGCCTCGGTGACGAGCGCCACTTGGCTGCCGCCGCGAACGGCGGCTTCTTTGGCGGCGTTGGTATCCATGAGATAGACGGCCACGTTTTCATTGCGCATGGCGGTGGAACTCATGCGCTGTTGCGGCTTGGCCGGAGCGGGAACCGGTACAGGCGTTTGCGCGGCGGCGGAAAGCGCGAGGGCGAGCAGAGAGATTTTCCGGATCACTTCTTTTCGAGCATCGATTTGAGTTGACGGAAGACGGTCTCTTCGTACTCTTCCTTAACGCGTTCGAGTCCTTCCTGTTTGGGGTCGCCCGGACGCGGTGCTTCTCTTTTAAGACAAAAGCCCAAGAGGGTGGTGGAATCGCGGTCATCGGGGATTCGTTCGAGGACGGCGCGAAAGCGGTCGGCGGCTTCGTCAAAGCGCTTGGCGTGCCAGAGGGCGTAGGCGAGGTTGAAATGGTAGTCGGGATCGGCGGGGTCGCCTTCAAGAGCCCGTTCGAAATTTTGGATGGCCGGGGCTAGCTTGCCTTGGCGAAGCTGGCTGGCGCCGAGATTGCAGAAGACTTCGTTGAGCGGGACAGCGGCGGCGACGATGGCGAAGGCATTTTCCGCGGCGGCGTACTCGGCGACATAGTGACGGCAGATACCCGAGTAAAAGAGCGCCTGCATGTAGTGAGGGTCGGTCCGGGCGACACGCTGAAACCACTGCGCGGCGTGTTGGTAATCCGCTTTTTCCCAGTAATGGAGGCCGAGGTGAAAGCAGGGCTGAGAATACTTGGGGTCGAGGCGAACGGCTTGGGTGAAGAAGCGATGGCGGGCGGCTTCGTCTTTGACGAGGAGTCCGCGGATGTAATTTTCCATAGCGTCCACGCGGACGTTTGGCTGACGAGCGAGAAAATCGGCTTCCGCTGAGGCGGGTTTGGCAACGATGGCGGTGAGGACTTTCCAGGCGATCCTGTTTTGCAGCGATGCGAGGTCTTCGAGGAGCCCGTCCTCGGTGAAATCGGGGGTCTGGCTGAGTTTACGAAGATCCAGAACGCGGACAATGAGGCGGACAGTGGCTTTGGCGGCAGGATCGCGAACGATTTCAAACGAGCCGAATATGGCGTGAGAAGCGTCGAGTTCATCCGCAATTTTGACGATGGAAGCGCGGGAGAGGGAAACGCTGGGACGGAGAGAGAGGCGTTGGTAGGCTTCGGCGCGATCAATGCGATCCAGCGTGACGAGACCTTCGCCGTGAAGGGCTTCGATGATATTTTCGGCGGCTGATTCGCCGACCCAATCGAGGGAGCGATCCTTCGACGGATTGAAGAGCGGGAGGGCGACCGTGGCATCGGCTTGGACTGGAGGCGCAAGCGGGAACAACGACAGCGCCACGTACAGCAGACGGAGCATTGGTACCAGTTTAGCGCGGCGGGTTCCCATCCCGCGTTTTGCTGCGCGGTAGCCCGCTCAAATCTTTGTCAGGCGCCGCATTGCCAGACAAGTCTCTTCGTCTTGCGCGCCAAACGCGAAGATCGAGTCGCTCACCGTTCGTAACATCTGCGCGATAAATTGCGTCGAATAGTTTCCAACTCGAAGCCAGATTACGTTTGCCGGGCCGCCCAAGAGTATGCTGCTTTTATGGTAACTACACAGGTAGGCATCCCGCGACGGGATGCCTGTGACGGGGAGAGCGCGAACCGGTTTGGCGTTTTCGGCTGCCTGAACGCTACTCGGTGTTGACGGCGGGTACGAAG
>Ga0163152_10004746_pt1 | contig 16529 bp, 14 predicted proteins | sample OliLakLV19MP8IB2_FD_148635 | JGI IMG/M metagenome (GOLD analysis project Ga0163152, IMG submission 148635) | Freshwater microbial mat bacterial communities from Lake Vanda, McMurdo Dry Valleys, Antarctica - Oligotrophic Lake LV.19.MP8.IB-2 | ecosystem: Environmental > Aquatic > Freshwater >... | reverse complement strand
GAATAATACCCCCTGAGAGCCCCTTGACAACCTACCGCCATAGCTACACAATGACCCCAACGGGTGCTGCACTTCTAAGCCGCCACCCGCTGCACTTCTTGACCGCCATAGACATCTCCAGCCAAAGAATTATTCGCTTAAAAAAACCGGCCTACATTGAGGCCGGGTAGCAATTGTTAAGAATCCTCTGGCAAAAGAACCGTGGTGTCCGAGCGGTCACATTCCGTGATGATGTAAAACTTCGTACTGCTGTGGTCGTGATAAACGGAGAAGAGCAGACCGGGCGTTGAGGATCCCAAAGCCGTGGATGACCTCTACTACCTTGGGAAATCGCCCGGGGTGTCGCCAGCTCATACGACGTTAAGAAATGGGAGCAAGATTTGATCATTGCAGCGGTAGATACGTTATGGATTTTAAAAACGATCAGATCCTGTCAAGCCTGGGATGGTGAGACACACTGCACCCTTCTCTTTTTGGCTCTTTCCCGATGGTATTTGACATCCCTCAAAGTCTAGGTTCGGATTGTCAAAAAGGACAAATTGACCCTCTTGACGAGAAACCGGCTCAACGGAACCATTTGTAGGACTCAGGTTAACCGTCCAAAACTGGTATGGTTTCTCTCTTGATTGGCATAGCTATGCCTAGTGTATGCTGAAATAATTGTCGCTTCCACCGGTTTTGGAAAGATTGCAAATATGCAGAAAATGCGGCACACGGGACAAGAAAATAGTGAGAGACTTAATGGGGGCTGAGTTTATGTCATTTAAAGTTTGCTTGGAGCGATTCCAACACTGGCTCCAAGGTCTCAAGGTTGCCATATCTGATGAAAGTCCGGGCCAGCCATTGCCCCCTCACACTCAAATGGTTTTGATAGGTAGCGATGCAATTCCGGTATTTCTGCAATCCCATCCGGAGTTTCGGGAGTACGAAGAACGATTATTTAAAGAGGAGGGAAATTTGCAGAATGTGGTCTCTCTTGTTGGATGGGAACACGCCAAAGAGAGCGCCGATCGTTTACTTTGACAACGAACAGGACCATTGAAATCGACGGGCAATGGCAAGCGACATTGACGCGAGACTTTGTTTGCGGGATCAAATAACATCCTAGGCTTGATACGGGTCACACCACGGCAGTATATAGTTATTACACATATGCTTCCTCGTATTCTCCCCCGTGTACCGATTATCCCAGTCCCCCAAAGTCCCCATGTCCCTCCAAGTCCTCCTGCTTTGGTAGGCGAAAAGTCAGTCCTGGGTTAGACTCAAAGTGCCCCACCACCTTGGCCAGCATCTCATCTAAAGTTGGAAGCCTGGCTCGAGACGGGGCACCAGTCAAGACGGGTGGATTTGCCAGATCCGACAAGTCTTGCATCCGAGAATATCTTTTTAACTCAACATTTTTGGCATAAATGCTCAAAGAGAGGCGTGAAAAAACTTTTGGAGCCAAACCTTTGCAGGGACTCGAACCGGCCGTAACCCGCTGACCAGCCACGTTTTTCAGCGCGGCGACCTGTCCGCTGCTTACGGACAGACCTAATTTTTGTCCGCTGCCCTGTATTATTCAGTGTGGGCATTTAAGCCCCTTGTACCAGAACTCTATTAAATCGTAGGCTTAAGATGGGCTACAGACGTGATGCTGTTCAACAGAGGGAAGGGATGTGCAATGCATTCTCCATTTGCCAAAGTTCTTTTAATTGCAATTATTCTGGGTGGATGCCTTATTTCTTCGGCGGACCAAGTCACGTGGATCGGCAAAGTTATCTCGGTAATTGATGGGGACACTATCGAAGTCCAGCGTGACGGGATCCCAGTGCCGGTCAAGATTCGGTTATTCGGAGTCGACGCGCCCGAAGAAGACCAACCCTATGCAAGTCACGCGACAGAATTTGTCAGCGGTTTGTGCTTTGACCAACAGGTAACGGTCAATGCATTGGAAACCGACAAATACGGGCGAACTGTCGCCACGATAATCCTGGCTAATCGCCAAAACCTTAGCGAACAAATCGTCAGACATGGATATGGATGGTGGTATAAGGAGTACGCGCCACGGGTAGTAGCCCTTCAACGCGCCCAGTTGGACGCCATCAAAGCAGACAAAGGACTATGGGCGGACGCCGGCGCGATCTCGCCCTGGGACTGGCGCGCGGGGAAGCGAAGTTCCACGCCTTCACAACCGATGCCGAATTCCGGCTCGGTGATAGCGGCGCCTCTGCCACTGGTGCAGCAACTGGCCCCACAAGGGGATTTCCGGCAAATAGAAGTAGCACCACAACCTGCGCCCCGCGCTCAAGCGTCCCAAAGCTTGTACTCTCAGCCGCAACGCGTTATCGCACAACCTCAGTCCTCGCGCGGAGACTCGGTGTACGTCACGAATACCGGGAAGAAATATCACAGCGGGAATTGCAAATATTTGAGCCAGTCTAAAATCCCGATCTCGAGGGATGACGCGTTGGCGCGCGGGTACGGAGGATGCTCGGTTTGCAAGCCGTGAAGTATTTACTGAAAAAGCCATTCGTTGAATGGCCAATATAACCGAGCAATTTGCCACACTCACAAATTTTTGCTGTGGAATATTTCAGGACTCGAACTCTCGGCAGGATCGCTATTTACGCGCTCTCCCACGAACTGCATGGATGAGGAGGGACTTTTCGCTGCTACACCCAATGATCGATACCTTGGGTTTTCCCATACGCTTCTCACATGACGCCGCCATAGAAAGTGCGGTATATCAATTGCGATGAGTATTCAGAGTCTTCCCCTAGCTCTTATCCACAAGGGCCAAAAATACTGATTCCTCTCTGCAGGTAGTCTTTTGCAAAGTTCGCGCGCGAGCTTTCCAATCACGGCGCGTTGGCCTGGACATAAGTCGAAAACCTGCCGGACACAATCTGCGAAATTGGCAACTGAGTTTTCCGAACGGTTTGAGAGCGACAAGAACGCATCAAGTATTAACATTACCAGCTTATCTGGACCTCCTTTGAATCCGTCGGCGTCGTCAAACTTCCCAATTTGTTCAACGGACCTCGTCAGTGCGAGCAACTGGTCCCGGTGACGCGCATGCCCATCCCCATCACCCATGTATCGTAGTTGCCATGCCGGCACAAGAATAATGTACGGGGCAATCCGCGTATTCTCAATGCATACCGGGGCTAAATCTGACTTATCGAGCGCGGACAGTAAACGCTGCACGTTCTCCTCGGGCAGCTTGCTGTCACCCACGATAGCGCCTAGCATTTGCCATGCCACTGCGTCCCCAAGGTTGGTTTGAATGGCTTCAATTGAGTCCTCAACGTATTGCAAAAGTGTTTCATTGGTTAGCTGCCGTCCAAGCTGATCTTCTGCAAACTGACCTAACAAAGGGCCGCGGTCGCGCGAAAGGAAACTCCCAAGACGGTCTGACTGCAAGGCTGGACATTTGAGCAAAGAGGGTTGAAAAAACGAATTCCCGGTATCAGTGTCACGGAGAAGCGACGCAGCCAAGATTTTGTCCTTCACCGATACTGCAATCTGATCTTGCGGTATAGCTCCACAAGCATATCCAGCCAAGGCTAGCAAAAGCGGTACCTCGCTAAGATTTCGCGGATGGGCAATGTCATTCCAATAATTCGTTAACTCGTCTAAACCCATCTCTAATTGGTCTGAGGCGTCCGCAAAGTTCTCTGTAATCCATGCAACCGAAACGCCGACGTCGCGTAGAATCTTGAAAATTTCCCCACCGTGCAGCCAAAGAATAAGCAGCTTATCGCGGCTGTCTAACGAGGAGAATTTTTTCCATCGAATCGACTCCTTTCCCAGGAAACGTAGTAGCGCGATAAATGCTCTTAGTTCATCGACATCAGTAACTCGCTCCAACATTTGCGAAACATCAATTGTCAATTGCGGTAGTCGGAGTGCTATTCGTTGGGCCAGGTAAATGGCATGGGCGAGGGTACAAGGTGTGTGAACATCGATTTGCAGCCTGTCAATTAGGTCGCGAGCCTCGCTCTCAGAGAGCGCATCTACTGCTGACAACAAGCACTCCGACAATGAGACTGGGAGTTGAAAGTGCACCGCAAACGCTTCGTACAGCCCTGCATCCTCTTTCAAGCGGTCAGCAGAACGGCCTAATAGTGCTGAGGAATTTTCCAAATTATGTCGCTCTAGCTCCGTGATGCGTAGATGGCCCAAAACCGCGCCTACAGAGGGGGGCTCAAAGTCACGAAGCTCCGGCATTCTTCCAGATTGAAGAAGTGAGTGTAGCTCTGCATAGTTTAGAAGAGTTGAGTTGGCCAGCTTGGTTTCAAGAATAGAGACGCGTTCAGCAGCCGTACCAAAGCTGATGATCTTTGTGACCGCGGTTGAGAACTCCTCGTTAGGGCAGTCAAAGTATCGCCGTAGTCCTTCGAGGTACGATTTACGCTCTTCAACGTGCTCAGAATAGATTCCGGCGTGCCGAAGTGGCATCAGAATTGGTTCTTTAAGCTTGGATTGGGAAATCTTAATTTCGTACTGTCCATTCGCCTCGGTCAATTCGATAGATGCCAAATTATCGTCGGATGTTGGCTTAAGTTTGCATTCTCGGTCGTTAAAGATTTCGCCTACGGCATTGTTGAATTCGTTACGGTCAAATTCTAAATTTCCCAAGTTCATCACTCGACGCAGGCCGAGCAGTTTACAGAAACCGGTATCTTCCAGTAGGGAATCTCGGAGTACAGGGGGAAGGTCTGTAGCAAATGTAGCCAGCGAGTAACGAATTTGCGCGCCATCCGCCCCAGAGACATTGAATATCTCCGCAACCATTGCCTTGTATTGCTCAATGAATGTCTCGCGGAGTCGTTCGTCAGCGTCGAATTGGGGCGCAGTAATTCGCCAATAAAGCCACTCTAATGCTTGGCGACGTCTATTACGATCCAAATTGGCCGAAGCAAAGTAGCCATATGCAACAGCCAGCGTATGGGAAAACTCTACCGCCAACATATGTCGTAGTTGGTCATCACTCCGCTTCAGGCTAGCCAGCCCTGCCAAAGCGACTGTGCTTATATACATGTTTTCAAAAATCCATTCCGCGCGTACAAGGCAATTTTCCATGGCGTCCATTTGGTTGCACAGTGTGGCAACTAGAGACTCAGCAATCTCCCGGCGGAAACGAAGCAGGTACCAGTGTTCTCCTATGTCTGGCGAATTGGTAGCAGGTGTCTCGAAAAGTTCAACCTTCAAAAGAGTCGCGGCTGATTGATGCCGCAAAGTCCGAAGTTGTGGTGTCTCCATCAGCGCGCCGTCATCAATGTGTGCATTATTCAAATGGTGTAGAATCTCGTCGCTCTTAAGTGTCAAAAAAGCGAAGTTGCCCAGGCGCAGACGGAAAAGGCAATCGAAATAGTACGATTTGTCGATGTCGCCACGGTCGAGCAGCAGTCTCAACACGTCCAATATGCCGACTACTCTTACGCTGCTTTTACGCGCAAGACTTTGGACACATCGATCGTCGAGCCATACAAATTGGTTCGCAATCACATCGCTATCTAGCAGCGCAGCAAACGAAGCACGAGTAGGGTCTTCAGGGTATGAGGATTTTCGACGGCCAACTGGCAACACTTCATAGGTTCCTGACCGTATCCCGATGGAGACGCGGTCCAATAATCTTTTTAGCCACTGTGCTGCCTGTCGATCATTTTCGCTCGATGCGAGCTCCTGTTGGATCGAGTCAGATTCACTTCGTTGGATGAATACGTTAAAATGATCACAAGCCGCTCCTAGAATTCCTCCAAAGGCCAGCGTTTCGGCGATATTGCCCCGAAGGTAGAGATTAGAACCCGCGTGGGGAACACAGCCTTGCGCTTGCTGTTCAAAGTGCGGACCTGACTGAGTCGTAATCCTTTCTAAGTCCTCAGAGGACAGGCGCCCGTGTTGAAAAAGTGCGTCCGCAATTCGACGCGCGTTGATCTGTCTATGGCGGTCAAGAAGTGCAGCGGGTGGCGGCTTAGAAGTGCAGCACCCGTTGGGGTCATTGTGTAGCTATGGCGGTAGGTTGTCAAGGGGCTCTCAGGGGGTATTATTCCCGGTGTCCCCTCCCCCGGGGGAGGGCGGTTTTTCTGGATTTTCTCGCCGTTCTTTTTTCGCTCGTTTCTTGGCGTCGTTGAGGCGGTAGCTTTCCCCGTTGGCTTCCAGGATGTGGACGCGGTGCGTTAGCCGATCGAGCAGGGCACCGGTGAGGCGTTCATTTCCAAGAATCTCCGTCCATTGCTCGAACGGCAGGTTGCTGGTGAGGATCAGGCTCTGGCGTTCGTAGGCCCGGCTCACCACGTCAAAGAGCAATTCAGCCCCGGCCTTGGAGAAGGGTACATAGCCAAATTCGTCCAGCACGATGAGGTGGTACTGATCGAGGCGCCGGCGTAACCGTTGGAGCACCCGGTCTTCGCGGGCCTCGAGCAACTGGTTGACGAGGTCGATGACGGAGAAGAAGCGGACTTTCTTGCCTTGCGCGCAGGCGGCATGTCCCAACGCCGTGGCCAGGTGCGTCTTGCCCGTCCCCGGATTGCCGAGGAACAGGATGTTCTCGTGCTGGTCGAGATACTCCCCGCGCATGAGTTCGAGGATGAGCGGCCGGTTGATGGAGGGTTGGGCGGCAAAGTCGAAGAGGTCCAGCGTCTTGAGCACGGGAAACCGTGCGTCCTTGATGCGGCGCTCGGCCGCGCGCTGTTCGCGTTCGAGGAGTTCGCGTTCGCACAGGCGGGACAAGAACGCGATGGAGTCCTGGCCTTCATTGGCGCACACGGACGCCGTCGTTTTGTACTCGCGCAGGAAGGTGGGCAGCTTGAGCTTCTTAAGGTAGTGGTCGAGCAACACGGTGGGGCGTTGCACGTTCGTTTCGTGGGAGCGCATCAGTTGAGCCCTCCCAGCAGGGCGGCGTAGCCGCGCAGGTTGGGCATGTCCACCCGTATTCCTTGCAGATGTTCGCGGCCGTCCAGCGTGAAGGTCGGCACCACACTCAACTCATCAGGGTACAGGAACTGGGCCACCACGTCGCGGGTGCATCGGCGCAGGGTGAGGGCTTTTTCGATCGCGCGTGTCACCCGGTGGAGCGGGTGCTTCTCCAGAAGGCGCAACACGCGGATATACTCCCGGGTGCCCTGGGCCCCGTCTTCTCGAAGGCGACCGCGCAATAAATGGAAACACTCCGGCAGTTCCCATTCTTCGAGAGGCCTTGCGTAATCCAACGCGCCGGGCTTGCGTTCCAGCAGTTCGAGGTAATGTATGGGTTCGAACGCGATGTCTTCCTTGCCCCAGCGCCGTGTGTGTTCGGCAATCACCTCGTCGTCGCGGCAAATGAGGACCGTGTCCACATACCCTTTGACCGTCACCGCATGATGGGCATACCGCACCGGCACGGAATAGTCGTTGGCGTCAAAGCGCACCAGCGAGAGCCGGTCGGCCTCGGTGGACGCCTTGCGGCAGGCGTCGAAGGGCGCCGCGGGTAAAGGCAGGAAGGCGGCCTGGTCTTCGGTGAGCAATTCCTGTTTCGTGCCACTCTTGCCGCGCACCCGCCGTTGTAAATCGTCCAGGCAACGCTGCCCAAGGTAGCAGTTCAATTCCTCGAGGCTGTCCACCTCGGGAACCGGCACGAAGAAGTTGAGCCGGGCGAACTTCACCATGCTCTCCACCACGCCTTTCTCGTTGGCGCGGTAGACCCGGCAGAAGTGTTCCTTGAATAGATGATGGCTCTGCAGTTGCAAGAAGCCGTCGGTGAGTTTGCGCGCATGCGCCCCGATGATCTGCGACACGCAGGTGCGGGCATTGTCGTAGGAAATGCGGCGCGCCACGCCGCCGAAGAACGCGAACGCCCGCACATGGCCGTCCTGAAACGTCTCCAGGCATTCCCGTAGATACGCTACGACGAAGATCGCGTCCGAGTGCGGCAGCGCCATCACAAAAAACGCGACCTTCGTCAGCTCGCCCTTAAGCTTGATCAACGCATGGCCGAAATCCACCTGCGCTTCGCCCGGTACATGCCGCAGCGGCATGAACACTTCCTGCGAGGTCCGCCTGAGTTCCCGGACCGCCTCCTTCACCTGGGTATAGCCGCCGCCATATCCCTCCTCGCGCAGCCGCTCGAAAATCCGCTTGGCCGTGTGCCGCTGTTTCTTGGGGATGTGCTCGTCGCGCTCGGCCTGAAGGATGGCGGCTATCCGCTCCACATATACCCCCAGCTTCGACTTCTCCCGCGCAGGGCATGCAAACGGAGGCGGGGATGAATGAGACAAAATCCTCTTGATGGTCTGGTGGTGAAGCCCCGTCTCTCGCTGGATCTGGCGGATGCTCACCCCGTCCCGCAGCACCCTCTGGCGGATCGAATTCCATTGTTCCATGTCTCGAAACACTCCTCGGTTGCCTCCGCGTCCCTCCAGGGCACCATGCCCCGAAAAAAACGGAGTCTACCAAGGGCGCTTCACTTCTCGACCGCCACTACACCCGCTGCACTTCTCAACCGGCGTTTACAGATCGCGTGGAGCATCGGCTCGACACCGTTGAGCGCCGACTAGATTTCATTGCGGAGGAAATTGGTGACCATCGACAGAAAATCAAGCGCCTGGAGCACAAAGTCGGAATTGTGCAGTAGCTGAGCGGTTTGGCGAGCCTGATTTCGTACAACGTAGAGTGAGCCGACTCCCGAAAACAAATGCGTTTATCGCGGTCTGTGCGCAGACTGGCATAGTGGCATCGTCTCCGTGCTTATCGCCGTTTCCTTGACGGACGGAAGCATTACGTTATACTAATTCAGGAATCGTCGATAAGGAGAAAAAAGTCATGGAAACACTTAGAACTGTTTCGTATACGGTCAATTTACAGCCGATTGAAGACGGGGGTTTTTTTGTGACGGTACCAGCCCTGCCAGGCTGCGTCACTCAAGGAGAGACGCTTGAAGAGGCGTTGATGATGGCCACAGACGTAATCCAGGCTTGGGTTGAATCCTTGGTCAAAGGCGGCGAACCAGTACCGGTTGAGCAGCCGGAATCGGGAGTGGCGGTGTCATATCGGGTCAATGTGCCGATGAGTGCATGAGCCGTTTACCAACCCTTACTCCCCGGGAAGTCGTAGCCGCTCTCAAACAAGCCGGTTTCGTCGAAGACACTCAATCCGGTAGCCATCTAATCCTTAAACATCCCGTCTCGAAACGTCGTTTGCCCGTCCCAATTCATGCCAAAGACATTAAGCGTCCATTGATGAAGGCGATCATCAAACAAGCGGGATTGACCGAATCTCAGTTTCGCAAATTGCTCTAGTTATGGCGATTCCAGCCCTGCTTTCAAGCAGGGTTTTCTTCTGCGCTTCACCGCAGAAGATGTCGGTGTATAATGCAATCAAAAGAGCGCATAACGACGGTACTCATGGGAGAACCGAATCATGAATCGAAAGCATATTGTCAGCCATTCCACCAAGCGGGTGGGAATCTGGATTCGGGTATCAACTGAGGATCAAGCCCAGGGCGAAAGTCCGGCCCATCACGAACAGCGTGCCCGCTATTACGCTCAATCCAAGGCCTGGGATGTGGTTGAGGTCTATCACCTCGAAGGCGTCAGCGGAAAGGCCGTCAGTGACCACCCGGAGACCAAACGAATGCTGGCGGACATCAAGCGTGGCCATATCACTGGCCTTATCTTTTCAAAACTAGCTCGCCTGGCCCGAAATACCAGGGAACTGTTGGACTTCGCAGATTTTTTCCGCTCGGTCGATGCTGACCTCATCTCGCTCCAAGAATCTATCGATACGTCAACGCCCGCCGGCCGCTTGTTCTACACCATGATTGCCGCTATGGCGCAGTGGGAACGCGAGGAAATCGCGGAACGGGTGGCGGCATCAGTTCCCGTCAGAGCAAGGCTGGGTAAACCACTTGGCGGCCAAGCGCCATTCGGCTACGAATGGCGTGATGGGCAACTCCGTCCTAAGCTTAACGAAGCACCCGTTCGCCGCCTCATCTATGAGCTATTCACTCAACATCGGCGCAAAAAGACTGTTGCTCGTGCACTGAACGAGGCCGGTCATCGGACCCGTAACGGCGGAAAGTTTTCTGATACCACCATCGACCGCCTACTCCGCGATCCCACCGCCAAAGGGGTGCGCCGAGCCAACTACACCAAAAGTCTGGGCGACAAAAAACACTGGGAACTGAAGCCCGAATCCGATTGGGTGCTCACGGAGGTAGAGGCCGTCGTTTCGGAGCAACTCTGGGAGGAGTGCAACACTATTTTGGCGGTTCAAGCGGGCAGTAAGAAAAAGACGGGGAAAAAGCCCGTGCATCTTTTTGCCGGACTCGTGTCCTGCCAGTGTGGGCAGAAAATGTATGTTCCTTCCAACACCCCAAAATATGTTTGTCAGAAGTGCCGCAACAAGATTCCCGTCGTTGATCTCGAAGGCATCTACCACGACCAACTCCAGGGCTTTCTCTTGTCGCCCGATGATATCCACCGGTATGTGTCCGATGCCGGAACGACCGTCCGCGACCAAGAGGCGCTGCTGGCCTCTCTCGCGAAGGAACGGCGAAAGCTCGAACAGGAAACAGACCACCTCTTCCAACTACACCGCGATGGACAAATCCCGACCCAAGGGTTTGGTGCCCGGTATCAGCCCCTCCAAGATCGGCTAGATCAAATCAAGGATGAGATCCCCAAGCTGGAAGCCGATATCGACTTCCTCAAGGTCAATCTCCTCTCCAGAGACCATGTTCTCTACGAAGCCAATAATTTGGCTGACCGATGGATCAAACTCAACGGCCCAGAACGACGCCAAATCGTCGAAACCGTCACCGAGCAAATCGTTATCGGCCAAGACGATGTGACGATAAACCTCCACTACCTTCCGGTTTCTCCAGAATTGATGGCAACAAGGCAACGCAACTTCAAGGGTTCATCGCGACGACGAGCATGAACCGGCTCGGAAACGTAACAGCGTACTGCGCGCGTCGGATATGGACCAAACCCTCTTCGAGCGGCTGGCGCAATACTTCTAGCGCGCTGCGATTGAACTCCGGTAGTTCATCGAGAAACAGAACGCCGTGGTGCGCGAGACTGACTTCACCGGGTGTTGGCGCCTGGCCGGCCCCGCCTCCGCTGATGGACACTGTTGTTGCCGTGTGGTGCGGAGCGCGAAACGGGCGTTGCACGATGAGTTTGCCCTTTTCCTTTACACCATTCGCGACGCTGTAGATGCGCGTGGTTTCGAGCGCTTCATCAAACGTCATCGCGGGAAGGATACCCGGCAAACGCGCCGCAAGCATGGTCTTGCCGGTGCCGGGCGGTCCGATCATGAGGAGGTTATGTCCGCCCGCCGCGGCGATCGTCAGCGCGCGCTTGACCGCGGCTTGTCCTTTGACGTCTGTGAGATCAGGAATAGTTCGCTGGCTTTGTGCGATGACCGCGTCTATGTCAGTTCTGTACGGCATGATTTCGATGCGACCCGCCAGAAAACCGCAGGCTTCGACGAGGGTGGAAACGGGAATCACATCAATGCCGGGAACGACGCCTGCTTCCTGCGCGTTGGCCTCCGGGAGGATGATGCCTCTGCACTTTTCCTCGCGCGCGGCAATGGCCATGGTGAGCGCGCCTTCAACGGGACGCAACGAGCCGTCGAGCGCCAGTTCCCCCGCGAGGGCGTAGTGGTTAATGGCGTCGCCCTTGAGTTGGCCGGTCGCCGCGAGAAGGCCAATGGCAATGGGGAGGTCGTATGCACTGCCTTCCTTGCGCACGTCGGCGGGCGCGAGGCTGACCACGATTACGCCGGGATGAAAGCGGAACCCCGAATTCACGATGGCGGAGCCAACGCGTTCACGGCTTTCTTTCACGGCGAGATCGGCCAACCCGACCATGATGAACTTAAACAGGCCGTGATGGACATCGACCTCGACAACAAGCGGATATGCGTCCACCCCAAGCACCGCGCATGATCGTACCCGCGCCAGCATTTGCTATCAGTCCCCTCGCAACATTACATGGTTACACCCGCGCGCGCATGGTAGTGGGTGCGGGGTTTGTGATCAAGACGGAGGCCGATTGCGCGAATCGGTGCGGGCTCGGTGGAGACGTTCGGTAAAGCCGCCTTCCTTCTCAAAGGTGGATGCCTGCGCGGCAAGCTGCCGTTCAAGGAGGTAGCAGCAAAGATTGAGGAGGGAAAGCGCTGCATTTGCGGCAAGAGCGGAGGAGGGAATAGACGAACACGGACGATCACGGACGGGCACGGACGTTGTGGATTCCACAGTCTTTGGCGCCTTCTTTCCGTCCGTGGCAGTCCGTGATCGTCCGTGTTCGTCCATTGTTCTTTTTCGCTCGTCGTTGATCCAGTCTCTGAATTGCTCCACCGAACGGCAGCGTGTTTCTTGAATCTGATCATAACGGGATGATCCGGCGCAAGCAGCGGCAATTCCCGCTGGCGCAAAAAATCCTCATAGTCCAGCCGAAGTTATTCCAAACTCGCTCGCGCGACACTTGTGAGCTTCATTTCCATCTTCTTCGATGTGCCCGAAGCCTGACTCCCCTCAGCAATATTCTGCATGCCTGAGCGCGCCGCTTGCACCATCTGATCGCGCGTGCGGCTCTTCTTATCAATGTACCGATCACAGAAGCGCACAGTTATGTCATAAACCAATTGCGCGATCTGGAAACTTCTAAGCTTCCGATAGCCACCGTGTTTTGGAATCAGGGGCTCCCGTTCCATCCCCGGATTTCTCCTTCAACCGACTGAGCCTGTCTGCTCGATCCGTGTCCGTCCGTGTCTGTCCATTTACCCCCGCATCTTCAGCGGAGTCACCTTGTGTGAAGGTTTTCCCACGTACTTGCTCAATGGCCTGTATATGCGGTTGTTATTCGCCTGTTCGATGAAGTGCGCGCTCCACCCTGTGATTCGCGAGGCTACAAAGAGCGGGGTGTAGAGATCGAGTGGGAGTCCGAGCAAAAAATACGTGAGGCCGCAGGGGTAGTCGACGTTTGGGAAAATTTTCTTGTCGTTGACCATCGGTTCCTTGATGGCGTCGTAGATGTCCATCCAGACTTGTTGGTTTTTTTGCGCGGCGAGTTTGCGGAGTTCGACTTCGAGGATGTGCGCGCGATGGTCGCCGTTTTTGTATACGCGATGACCGAAACCCATGACCTTTTTCTTGTTTGCGAGCGCGTCCTTGATCCATGCGCGGGCTTCGTCGGCGGTTTTAAATTGCACCAGCATTTCCATCGCGGCTTCGTTTGCTCCGCCGTGGAGCGGGCCTTTCAACGCGCCAATCGCGCCGACAATGGCGGATACCAGGTCCGACATCGTCGAACAGATTACGCGCGCGGTGAACGTGCTGGCGTTGAACTCATGTTCGGCGTAGAGAATAAGGGTGAGATCGAGCATCTTTGCCGACAGCTCGTCGGGTGCTTGGCCCTGTGATTGATAGAGGATTTGTGCGGCGTGCGAAAGGCCGGCCCTTGCGGCGATGGGTTCTTCGCCGTTGAGCAGCCTGTACCGCGCGGCGATGATGCCGCCGATCTGTGCCGTGAGCCATATCGCGCGGCGTTTGTAGTCCGCGGGATCGCTCACGGGATCGAAATGGCCCGTCATGGACACCATGCTGCGCAACACGTCCATCATGGGAACACCGTTCGGAATCAGTCGCAACGCATCGACTATCTGTTTGGGTAGAGGGCGGAACGCATCGAGTTCGGTTTTGAACGCGGAGAGTTCATTTGCGTTCGGAAGGTCTTCGTTGAGCAAGAGGTACGCGACTTCTTCGAACGTCGCGTTTTTTGCAAGCTCTTCAATCGGGTAACCACGGTAGAGCAGCACGCCCTGGTCAACGCAGGCAACGGACGTGTCGCCCGCGATGACGCCTTCGAGACCGGGCTTATAAGTGTTGTTGTTTTCGGACATTGGATAGTTCTCCTGTATTACCGGGGACGGTACTGCAACAAATCGTATAACTCTTCGCGCGTTTGCATGTCGGCAAGAATATTTTCCTGCGTGCGTTCGTCGCGAAGCTCAAGCAGCGCGTCGTCCATGGCTTTCATGGCGATGCGCTGCAATGTTACGGGGAAAATCACAATGCTGTAGCCTAGCTCGCCAAACTGTTCGATGGAGAGGTACGGCGTCTTTCCATATTCCGTCATATTCGCCAACAGGATCGTGTCCACGTCATCGGCGAACCGTTTCAATTCCTCTTCGGTTTGCAATGCCTCGGGGAAGATTGCGTCCGCGCCGGCTTCGAGATACGCGTGCGCGCGGCGCACGGCGTCGTCATAATTCGTCACGCCGCGAGCATCAGTGCGCGCAATGAGCAAGAAGTCCTTGTTGTTCTTTGCCTCGGCTGCCGCGGCGATTTTTTCGCAAAACTATTCGACGCTGACCAACGTCTTTCCTTCCAGGTGGCCGCAGCGTTTTGGGAACTCCTGGTCTTCAAGATGAATCCCGCTTACGCCCGCGGATTCGAGCACCCGCACCGTCCGGAACGCGCATTCCGGTCCGCCGTAACCCGTGTCGGCATCGGCAATGATCGGAAGCGTCGTCGCGCGCGCAATATTGGCGCAGTGCGACGCGGATTCGGATAGCGTCATCAGCCCGATATCGGGCACGCCGCCCACGGAATTGGCCAAAACCGCGCCGGAAACGTAAATCGCTTCAAACCCGCGGCGTTCGATCAGACGCGCGCTAAGCGCGTTGATCGCGCCCGGCATCGCGACGACGTGGTCTCCGAGGGCCGTGCGCAACCGGTCAGATCGCTCCCACGAAGATGGCGGTAAGGGTGCTTTCCACATACGAGTCCCGCACCTTGTACTTGTTCTTGGAGCGGTGGGCCCCCCAGCAGCCGTTGCACACCGCCGTTCACAGGGTGGCACCGTGGGCAGGACTGTGTCAAGGCTGGGAGTGGGACGGCAGGAAGAGTGAGGAAGGCAGGAAGAGAGACGGCGAGTGATCGTGTGGGGAGTGGGGGTTGTATGGATTGCGGTATCAGTCGCTACCGCAGTCCGTATGGGGGAAACGGCAATCGGTTAGATATGGCCGCCGCCGAGGTCGTTGCGCTTGAGGTAGTAGGCGAGTTCCGCGAGGCCGACAGAAATGTGTTCGTGGCGCACGAAGACGCCGGGAGGAACGACCAGGCTGGTGGGGGCGAAGTTCCAAATCGCGCGGACTCCGGACGCGACGAGCCGGTCCGCGAGCGGTTGCGCGGCTTCGGCGGGCACGGTAATTACAGCAGAACGCACACCGTGCTGCTTGATCACTTCCTCCATGCGATCCACGTGTTCCACGGGGATCCCCCGGAGCACATCGCCCACGCGCGCCGGATCGGAATCGAACAGTGCGACAACGTCAAGGCCGTATTTTCCGAATCCCGCGTAGGAGGCGATTGCGCCGCCGAGCCTGCCCGCGCCGACAATCACTGCGTTGTAGTGTTCATTGAAGCCGAGCGTTTCGCGGACGGCATCCATGAGGCCGTTGGTGCTGAATCCAACGCGGGGGCGGCCCCGGACGCCAATGGCAGCGAGGTCTTTCCGGACAAGCGTGTCGTCCATGTCGAGGAGGTGAGCGATTTGGGCGCTGGAGACGTATCCGCTGGCGTTGATTTCAATCTGTTCGGCAACAAGGTGGTAATAATGCATAAGCCGCTCGACGATTAGCTGATTGAGCGCCATCGGCTGCTTACGATCCTGCATGCATAACCCTCCGCTTCCGAAGTCATGGTATCAGTTTTGGCAGATGAAATAGAACGATAAATTATGGGATTAGGGTAGCTTCTATAGCGTATCTCGATTATGCTTATACACCAGGTTGTAGTTTTGACGCGGCTGAGAGGAGACCATGTGACGAATCTCAAGGATTTTGATTCGCAGACGGCGCCAATGCGCTCAACACCGCCGGTATCCCGCCCAATACGCGCCGTACTCTTGTCGCTCTGGTATGCGCTGCTTTTTTATTTTTGTGACCAGATAATTTTTCGGTCGCTAAGCCCCGATGCCCAGGGAATCTCGAATTGGTATGCGCCCGCCGGCCTTAGCATGGCGGTACTGTTGCGGTTCGGGTTGGGTTATGCCCCGTTATATCTCGTCCTTTCGCTGAATAGCACCTTTTTTGTTTGGAGCGAACTCAATCCCGCCCATCCCGTTGCGAACCTGCTGTTGGCTGGAATTCCTGTAGGCGTCTATTCCTTCACGGCGTGGATACTTCGTCGAAAGGTGCGGCCCAACCTCGAACTTCAGCAATTGCGCAGCGTCGTATTGTTTATCGTGGTGGTCAGCGTCGCATCCGCGGTAACGGCGCTGGGATATGCGGGCGTTTTGCTGGGGTTTGACGTACGAAACCAGGCGGAAGTGCCGGGCGCGGTGCTCGATTTCTGGATTGGCAATGTGATCGCGCACGTATCGGTGGCACCGGTACTGTTGACGATCGTATTTCCGTGGGTCGCCGGCACAATCGGGTTCTTCCGCAAAAAAAGTGTGAGCTCCAGGCTCGGCCCGGCAGTGATTCGACTGTTGCCGAGAACCGCGACATCTATTGTGTGGCTTGTGTTCCTCGCGTTCGCGGTGTATTTCTCG
>Ga0163152_10004745_pt1 | contig 16533 bp, 11 predicted proteins | sample OliLakLV19MP8IB2_FD_148635 | JGI IMG/M metagenome (GOLD analysis project Ga0163152, IMG submission 148635) | Freshwater microbial mat bacterial communities from Lake Vanda, McMurdo Dry Valleys, Antarctica - Oligotrophic Lake LV.19.MP8.IB-2 | ecosystem: Environmental > Aquatic > Freshwater >... | reverse complement strand
GCACGCTTGGCGCGACGCCCTGTACGGCCTGGGCTTCATGCACGCGGTCGATCGGCCGACCCAGATGCTCTTCGCCCGGGCCGTGGCCAGCGGCCGCTCGGCCGAACAAATCAGCGATACGCCCGAACTATTCGAGACAGACCGGTTCTTCCGCAAAGTCGGCTTGGACCAGCACCTCGAACGCGAAGTGGCGGCACTCGACGACGAATCGTTCGGCCACCTGACCGCCTACTGCGAAGGGGTCAACGACGGCATGAAGCATGGCGGCCGCTCGCTGCCCATGTGGGCGACGGGCTTTCAGCCGCAACCGTGGAACCAGCACTCGGTGCTGTTGATCGGCAACCTGCTGAACTTTGGCGGGCTGGCGGTCGGCCAGCAGCAGAACGAGCGGATCATTCTTGAACTGATCCAGGCGGGCGTGCGCGACGAACTGCTGCAAGAGCTATTCGCCCCGCTGCTGGACCACGCCGACTTCGATCTCTATCGCCAGATCAAGATGTCGAGCCGGTTGTCGAGCGAGGCGATGGAGCTGATTAGCGATCTGCCGCGGCTGGCGGGCAGCAATGCCTGGGCGGTCAGCCCCGCGCGGAGCGCCAGTGGTTCGGCGATGTTAGCCTCCGACCCGCATTTGGAAGTGAATCGACTTCCGGCCATCTGGTACGAAGCGGTGGTCGAGTGGGACGAAGACTACCTGCTGGGCGCAACGCTGCCGGGCTGCCCGATGTTCGCGATCGCTCGCAATCGCGACCTGGCCTGGGGCGTGACCTATCTCAAGGGAGATACGAGCGACTACTTCGTCGAGGAAGTGCGGCGCGGCGATCGCGGCTGGCAGTATCGCCGCGGCGACGACTGGCGCGATTTTCAGATCCGCGAAGAAGTGCTCGGCCACAAGGGCGGGACAAGCGAGCGGCTCGAAGTGCTGTTCAACGAACAAGGGACCCTCGACGGTGATCCCGACAAATCGGGGCCAGGCTATTATCTCTCCGTTGCTTGGACGGGCGACCATGGTGGCGTGCAGAGGTCGGTGATCTCCTGGCTCGACATGTCGCACTGCCACACCGTGCAAGAAGGGATGGACCTGGCGCGCGAGAACCCGCACCCCACGCTCTGCTGGGTGCTGGCCGACTCGCAGGGTCACATCGGTTGCCAGGCGAGCGGCATGTTCCCCAAGCGCGGTTGCGATGCCGAGGGGCGCCCGCACACCGGTTTGATTCCGGTACCGGCCTGGGACGAGCGCAATCACTGGCAAGGCTGGCTCGACACGAGCTACTTGCCGCGCTCTTACGATCCCCCCGAGGGCTTCGTCGCCACGGCGAACGAAAGCGTCAATCCACCCGCGGGCCCAATGCTGGTCACGCAGCCGGTGCCCGACTATCGCAAGCGGCGCATCGTGGAGCGACTACAAGAGATCGACTGCGCCACGCTGGACGAAATGCAGGCGCTGCAATACGACGTGCTCAGCGTGCAAGCCCGCGATCTGCTCGCGGTGTTTCTGCCACACCTGCCCGCGGGGGACGTGCGCACGCGGCTGGAAAAGTGGGATCTGCGGTTCGACATCAAGAGCAGCGAGGCCACGTTGTTCACGCGGCTCTATCGCAATGTGGTGCTGGAGATTTTCGGCAACGAACCGGGGGGCATCGGCTGGCGGCGCATGCTCTACCTGTCGACGCGTTCGGGCTTCTCGCTGATGGTAGTGACCACGATCGATCGGCTGCTGCAGAAAGCCGACTCGCTGTGGTGGCAAGGGCGCGACAAGGGAGACCTGATCCGCCGTGCGGCGGCCAATCTCGGGCCCGACGACATGCAGCCCTGGTCGCAGACCAACGCCTTCCAATTCACGAATCGTTTCTTCGAAGGGCGGTTCGTCGGTCGGGCGCTCGGGTTTCATACCGAAAAGGTGCCGATGCCCGGCTGCCATGCGACGCCCTTTCAAGGGCACTTGCTGCGTGTGGCCACGCGCGAAGCGACGTTCGCTCCCAGCTACCACTTCACGGCGGACATGGGAACTGACGAAGCTTGGACGAACCTGCCGGGAGGACCGAGCGAGCATCGCTTCTCGGGCTACTACATCAACGACATCCCGCGCTGGCGGGCCGGCGAATACAAGCGACTCTGGCCGCACGGCGCAGAATCGACGAATGCCGGAGACGGCTGAGCGCGTGAACCGCTCGCAGTTTTCGATGCGGCGAACTGAGCGCTCAAACGCTAGCTCTGGCGCAATTGCACGGTCTTCGTGCGACCGGTCTCATCGATCCAGAGTTTCTCTTCGCGAGCCAGCCAGCCCACCGCTTGTAGCACGAGATCTCGATGGGCATCCACCGAGCGCACCAGTTTGCTCAACGTTTGCGGGCCGTGCGTATCGAGATACGTCCAGACAAGGCCGGCCGTTTCACCAACTTGTTCCACATAGGACGTGCATGCAGTCGCCATACGTGTCGTACTCCCGGCGTCAGATTGTCGCGGCGCTCCGCCCTGGGGGCGATTGCCATTCGGTTAGCTGCGGGTTTTCATTGATCCGTGTGTGACGATTCGAGGGCGCGGCAGCCGCGCCCGATCCGCCCCGGCGGCAGGCTGCGGGCCATCCCGCACGCGTCTCGCTTCCGGAAAATATAGCGGATTATTTCGTAATACCTCAAGCTGAACTGATGGTGACGGGTTTGCCGGGCGTGCGGATATCTCCGGCCGCGCCCCACTTTGAAGCCCGCGCTGCGAGCGGATAAACTGTCGGATCTATGCTCACATCCGACTCCGGCATCGATCCGGCGCCCGCTTCCGCCGAACTGCGCCGCCGTTTGACGAATCTCGAGAAACTCCTCGATCTCACACGGCACCTGGCTTCTGACATCGAGCTGGAACGCATCCTCGAGCGGATTACCCGCGCGGCCTGCGATGCCCTGGATTGCGACCGCGCGAGCCTGTATCAGTTCGATCCCAAGCGGCAGGAGGTCTACACCCGCGTGGTGACCGAGTTGGAAATCGCCGAAGTCCGGCAGCATCTTGGCCAAGGCATCTCGGGGCATGTCGCGCTCACGCGGCAACTGGCCAATGTGCCCAACCCGGTCGACGACCTGCGCTGGAACCCCAATGTCGATCGGCAAACCGGCTATCACACGCGCAACATCCTGGCCGCGCCACTGCTGTCGGCGGAGAATCATGAACTGCTGGGCGTGCTCGAGGTGTTCAATCGCCGCGAGGGCTCGTTCGACGGATTCGACGAGCAAATGATCGAAGCCTTCTGTCAGCATGCGGCCACGGCCCTCGAGCGGGCCCGGCTGATTGAAGAGCTGAACGTCCGCAACCGGCTCGAGGCCTCGCTCGATGTGGCCCGCGACGTGCAGCGCGGGTTCATGCCATCGCGATTGCCCGAAGTAACCGGCTACGAGTTGGCCGTCTGGTGGCTGCCCAACCAGGCCATCGGCGGCGACTACTGCGATGTGCTGCGGCTGCGCGACGGCCGGCTCGGGCTCGTGATCGCCGACGTCAGCGGCCACGGGTTGGGGCCCAGCTTAATCATGGCCTCGGTGCGGGCCGCACTGCGAGCGTTGACGCTCGAGTACGCGTCGCCGCGGGTGCTGCTCGAACTGTTGTCACGCGCGCTCGGACCCGACCTGCAGAATGGGCGATTCATTACCATCGCCCTTGCGGCCATTCATACCGAACTGCACACGCTCGAATTCGCCAACGCGGGACATGCGCCGGCTCTGCTCTACCGCGCGGGGCAGCGCGAGTTCACCACGCTCGAAGCCAGTGGCATGCCGCTCGGGGTGCTCGACGAGCCGAGCTTCGACGGCAACAAGACGCTGCAACTCGCTGCCGGCGACCTTGTGGTGCTTTGCACCGACGGCATTGTTGAAGCGATGAACGATCGGGACGAACAGTTCGGCCATGCCCGGCTAAAGGCACTGATCGCCGAATATGCCGCGGCGCCGCTCGACGACTTGGTGCAAGCGGTCGCCCGGAGTGTCGAGTCGCACTATGTCGGCGCCAGTCCGGCCGACGATTTGACGATTCTGGTGCTGCGACGGACGAGCTAAGTGTGCGCCAGACTTCGCGGGCGAACTGCATGCTGCTGCGAACTGCAACTACTTCGATCCCCAGTGCATCCGCATCGGCTGCCGCGTCTGGTAGTGCGCGAGATGAATCTTGAGCTGATCGAGTTGACCGAGTTGGCCCGTTTGCTGGGCGATTTGCGCGGCGCGGAGCGCGGTTCGCTGTGCCGCATCGAAGTCGTCATTGGCAGCCTGGGCCATCGCTAGAATACCAAGCGTTTCGACATCCTGATGGCTCGTAAGCGAGTCGGCGTGCTGGGCCCAGCGGAGTGCTTCAGGGCCATTGCGAGTGGCGTCGTCATGCGTGGTGGCCAGAATCTTGGCCAGGTCGCGCGCGGCGAAGGCATAGTTCGGCGCCAACGTGAGGGCATGTCGCAATTGGGCGACGCCATCCGCGACGTTGCCGCTGAGGGCCTGGCTCGCGCCGTAATTGCGCCACCCTTCGGCATGATTGGGGCGATACTCGACAGCGCGAGCCAGGTGCGGCACCGCTTCGGCCGCTCGATTGGCGTAAAGCAGCGCCGTGCCATAGTTCATTTCGGCGCAGTCGTTTCGAGTGGTGACCGCCAGGGCGTGGCCGAACAACGTCAGGTCGTTACGCCACACGCCCACCTGCCGCCAGGTGAGCACGCCGCAGGCGACCAGCGCCAGACCACAGCACGCGGCCGCCGCGATTGCCGGTGCGCTAGGCGTGCGCTGGCCCGAGGCAACCGTGGCCGCCTCCGCCGGCCCGTTCGCTCGCTTCTGGAGCCAAACGGCGAGCGCCGCCACTCCCCATGCGAAGGCGATGAAGATGCCGACCAGCGGCACGTACGTATAGCGATCGGCTCGACCCTGCCGGCCGACTTGCACGATGCCAATCACGGGCACGAGCGTCACGAGATACCAGCACCAACCGGTAACCAGATAAGGGCAGCGACGCCAAAACACGATGGCCGCTGCCGTGATGAGCACGAGCAAGGCCGCCGACACGATCACTTCTGGCGTGCCCAAACCGTGTGCTTCGAGTTCGCTATGGGGATGCGGATAAAACACCGCCAGCCCGGTGGGCCAGAAGGTTTGCCGCAGGTAGGCCGTAGTTGAAAGCGCGGCGTTGGCCAGTCGCACTGGCAGTGTGGTCGGCTCGAGCGACCTGGTCGTACCACCATGCTGCTGGGCGTAATAGGTGATGTAGGCCGAACCGAGCGACATCAGGTAGAAGGGCAACTTCTCGACTACACAGCGGGCGATAACCGGTGCTACGAGCATTGCGCGCCCGTCGCGGAGAATCGTCAAGCGACTCAAAGGCCAATAGTCCAGCAGCAGCAATACGGCCGGCAGCATCACGATCATCGGCTTGGACATCAACCCCAGCGCGAACAGGTTCATCACCAGCAAGTACTGCACGAGCGTTGGACGCCGCACCCAACCGGCGTAGACCACTAGCGTCAGCCACCAAAACAGCCCACAGAGCACTTCCTTGCGCTCGGCGGCCCAAGCGACTGACTCGACGTGCAACGGATGCAAGGCGAAGAGTGCGGCCACTAGGGCGCTCGCCCAGATGTTGGCCCCCGCCCGTGTGACCTTCGGGGCGGCTTCGGCTCGAACGGCCGGATCAGACTTGCCGGGGCTTCGTTGAACGCGGCGGCGCTTCTTACCAGCCGATTTGCCCGCAGGTTCCACGGTGCGAACGGCAACCGACGGCGCATTCTTTCCAACCGCCGACAAACCGGCCGTCAACCGCACGAGTGCCCAGAACAGGCAGACAGAACTCGCGGCATGCAGCAGCAGGTTCATGGCGTGATGCCCCCGCGGGCTGCTGCCTTGCTGCGAGGCGCCGAATAAGTTGCAATCCAAGATGTGCGACAACCAGGTCAAGGGATGCCAGTTGGCTTCGTACGGTCGCCAGTCGTCGCGCGTGCTGAAATCGAAGGCCCAACGGATCGCCTCGCGGGTGAAGCCTTGTTGGACATTGGGGTTCTGCCAGATGTAGACGCCGTCGTCGATATTGACGAAGTCGTTGCGCCAGAGAGGCGCATAGGCGAGCACCGTGGCCAGAAACAGGCCCGCGCTCAAGATCAAGCAAGTTTGCCGCGACGACATGCGTGTGGAGCAATCAACGGTCAGGTGGCCGACGACGGGTTCGCCTGTTCAGCATATTCCCCGACCGCTGCGCTGCCCAGGGCTGGGGCACGGCGAGGTCGTCAAGCAAGGAGAGGATGGTTAGCTGCGGGTTCTACCGCGACAGAACATCTCCTGCCCATGGTGTCAGCGTCTCATTTGTGGTCAACCTCGGGTGGTCTTGGCCAGCGCCTGCGACTTTGTCCGAAGCCAATCCGCGAGCCGCCACGGCGGTTGCCGCGTTACCTCGTCCCGATTGTCACCAACGCGCGAAACGCGTGGCTCGAAAACGCCCTTGACAAAAGGTCATAATTTTGTATATAATTTCTTGAACGGTCGTCGCGGTTCTGGCACGAGTGCCGGTGCCGCCGCGTACCGTGTCGCCTTCTGCGTAGTGTGCCGTACGACTTGCCGTTGCCGGCGCCCGCCGAGCCCTTCTGCCTCCAAACCACCTGACAAAAGGAACACAAACTCCCGCGCTCACGCTGCGCGACGGAACGAGCCACCTGCGACCATTTCTCCCCGAGGGCCCCGCGCGAAAAACGCGTTCCCCGCATTCGGATCGAGAGCCTGCTCGCGGTGCGCGCCTGCGGCCGCCTGCATCGAGTCGCCGCTCGCCCAAGGATCCCACGAGCTGATTGTTGAACGGATCGGGTAGAGCGCCGTCCCGCGGTGCGCGCCTGCGGCCGCCAGCATCGAATCGCCGCTCGCCCAAGGATCCCACGAGTTGATCGTTCAATGGATCGGGTGGAGCGCCGTTACGCGATGCGCGCCGACCCGGACGCGAACAAGTCGTCGCCAGCACGATCATGCTCCCTCCGGGAGCACCGGAAAATGTACAATCTCGTTCCGCCATCGCCAAGTTGTTCACCTACGGTCGTGACGCCCACACTTGCCAATGCGCCCGACAGCTTTACGCTTGAAACGTTGGGGCTTTGACCGGAAGCTAGAGGAATCGAATCGAGACCCGTTCAGTATCGCCACGGAAAGAATGCCCGGGGGTGACGAAGAACGATGCGAAACCCCTTCCGGACTCGCCGGCGACTGATACTTTTAGCCGTCACCGTTGTCGCGAGCGTCGTGGCAGCACCTTTCCTGTGGTATCGCTGGACCTTTCCGTATGGATGGAGTCACAGTTGCGATGACTGCGTGAAGCAAGCCCTTTATCAATATGCACGAGATCATGGCGGTGCCTACCCAGCCGGCGAAGCCACGCCCGAGGCGTCGCTCAGCCTGCTTTATCCCAAGTATGCCAGCGCGGAGCTTCTGCAAGGCCGAACCGTGCCGCTGGCCGTCGTCGAAGCCAGGCTCAAGCGCGGAGAACGGCTCAGTCCGGAGACTTGCGGCTGGCACTACGTCGAAGGTTTGACGCTTGACGACGACCCGAATCTTGCCCTGCTCTGGGGCAAGGTGCCGCTTGGGCATAATGGCCAGCGATCCCCCGATGGCGGTCAGAAAGTCGAGTTCATCAGCATGGAGTTCTACATCGCAGGCGCGGATTGGGACGACTTCCTCGCCAACCAGGCGAAGCTGCACGCCGCACGGAAGACGAAGCTCGCCGCGAAGTCGCCCAAGTGAATGGACGCGACTTAGCACTACTGGCTCCGCCTACCCGGCTCACTCCTCGTCATCCTTGATCTCGTACTCCTCGTCTGTCTCCGGGTCAGCAGCGGCCGCATCATTCGTCTGGAAAGGGTTCGCCGAGTCGAAGGCGATTGGTAGAATGCCGAGCTGCCGGGCCGCGGCGATCGACACCAACTGGTAGTTGACGTCGTCCTGATTGAACTTGTCCTTGTTCTCGGCGATGTCCGCATTGCCCATCGCCACCGCCGCGCAAAACGTACCCCACGAGTTCTTGCCGCGAGTGTCGTCGTCGATCACGTCCTCAACGTCCGGTAGATCGCGATGGTCGTCGTCGGCCGTGCTGCCGATGAGTGTGGTTTCGAGCCCCACGAGCTGCGTCTTATCGGCGTCCAGGTAGAACGCCAGATAACAGTGCCCTGGCACGTAGACCAACAGCGGTTCGATATCGATCTTGCGCAACAGCGACGCCAGCAGCACACTGCCGTCGACGCAGTTCGCCTGACCGTTGTTGAGCGATTCGTCGATCAGTCGCACGTGCTGGCTCGAAACGATGCCATTCGTGGCGACTTCCGTCGTGATGTTGCTATACCGCACATCGCGCTGGCTGAGCGCGTTCCAGAGGGCATACACCTGGCGATAAACCGTGGCCGCATCGCCCGACTGATAACCTGTGAACGAATCGACCACGTTCTCGTTGAGCGCTTCGCGGAGCAGCTTGTCGACGAAGGGATGTTGCTCGTTGACGTAGGCTGCGAACATGAACGAAATGTCCGTCGATTCGCCGTCGGTGCTGGCGACCGCGTACGGGCAGTCGTTCACCGATCGCAGCGTCAGCGTGGCCGTGTGCTCTTCGGTTTCGACTTCGCCGTCTTCGACTTCCAGATCGACCGAGTAGTGAATGGTTACGGGAATCGACTGGTGGTTGCGAGCCAGCACGCCAAACTTGTAGCGAATGGGCGGATAGATGCGGTAGGTGGCACCTTCCTCCCCGAGCGTGCATTCCAACACGCTCGGCTCGAGGATCTCGCTGCCGCTGATGGTGACTGTCACCGACGTCTCGGCGGCCGGCGCGTCGATCTCGACGCCGAGCACCCCCTGCCGGTCGCCGATCACCGTGTATTCGGCCGTGTCGTCGTCGACTTCATTAGCTTCCGGCAGACGGATCGTGGCCGTGGCTACCAGGTAGGAGGGAAACAACTGGCGATCCCAGCCGGTCAGCGGCGTAAAGCTCTCCTGCCCGGCGGCTGGCGCCGCAAACGAACCACTCAGCAAAGCCAGCGCGGCAGCCCCGATCGACGGGCACAGCGCCTTCTTGAAACACACCACACCGCGACAGCACAGGGCCAAGCCAAGCATGCGATTCTCCCGAATGGATTTGGGGGCGTACCGCAAGCTTAGGTCACGGTTAGATCGATTGGTTGGCTGGCTCCCTTTTCCCTGGTCTCCCCCCTGTAACGCAACTCGCCACGATGGCTGTTCAAGCCCGGCAGACCAATCGCTCGGCGCAATAAAAAACGAGCGCGCGGGATTGATCCCACGCGCTCGTTTGGAAAACTCAGTTGTCGACGGCGATCTTTCGGTCTACCGCACGCGGCGCCCCGAGGTCGCCGGCTTGCGGGCAGCCGTGCCCGACTTGCGGTTGCGGGATGACTTGCTGGTAGCGGCGGTCTTCACCTTGGCGACGGGGGGTTCGTCCGATTCGCCGACCATCGCGGGGATTTCCGCCGGCGTCGTCGAGACAACAGCTTCGCTGTGGTCGCTGTATTCGGCGACGTTGGCAAGCTTGCCGTCTTCCTTCCACCACATCCAGCGGCCCGTTTCGCTGCCGTCGACGAAGCCGCCGGCGATCGACTTCTGGCCGTTGGCATGCCACCAGGTCCACTCACCAATGGGGCGGCCGTGCTCATAGGTGCCGACGACCGACTGCTGTCCGTTCGGATGCCACCAGGTGAACGAGCCGACGGGTTGACCTTCCTCGTAGCGGCCTTCCATCATCTTCTGGCCGTTCTTGTGCCACGAAGCATAGGCACCATGCCGAACGTCCTTGCCGTCCTTGCCTTTGACCGTGATCGAGGCCACGCCGCGCCACCAATCGTAGGTGGGGGTCGCCAGGTCGCGAGCGAACAGGTATTCGCCCTCGGACTTCACGAGCTTCGGGCTATGGCGATCGGTTTTGTGGCCAACCTGGCGGCCGAGCTGATACGTTTCCTTGAGGGCCGGCTTGCCGTCGACTTTCCATTCGAGAACTTCGCCGTCGAGCTCGCCGTGCACGTAGTTGCACTCGCGCATCTTGCGGGCGTTTGTGAAGTACCAGACCGAACGGCCGTGCCGCTCGCCGTTTTCGAACGCCCACTGCGTGATCTTGCGGTGCTTGGAGTCGTAGACAGTCCAGTCGCCGTGCAACTCATTGTGCTTCTGGCCAACTTCGGCGGTGAAGGGGGCCTCGAACTGCTTGAAGTAGGGCGACTTGCTGAACATCTCTCCTTCGCCGGGGGCGTACCAGCGAGTCCAAGTCCCTTCGCGCTGCCCGCGCTGGAACTCGCCGCGGGCGACAATGCGGCCGCGTTCGTCCCACATCGTCCACAGGCCTTGGTTAACGTAGTTGCCGGCGGCGTCTTGCACGACGTGCCGCTCGACCTTGACCGCCCGATTGGCAAAACGCTCTTTGATGACTTCTTGCGGAGCATCCGCTGCGACGTGCGGCGCGGCGACGTCACCAGTTTCGGCGACGACTTCGACCGACGGTTCGGCTTCTGAAGCCGCGGCCGTGCCTTCGACCGGCGCGGTTAACGGATCGGTCGGCTCCTCGATCGCTTGATCGAAAACCGACGCGGCCGAGCTGTCGTCCGAGGCGGTGGACTCGCTCGGGACCGCCGTGTCGGCGGCCGACGATTCGTCGGAGGCTGCCGGGGTAACAACGGATACGGCCGTATCGCTGGTCTCGGCAGCGGCGGCTGGCGTCGACACCTGGGCGTCGTCGGCTCGTAGTGCGGCACAACTGGCCGCGAAAATGGCAAATGCGGTGCCGCAAGGCACGAGTAGGAACCGGCGCATGGCGATGCACTCCCTTGCTTGTTCAAAATCGCGCGCTGGGCACCGCGAACCGGTGAGTCGCGCGGTCGGCTGCACAAACGTGTTGCGCGATGGCGATTGCAATCCCTGCGTTTCGCCGTGTAATGCATCGTCTCGGCAAATTGAGATTCATGAGAATCCCAGGACGAGAAAGCAAAGTCGGCGCGCTGGGTAATTTCGCGCAGCTTTCCGTCACCCACAAGGTTTACCTCGTTTGCGGTTTGCCGGCTTCACCGCTACAGTCTGGGCAAACTTTGACGGCGTTTGGTCGACGGCAATGCCCGGCCTGGCCGGCTAGCCGCGAACTAGAGATTCCGCCACGCCGGGGTCCAGCGAAGAGGGAGAGCAGCAGGATGAGCGAGCACACTACGGCAGCGGGAGCCCCCACCGAGGCAAAATGGCAGCCACTGGCCGCGCTGGAACGACGCGTGGCCGGCGTGCTGGTCGAAAAGGCCAAGACCACGCCCGACACTTATCCCATGTCACTCAACGCGATTCGCAGCGGCTGCAATCAGAAGAGCAATCGCTATCCTCCAATTGAAGTCGAGGAGGACGCGATTCTCACGGCGCTTGATAAGTTGCGGGCAGTTGGCGCGGTCGCCCTGGTACAGGGGAGCGGTCGCATCGAGCGCTATCGCCATTACATGTACGAATGGCTTGGCGTCGACAAGTTGGAATTGGCCGTGATGACCGAACTGCTGCTGCGCGGCGCGCAAACCATCGGCGAGCTGCGCGGCCGGGCGAGCCGCATGGACCCCATCCCCGATCTGGCGGCGCTCCGCCCCGTGCTCGAGAGCCTGAAAGCCAAGGGGCTCGTTCTGTCTCTGTCGCCCGAGGGGCGCGGGCAAGTAGTTACCCACGCCCTCTACAAGCCCGCGGAACTCGAGAAGCTGCGCGCGGAATACGCAACCTATACGCACCCTGCGGGTGGAACCGACGCCGACGGCGCCAGCGAGATCGCCCCAACCCGTCGCGAACCTGCGGGCGTGGCCGCACGCGCCGATTCCGCCCATTCATCGCGACCGGCCGCGAACGACGCGCTCAGTGATTCGCTGGCGGCGATCGTCGAGCGCGTCGAGGATTTGGCCCGCCGCGTCGAGGCACAGGAGCAGGCGCTGGCGGCATTGCGGCAGTCGCTCGGCGAATAGATGCGACAGTCCGCCCGCCGCGACACCAGGCCAGAGTTGAGCGTATCATGGAACGCGTCTGTGGGTGCAGGCGTCGTACTTGCCCGCTGCCAATTCCAAGCTCTTTGAAGTGGCATAGCTTGTGGCCAAATCGATATCCAGCCAGCGCGCCTTGCGCCCGAACGAGCGCTCCCGCGAGTCGCGCACGCCGCGTGAGTGGGCGGTCATGACGTCGTGGCATCGGTTGCCGAGCGCGGCCCGCGCGGCGCTGGCCTTTTTGCTGGCTTGGGGGGCGCTTGTCGCCTGGCGGCATGAAGTGTTGCCGTTGCCCCCTTATTACGAGACGGCGATGGGGCTGTTTCGTGAGGCCGACTTTCTGGTCGACACGCAATTCGACTACGAGCGATTGCGTAGCCGTGAGCCGCCTGTAAACGAGGGAGGTGCCCACTCGTATGTGGTCAGCGCGCTACCGACGCTGCTGGCGCTGTTGATGATGGCTAGCCCCACGCCAGTCGTCACAGCGGTGGTGGCGCATCTCTTCTCGTTCGCGGCGGCGGCCGTCGTGGTCGTCGCCCTGGCCTGGCTCGTGGCGCGACGCAGCGACCCCTGGTATGGCGCGGCGATCGCGGCGGCGGCGATCACGACACCACTGATGATCACCCAGATCGAACTGATCGGCATGGACGTGCCTATGGCAGCCTGCGTGCTGTTGGCCGTGGCCGCCGTGGTCGAGGGGCGCTACGCCCTGGCCGCCCTGGCGTGTCTGTCCGCGTTCTTTATGAAATCGACGGGTTTGATCGCGTCGGTGGCGATCATCCTGTATCTGGCGTGCGCGTGGAGCATGTGCCGGCTGGCTGGTGACAACCACTCCGCGGGCAACTCCGCCACTGCGGGGCGCCGCGGTATGTTGTGCGGCGCGTTTTGGAACGTGCTTGCTCTGGTGGTCGGAGTCTTCATTTACGCCTGGGGAGACGTCCACTCGCGGCTGATGCGAGTCGGCTTCGCGGGTGACTGGATCGCTCACGGCTGGCGAGTTTGTCCCGACTTGCTCGTATTGGCGATTGTCACTGTGGTGCTGGGATTCGCCACACTGGGCCGCCGGCTGTGGCAGGCCCGACAGGCCAGTGCAACCTGGCGCGTGATCGCGCGAGATTGGCTAATCTACGATGGGGCGTTGCCATTGGCCCTGCTGCTGGTGATCGGCGATCTAGCGGCGATGCGGCTTTACGCGCGGGTATTCGTAATTCGCTACGTGCTGCTGGCGGTGCCATTTCTTTATCTGCTGCTGGCCGCGATCGTGTATCGACCGCGACTGGGTCGCTGGAATCTCCTGCTCCCCTTAGCGCTAATAGCACTAAACGTCTACAACGCCGAAGGACAATTGTTTCCGGATGCTGGCGGTCATGCCCGGCACTGCGCGCCCCTGGAACGCAGCCGCGAGTACCTCAAAGACCATCGCTCGCAGATCGCCGCCATGCGCGAGCTGGCCGCGCAGGACGACGCCGTGCTGATCCTGGCCGGCTACCCGTTCAGCCATTACCTGTCGTTTCCGCGGCTGGGCTACGTCGACATGCCCTTGACTGGTTACGCGACCATGCCGTTGGTGGCGCCGACGTTTCGTTCGGTATACGACCTGTTGCACGATCAGCCACAACGGCTGCGGATCATTTCGGTCGACAACCCGAGCCATCGGGTGGGCTCGGTCTACACGCCACTGCCGTCGCCGGGCGATCGGATCGTGTACGACGATCATCAGCGCTCGCCGCTGGTGATTTACGATCGCGATCTGACGGCGGTCGCCGCGCAGCCTGGCGGTCTCGAAGCGTGGTATCTAGAGCATCTTTGGGGGTGCGCGATTGACCGTTATGGGTCGAGTGTCTGGCAGGTCCGCGCCGAAGAGCTTTCGGTGGTTGGCCGGCCCGACCTGGCCACTGGACTACTCGAACGGCGCGTCGCGACTGTGCCTGACGATTTTGCCAGTCGCATTCAGCTCGCGCAATTGCACCTGGGTGCGGGGCGCGGCGCCGAAGCGGCGCAGCTCGCGCGCAATTTGCTCGATGCTGCCCAAACTCGCCCGGTCGAAGCGTCAATCGTTGGACACGCGCATCAACTGTTGGGGCTGACGCTTTTGCAGCAACGGCAGCTCGACGCTGCGCGTGCCGAATTCGAGGCGGCGCTGCGCTACGATCCGACGTTGACCGACGCTCGGGTGAACCTGGGCGTCACCGATCTCATGGCGGGTCGCCTGGCAGAGGCCGAACGACAATTCCAGACCGTATTGGCCGAGCGGCCGGATGACGCCGGGGCCAACTACCACTTGGGGCTAACCTGGTCGACTCAGGGACGCGACGCCGAGGCCGATCGTGCCTTCGAGCGCGCGGTTAAGGACAATCCCAAGCACTTCGATGCGCTGCAGCAGTTGGCCGAACGACGACGCAAATCGCGACGACCCAATGAGGCCCTCGAATACTACCGCCGCGCGATCGCCGTGCGACCCGATTGGCTGGACGGATTGAACTGGTCGGCCTGGATCATGGCGACCAGCTCCGAACCGGCACTACGCGACGGTCGCCGCGCGCTCGAATTCGCCGAACGAGTGTGCCGGGCGTCGGCCTACGGCAATGCCACGGCGCTCGACACGCTGGCGGCCGCCCATGCCGAGTGTGGCCAGTTCGAGCAGGCGGTGGAGTTCGCGCAAAAGGCGCTGGCAGTGTTGCCCCCCGATCAGCAGGCAACCTTGGGCGAGCCAATCCGCCAGCGACTGGAATTGTATCGCCGCGGCCAGCCGTACCGCGAAAGCTGAGTTCTATCGAACCAGGGGCATCGTCTGCTTCAAGAACCGCTCGAGGATCGTGATCCCGCAGTCGGTCAGGAAGCTCTCGGGGTGGAACTGCACGCCGAAGATCGGCTGCTCCCGGTGACGCACTCCCATGATCTCGCGGCCGCCGCCGGGCGCGTCGGCCCAAGCGCACACTTCGAGGCAGTCGGGCAAAGTGCCAGGGCGAATCACCAGGCTGTGATAGCGCGTGGCCTGAAAGGGATTGTCGAGTCCGGCGAACAGCCCCGTCGAATCGTGATAAATCAGATCGGTCTTGCCGTGCATCAGCCGCTCGGCCCGCACGATCTCGGCCCCGAAGGCGTAGCCGATTGCCTGATGCCCCAGGCAGACACCGAGGATCGGCACCTGGCCGGCGAAGCGCGTAATCAGGTCGCAGGAGATGCCCGCCTCGCGCGGCGTGCAAGGCCCGGGCGAGACGATCAAATGGCTCGGCTGCCGCGCGGCGATTTCGTCGAGCGTGATCTGATCGTTGCGGGCGACTTCGAGTTCGATCGACGGATCGATTTCGCCTAACCGCTGCACAAGGTTATAGGTGAACGAATCGTAGTTATCGATGAGCAGGATCATGGGGACATGGCACGCGTTGCGACTGAATTTGGCGGCTCCGGGTCCGCGATACGTGCATTCTATCGCCGGGCCCAAAGGCTGTGTATGGCCTGATTGGTCGGGCGGCTGTTCGAGCGTAATCCCGCAACCCGGCTCGATGCGAGACACAAGCCAAGCATGTCAAGGATCGTGCCGTGGCAAACTGCGGTCGTCGGCGCCGCGAGGGGCGGCAAAGAGCCAAGCTTCCGGCGAGGTGCCATTCTCGAGGGTTAGGGCCAGCCAATTTCCGTCCTGCTGAAGCACCACATCTCTGAATGGCTTCGCTGGCAGATCGAAACCCGAAAGCGGCTCGCCGTCGATCAGGCTCCAGACCGTTAACGAACCTTCGGTGCCAATGCCAATTAAAAATGGTTCTTGCCGTGCGAACGCCAAACGTGCACACTGCTGCGGCGTGTGCAGTACGAGCGGTTCCGCCTGCGGATCGCTCCAGCGCCGCACCCATACCTGCCGAACGCCGCCGCTGTAGGCGATATACTGGCCATCGGTGGAAAAGGCCGCGGCGTCCACGTCGTTGAGTTTCGACCACGGCAGCGGACGCAGCTTTCCCGTGGACCAATCCACGAGCACCATCGACGCTTCGCCGAGCGGTAGACCCTGCAACAATACGAGCAGCGTCTCCTCGTCTGGCCGGAACAGCACATCCAGAGGAAAAGTAGCAAGTGGAACATCCCTGGGCTTGGCATCGAGTCGGTCCAAATCTCGCAGTAGCAGTCCTCGCTTTGATCGAAGTCCAAACATGACCAGTCGCCGGCCGCTAGTACTAACGCTACCCACCAATTCGACGGAGGGGTCGAGCGGCTCGCAAAGCGTCCGGGTGCGATGGTTGCCGAGGTCGTACTCACGCACCACTCCGAATCGGCTCATGCTCAAAAGAGATTGGTTATCGCGCGAAAACCAGATTGAGCTGACGTCTCCGGTATCGGAGCTTTCTATTTCTCGCTGAACACCGGAGCTTAGATCAACAACGCCTAGACGCCCGTGGGGTCGCACACATGCAAACAGATCTCCGCTGGGCGAGAACGCGCAGGACCGAGCGGCCACCGATGCGGCATTGACGGCGCTTTTCGCCAACAATCAGCGTCTGTTGGCTCCGGCGTTGCTACGTGCGATCACCGAAATCTGCGGCGCCGCGCTGTCGCAATCGGTGCTCGATCAT
>Ga0163152_10004743_pt1 | contig 16540 bp, 14 predicted proteins | sample OliLakLV19MP8IB2_FD_148635 | JGI IMG/M metagenome (GOLD analysis project Ga0163152, IMG submission 148635) | Freshwater microbial mat bacterial communities from Lake Vanda, McMurdo Dry Valleys, Antarctica - Oligotrophic Lake LV.19.MP8.IB-2 | ecosystem: Environmental > Aquatic > Freshwater >... | reverse complement strand
ACCTCAACGTGACCGGCCCCGAGATGCGCCGTGTCCAGCTGCCGTCCGACAGTCCCCGGGGCGGAGTGCTCACCCACGGCAGCTCGCTAGTCGTCACCTCGAACCCGGACCGGACCTCGCCGGTGAAACGCGGCCTGTTCATCCTCGAAAATTTTCTAGGAACACCCGCGCCGCCACCACCTCCGAACATCCCGGCGCTCGAAGCGGTGGACAAGGATTTCGGAGATCACGAACCGACATTGCGCGAGGCGCTCCAGTTGCATCGCGAAAAACCTTTGTGCTCCTCCTGCCACGCGCGCATGGACCCGATCGGTCTGGCGTTCGAAAACTTCAACGCCATGAGCATGTGGCGCGACAAGGAGCGCAATCAGACCATCGACACCGCTGGCAAGCTGATCACAGGCGAAACTTTCTCCAGCGTTCGCGAGCTCAAGCGCATCCTCGCTAACGAACATCGCGTCGATTTCTACCGCTGCCTGACCGAGAAACTCCTGACCTACGCCGTCGGACGCGGCACCGAATATTATGATGTCGAGACCATCGACCAGATCGTGCAACGCCTTCAACGCGAGAACGGCCGGTTTTCGGCCCTGTTGATGGGAGTCATCGAATCTGCTCCATTCCAGAAAATGCGAAGGCAGGCGACAGATTCGGCGTCTGACGACAAAAAGCCTTCTCAAAAATCCGAGGCCACCGGAAAAGTTGCCGCGAACCAGGTAAAACCATGAATACGAACCCCATGCTAAATCGAAACCTCGCCGCCGAGCGGTGGGTCAGCCTCAACCGACGCCGGTTCCTCCGGGGACTTGGTGCCTGCATCGCGTTGCCAGCCTTCGAATCGATGCGTGCACTGGCAGTACCGGTGACCGCCGTACCGGGCCTGAACGGGGCCGTGGCGCCCGCGCGGATGGCTTTCGTTTATGTACCGAACGGGGCCATACCCGCCGCCTGGTGGCCCGAGGGCGAGGGCGGGAAAGATTTCTCGCTGTCACGCACCTTGCAGCCGCTCGAAAAAGTCCGGCACGAGGTGCAGGTCATCTCAGGACTGGAGGATATCAGCGCCAATGAAGGTTCCGACGGCGGCGGCGATCATGCCCGTGCGGGCGGCACCTTCCTCACCGGCGTGCGGATCAAGAAAACCGCCGGGTCAGATATTTATGCGGGCACATCCATCGATCAGATCGTCGCCGGCCAGATTGGGCATCTCACGCGATTCTCCTCCCTTGAGCTGACCTGCGACGCGGTCCGGAAGGCCGGCAATTGCGACTCCGGATATTCCTGCGCCTATGAATACAATCTGGCTTGGCGTTCACCGACGCAGCCGATGTCGCCCGAACCGAATCCACGCTTGGTTTTCGAGCGGCTTTTCGGCGTTGGTTCACCCAACGAACGGGTGGCAAATCTCAAGCGCCGTCAGAAAGAGGAACAGTCGATCCTTGATTTTGTTTTGGAAGACGCCGGTGTGATTGAACGCAAACTGAACGGTCGCGACCGTCAGAAACTGGATCAATACCTGACGGGCGTGCGTGAGATCGAGCAGCGCATCGAAAAGGCCGAGCGTCTGCCGGTGATCAACCCCGCCGCGGACGCGCCCGCCGGAATTCCGGCAAATTACGAGGAACACATCGCGCTCATGTTCGACATGCTGATCCTGGCCTTTCAGACTGATTCCACCCGTGTCGCCACCATGCTCCTGGCCGGTGAAGGCAGCAACCGGACCTTCACCGAGATCGGACTCTCCGAGGGTCATCACAATCTCACCCACCACCGCAATCAGCAGGAGATGATCGACAAGGTCAAGGAAATCGACCTCTGGTATATGAAGCGGTTCGGAAATTTTCTGGAAAAGATGGAGCAGACGAAGGATGTGGACGGCCAGTCCTTGCTCCACAACTCGATGATTGTTTACGGTTCTGGAAACGCGGACGGCAACCGCCACTCACACACCAACCTCCCGATCGTGCTCGCCGGCGCGGGCGGCGGTGCCTTCAAGACGGGCCGTTACATCAAAGCGAACCCAACCCCCCTCACCAATCTTTTCCTCAGCATGGCTGATCAGATGGGCGCAAAAGGGATCGAGAACCACGGCGATTCGACCGGACGTTTCGACTCCATAGCCTGACGTTTTGGACTGCGGCGGCAAAGTGGCAAAGTTCAGCGCTGACACGCTTTGCTGCGGACCCGCTGCTAGGCCGGGTTGTTTCGAAATTAAACCATGCCATTCCAAAGCGGCGTGGCGTGCGATTCAAATAACCGCAAGAATCCCAACGGGATTCAATCATTAAGACCAGGGTTGGCCCGCAGCGCGGGGCTACCCTGGGTCATCCGCCAAGAATTTCCCCCAACCCCAACGTGGGTTGCGTCACAATGCCACAAATTCGAGATTCGTGAGGATGCCCCCGATGAACTTCAAAGATCGAAGAATCTGGAAACCAAGCTTTGCATCAACCTGATGAAAGCGAGGAAACCCACCACCACCAAGGGATGCCACCATGTCAGGCTCGGATAATTTGCCATGAGCAAAAACGTCACGGAAATCAAAACGCCGATGGCAACAAGTTCCAGCAAAACCACCCAAACTGGGTGAATGATGATTCCGAAAATTTCCGAAACCTTTTCCATCGCCACATCCGGATAAACAATCAAGAAGGACAACAGTAAAAAAATGAGATCATACCACTTTACAAATCCGCGATTAAAAAATGTGACAGCGATCATGACTTCAATCTTGAAGGAATTGGCACCAGATCAAATTACAAGAAATCGAGAAGGTTACAGCCCGTGAAATCAAAAATCAGGCTTCTCCGCCCGGTGGGTGTGATTAAACCCGGGTGAGGCCTCCCCGGACTGCGGGTCTGTGACCCCCAGCACTCTGCCATGAAGAATGCTTTGAAACAAACGGCACCGAAAGGACTGACTTGTGCTGCGGGTCACAGAGCTCACAGAGCCACGATCCGGGGAGTTCTCTTTACATCTCACCCACTTTTAATCACGCCCCCGCCCGGTTGATGCTACAATTCAGGTGTCGCTTTCGCTTCTATGTAATAGTTCGAATGGATCTGCGTTAGCAAGGTTGAGAGGCGAGCCGCCTCGACAGCCAAATAATTATGAAGACCGACCCAATTTGCGGAATGTCAGTGGACGAAACCAGAGCTCTGCACCTCGAACGCGAGGGCGAGACCTTCTACTTTTGCAGCGAACATTGCAAAAAGAAGTTCTCATCCCAACCAGTCATGGCGAAGGCCGGCATTAATTCCGGTGATTGCTGCGGCTCCGGAGATAAGCAAGAAACTCCTGAACACTCCTCCGATCACGGGACGGAGCACGCCGATGCCGCGCCACAACATTCCTGCTGCGCGGGGAAAGCCAGCAAAGCCGCCCATGGTCATGCCCACCACGACCACGGAGGTTCACCGGTCACGGCTTCCGCCGGAGCTAAATATTTTTGTCCGATGTGTTCAGGTGTGGAAAGTGAAAAACCCGGCGCGTGTCCGAAATGCGGCATGGCTTTGGAATTGAACCCAACCTGGAAGGCACCGGCAAAAACCATTTATACCTGTCCCATGCATCCGGAAGTGGAACAGGACCACCCCGGAACCTGCCCGAAATGCGGCATGGCCCTTGAACCCAAAACCGTCACAGCCGATGCCGACGAAGACGATTCCGAACTGCGCGATATGACGCGACGACTCTGGATCGGCGCGGCGCTGACGTTGCCTGTTTTCATCGTGGCGATGGCTCACCTGGTCCCCGCATGGAGTCATGCCGGCTGGGTGAACGGAGAAACTTCTCGCTGGGGGCAGTTCATCCTGAGCACACCAGTCGTGCTCTGGGCGGGGTGGCCGTTTTTTGCCCGCGGCTGGCTCTCGCTCCTGAATCGTCACCTCAACATGTTCACGCTCATCGCGCTGGGTGTCGGCGCGGCCTACGTTTTCAGCGTCGTGGCTATACTGTTCCCGCAGGCGTTTCCCCAGGGCGCGGGCCACAACGGTCGTCCCGCCCTCTACTTCGAAGCCGCCGCTGTCATCACGGTTCTCGTGCTTCTCGGCCAGGTGCTCGAACTTCGCGCCCGCCAGCGCACGAGTGGCGCCATCAAAGCACTGCTGGGACTGGCACCAAAAACAGCCCGCCGTGTCATGGCATCGGGCGACGAAGATGTGCCGCTCGATGTTCTCCAACCCGGCGACCTTTTGCGCGTGCGCCCCGGCGAAAAAATCCCCGTGGACGGAGAAGTGGTGGAAGGCCGCAGCGCCGTGGATGAATCGATGCTCACGGGCGAACCGCTGCCGGTCGAAAAATCCGCCGGATCAAAAATCTCCGGCGGAACGGTGAACACCACGGGCGGCATGGTGATGAAAGCCGAACGTGTCGGCGGCGAAACCATGCTGGCCCAAATCGTAAATCTCGTGGCGCAGGCCCAGCGCAGCCGCGCACCGATTCAAGCCCTGGCGGACAAGGTCGCCGCCTGGTTCGTCCCGTCGGTTCTGGGGGTTGCGATCCTCACATTTTCCGCCTGGATGATCTGGGGGCCGGACCCGCGGCTCTCTTACGCCATCACCAACGCAGTAGCGGTTCTGATCATCGCATGCCCTTGCGCTCTCGGACTCGCCACACCGATGAGCGTGATGGTCGGAGTCGGTCGCGGCGCGCAAATGGGCGTCCTCATCCGCAATGCCGGAGCCATCGAAAATCTCTCCAAACTCGACACCCTTGCCGTGGACAAGACCGGCACCCTCACGGAAGGAAAACCCAAACTCGCCCTGACGTTGCCGGTGGATGGATTTTCAGAGTCGGATCTGCTGGGGCTCGCGGGGTCGCTTGAGCAGGGCAGTGAACATCCGCTGGCGCACGCAGTTGTTTCAGGTGCCCGTGAACGGCGTCTCCCGCTCGAAGCGGCCAAGGATTTTCAATCCACCACCGCAGGCGGCGTCACCGGTACCGTGGCCGGGCGGCGTGTATGGATTGGGAAACCAGATTTTCTGCGCGAAAACGGGGTGTCCGGAATTGAGTCGCTCGAATCTCTCGCGGCCCCCCATCAGGCCGAGGGTGCGACCGCCGTATTCGTTGCTGTGGATGGCCGGGCCGCGGGTGTTCTCACCGTTGCGGACCCTGTCAAGGCCACCACCCCGCAGGCGCTCGCCGAACTGCGTGAACTCGGAGTGCATGTCATCATGCTCACAGGCGACAACGCACGCACAGCCGAAGCGGTCGCCGGCAAGCTGGGCATAACGGACTTCAAGGCCGGAGTCACCCCGCAGGACAAACATCAGAAGGTGGCTGAGCTCAAAGCGGCGGGCCGCGTGGTCGGCATGGCGGGGGACGGCATCAATGACGCACCGGCGCTCGCTGCGGCCGATGTTGGCATCGCGATGGGCACGGGCACAGACATCGCAATGGAAAGCGCCGGGGTGACCTTGGTGAAAGGGGATCTTCGAGGAATCGTCCGGGCGATACGCCTCGGGCGGGCCATGATGCGGAACATCCGGCAGAACCTATTCTTCGCCTTTGTTTACAACGCGCTCGGCATCCCGGTTGCAGCTGGTCTACTGTATCCCTTCTTCGGAGCGCTACTGAGTCCGATCATCGCGGGAGTCGCCATGAGTTTCAGTTCGGTTTCCGTCATCGCTAATGCGCTCCGGCTGCGCACTACAAAAATCTGATGAGACAACTAAGGCTCAGGGCGATGCGCGGTTAAATTTCAGAAAATCGCTCCGCGATTGCATTATCCAGTTCCGCAGCTAAATGCAGCTCAAGATCCGCAACCACGACTGCGGAGACAACTGGCATCCCTTTCACGTCGATGAATTTCTTGTAGAACGCACCTGCTGCATCGCGATCTCCGTCACGCACCATTTCGAAGAACGAATCAGGCATCGTCGTCACCGGCGGGGCCGTTTGAGCCGGGACGGCGGGAATGGAGAACAACAAAGCAAAGGCGATGATGACGACGATTCGTTCGATCGGTTTCATTTTGAAGTCATGACGCTGGCATTTCTATCCGGCGGTTCCACACCCAGCAGATGGCGCACAAAAAAATCCTGCATCCTCCTCTGGCCATAACTTCCACCGGACCCGTGGCCGCCGCCGGGCACGACAAGAAGATCAAAATCTTTGTCCGCCTTGATCAGCGCATCAGCGAAACGCAACGTCGATTCCGGCGGCACATTGCTGTCAAGCTCGCCAACCACGAGGAGAAGCCTGCCCTGAAGGTTTGCTGCGTGTTCAATGTTTGAGGACGCGGCGTATTGCGCCCCGACCGGATAGCCCATCCATTGTTCGTTCCACGACGCCTTGTCCATGCGGTTGTCATGACAGCCGCAGCTTGCCACGGCAACTTTGTAAAACTCCGGATGAAACAGCACGGCACCGGCGGCGTTCTGGCCTCCTGCCGAAGTGCCGTAAACGCCAACCCGCGTCAAATCCATGGACGGATATTTCCTCGCAGCGGCCTTTATCCACAGTATGCGGTCCGGGAAACCGGCGTCCTTCAAATTGTGCCAGCAGACATCGTGAAACGACTTGGAACGATTTGCCGTCCCCATGCCGTCCATCTTCACGACGATGAATCCGAGTTTGGTCAGCGATTCGTAGCGCGCGCCGGAGCTGAAAGTTTTCGGAACAAATGAACTTTGCGGACCGGCGTAAACGTCCTCGATGATCGGATACGTTTTGCCGGGATCGAAATCACGTGGCCGTGCGATGATGCCCCAGATGTCGGTTTTGCCGTCTCGGCCTTTGGCGACAAAAACCTCGGGCGCCGACCATCCGTTAGACCTCAGATCCGATATGTCAGCCGACTCGATCTGGCAGACGAAGCTCCCGTCGGAGACACGGCGGAGTTCGTTCACAGGCGGCAGATCGGCACGCGAGTAAGTGTCGATGATAAACCTGAGGTCCGGCGAAAACTGAATGGTGTGATTGCCGTCGCCTGCCGTGAGCCACACTAGACCGGTGCCGTCCAAATTCACCCGCCCGTGATGAATCAGATAGGGATCCTGAGACGCAAAAACACCGCTCGCGATGAACCAGACCTGACGGTTCAACTCGTCGATCCGTTCGAGCCCGCGCACAACCCAGCTGCCGGTCGTGATCGGGTTTTTCAGCCGGCCCTCCACGGCGTCCACCAAGTAAAGGTGCCTCCAGCCGTTGCTTTCGGAGGCGTAAACGATTTCCACGCTGTTCGTCAGCCAGTTGACCGCTTTCAGGTTCAGATTCTCTGTGTGCGCCGTCCAGATGAAGGTCTCGGTCTTTTCGTCGATCAGGTTTCGAACCGCGCCGTTTTGAGCCTCGATTTCTATGACACGGAAACGTTGATGCCCGCGGTCAGCCTGCTCATACGCAAAACGACTTCCGTCGGGCCTCCACCGCAGCCGCGGTCTCAACCATTCGTGTTCAAAACGATCAACTTCCGGCTTCGCCTGTTTGCGTCTGTCCACGTCGAATACGTTCGCTTCGTATTTGGCGAACTTGTCACCGGGCAGAGGATACGGGCGCGTCTTGAACTTGGCGCGCCCGCCATCCTTGGGCGACGATTCCACCAGATAAACCTCCTTGCGCTCGCCCGGCTCAATACGAAACGACACAAGAGTCGCGGAATCGGGCGACCATGAAAATCCTCCATAAGCCAGACCCTCCTTCCCGTCCTGACTGAGCTCGATTTCCTTCGCCTCATCGTCACGAGGTCGGATGAAGAGATTGTGCTCCTTGATGAACGCGGTCCATTTACCGTCGGGTGAACGGTCGGTTGGTCGGTCGCGGTCAGCGTCGCCCTCATCTGCGGATGCCGACTGTCTGCCACGACGTCCGGGCGGCTGCGCGGGCTCGTTGGTGCTTTTTTCTCCGCCGGTGTTCTCCGTCCTGGCACAATCGTAGGAGATCAGATGACACTTCCAGGTCATCCCGTCCGCCTTGAACCGAATCGCTTTCCCGCCCTCCAAGAATTCAATGTGATCGAAAGGCAGTCTATCGGCCTCATATTTTGTGCCGGACGCCTTCGACAACGCCGCAGCCAGTTTCGCGTGGTCGAACGCCGGCTCGCGAACTCCGCGCTCCGCATCCACCAGGACAAATTCCCTGGCCCCTTCTCGGAGCGTGTTGCAATACCAGAAGTCCGTGCCGTTTGTGAACCAGTGCGGTGCAACAGTCTCCTTGAACAGACGTTTCACACCTTGTTCGCCAGACGTGGATCGTTGCGGCGACTCCTGGGGTGAGCCGGGTGGAAAAGAATCCTCACCAGCTCCGGCAAAGCCCGCTCCTGCCAGTGAACCGAGCAGGATGATCAGGACTGTAAACTTGATCCGGCCTCTGTTGAGTTCAATTTTCATGGGTTTTCATGGGTTTTCATGGGTTTCTCCGTCATTCAAACGGATGTCCGCTGATTCTGGCATTGTGCCGGGAAATGTCTTGGACAGGAATGACAGCCCGCCCGTGAAATTGAGGATACCTGCGGTTGACACATCATTTAAAGGGCAGAGGTGTAAAGCCCGCGCGGATGATTGGACGGGGATGTGCGGGCCGTGGCGGGTGAAGTCATGATGTTGCTCAGAGCCTGTCTTAAACCCTTAAGGTTTCCGTTCATTACACGTCAAACCGGGCCGCCCCCGGCGCGGATGCCCCAGCAAAGAGGATCGTGAGGGTTCAACAACAGCGTGGACTCGGCGTTCACGAAAGCAGCGCCGGTTATGGTAGGAATGATATTCTTGCCGGAACGCCGGTAACTACCGGTGAATCTGCTGCCGATGATGCTGCTTTGCACCCACGGCTGGCCTTCAGCCAGTTTGTTGTCCGCAGCGAGGCAGGCCAGTTTCGCGCTGGTGCCGGTCCCGCAGGGAGAACGGTCATAAGCCTTTCCCGGACACAACACGAAGTTGACGCTGTCCGCATCCGGGTTCCCCGGGTCGGCGAACAATTCGACGTGATCCACCTCGGGGAAACCTTGCGCATTGACCGCCTGCCGGACGCGCCACGCGTAGTCCGTCAGCTGATCCAGCACGTCCAGGCTCAGCTTCAATCCATGATGTTCGACCAGAAAAAACCAGTTACCGCCCCACGCGACATCCCCTGTCACCAAACCGATGCCGGGAACATTCACGCTTACTCCTTTCGCCCGGCGATAACTCGGCACATTCATCACCGACACGCCGCCGTCAGGATGAAGTGTTGCCGTCACCACACCCACGGTGGTTTCAATGCGATGTTCGCCGGTCTTGATCCGACCCAGATGCGCCAGGGTGACTATCAAACCAATCGTTCCGTGCCCGCACATGCCGAGGTAGCCGACGTTGTTGAAAAAGATCACGCCGGTGACACAGGTCTTGTCGGCGGGCTCAACCAGCATCGCGCCCACGAGCACATCCGAACCACGGGGTTCGTTGACCACGGCGGAACGAAAAGCGTCGTGCCGCGTGCGGAACGAATCCAGTTTTTCGATGATCGTCAATCCTTGCAGCTCCGGACCTCCAGCCACGACGATGCGTGTCGGCTCCCCGCCCGTGTGGGAGTCAACAACCTGCACACGCTGGCAAGCGGACGCGCCGCCGCCTTCGATCCCGGAACTCTTCACTTGGGAGAGATTCATGCGGTCTGGCGTTTGGGAGTTTTTGGACGCCGGTCAATGCCGTCGTGGATGATCTTGAGAATGTGCTTGCGTTCCTGGCCGGTGAGCGGGAGGCGCGGGGCGCGCACCCATTCCTGGCCGAGACCGGTTTCCTGCACCGCCAGCTTGATGTATTGAACGAACTTTGTGTTCACATCGAGGTGCAGCAACGGCGTGAACCATCGGTAAATCTCGCGGGCCTTGTCCCATTCACCACGCCGAGTGAGCTCCCAGAAATATTGGTTCTCCGCCGGGAACGCGATGCCGGTGCCGGCCACCCAGCCGTCAATGCCGAGGATGCTGGCTTCGAGCGCGAGATCGTCCACACCGGTGAAAATCGCATAACGGTCACCGACAACATTGTGCAAATCCGTGATGCGGCGAACGTCTCCGGAACTTTCTTTAAGCGCGACAAATTTTGATTCGCCCGCAAGTTCGGCAAACATCGCGGGGGTGACGTCGTTGGCGTAGCTGAGGGGGTTGTTGTAGATCATGATCGGCAGGCCGCTCCCCTTCGCCACCGTCCGGAAATAATTTAGGGTCTCGCGCGGGTCGCCTTTATAGAGCATCGCGGGCATGAGCATGATGCCGTCTGCGCCGAGTTTCTCGATGTCCCGGGTGTAACGGATCGCCTCGTCGGTGCTGGTTTCGGCCACGCCGCTGAGGACTGGCACCCGGCCTTTCACTACCTTGACCATCACCTCCATCAGGAGGCGTTTCTCTTCGGCCCGCAACGGCTGGTTTTCGCCGAGCGAACCGAGAAAGATGATGCCGGACACGCCGGATTTGATCAGCGCTTCGACATGCGACGCCGTAACTTCCAAATCGAGGGATTGATCCCGTTTAAGTTGGGTGGTGATTGCAGGGAAAACACCCTGCCAGTATGGTTTGCTCATCGGTAATTTCAGTGTTAATGGTCTGCTGCTTCGAAGGGAACTTCCCCATCAATTGTTTGCCGCGCACTTCTGGACAAAAAAACTCTTTTTCAACAGGCCGACAATAGATTCATTTTGGTTGAATCTGCAACGCTCCAGGATTTTCGGAATCGGATTTGGCTGGCGCTGTTTTTTTCACGATGCTTCTGATCATGCACCCACGGCATCTCTCAACAGGCCGCAAAAATTTTGGCCGTCGCGCAAATTTTATCGTAGTCTCGCCGGCCCGGCTTGGCGCAAAATTACGGCTGCACTGTGAAATCTGACATACTGGCAAAAACAGGTTTGGCCACAGGTTTGATCTCCAATCCGACCGCCCTGCTGGCGATGGTCGAGGAGCTCTTCGATCATGTTCCCGAGACCGTATTTTTGAACAAAGATCAACGCGGACTTTATCTGGCGGTCAACCAGACGCTGGTGGAACGGTGCGGGCTGCGGGAAAAACACGAACTCATCGGACGACGACATGTTCGCGCGGTGTTTCCGAAGGAACTGGCGGAACGTTACGCCGGTCGGGCAATCCCTCAGCCCCCTCAGCCACCGCACGCAAGCGTTCGAGAATATAATTGAAGCGCCGCGATTTGATTCGCGAAGGAATGCCAGTCTCACCCCATGTCAAAATGAGAATTGCTGGGAGTCCGCCGCTTGCTATTGCGGTGATGCTTGGTCATTGTTTTTCCCGTGGTTTCCTTATCTGACCTGAGACACCTGCACCAGATTCTGAACCGGCTCCGGCGGGCGCTCGCGAGTCCGCCTGCGGGGATTGCAGATCTTTCGGAACGTTTTTTGTTTTTAGAGAAAGAGGTGATCATTCCGGCGAAAGCGCTGGTGCTGGGTTTGTTGGCCTATTATCTCTTTTTTTCCCAATGGGCGTCGCAGGCCTCGGGTTCCCGCGATGTGGTAGTGGAGAATGTCCAGGGGTTCTTCCCGTTTTACGTGGGGATGAATGTGCTTCAAGCCCTGCTGATGTATCTGGGTCAAAAACGACTTTCCATCTCTTTCATGTTTTGGATGGTCTTCACCGTAAATTTGGTGGACGGATTTTTCTTCAGCAGCCTGGCCGTGGCCACCAGCGGTTTTGACGGTGTGATTTTCTGGATATTTCCGATCCTTATCGTGCGCAACGCGCTGACGATCAACCTGGGAACTTCGCAGATCGCCCTGAACGTGATGGTGACGGTTTTTTACCTGGCCGCAGGCTTGGTTGATTTGAGCATCCGGACGGAGGAAGCCAAACACCTGAGCTATTTTTATGATCGCCTTCCAAAAGCGCAGAACAAGGTGAGCCGGGCCAAGAGGGAGAATCTGCCCAGCAAATCGATGGATGTTCATCTGATCAAGCGGTTGCTGGACGAGGATCAGGAGGGTGAGGCACAGGAGGAAACAGGTGAGGGACTTCTGCTTCGTCTGACGGTCCTCTGGTTGATGACCGGGTGGTGTTATGGATTGCAGTTGCTGGTGTTGAAACAGCGCCAGACCGATGCGGAGGTTCAGGAATACGGAATTCGGCAGGAACAGTTGCAAACTGCCGGGCGGCTTGCGGCCGAGATTGCGCATAAGTTGAAAAACCCGCTGGGAATAATCAACAATGCGGCATTTTCGCTCCAGCGCGGTTTGCAGGAACAAAAGCCCTCGATGCTGGAACAGATTGGCATCATCCGGGAAGAGGTTGAGCGGGCGGATCGTATATTGACCGAATTGATGGGATATGCGCAGCTCGCCGAAGGCAAGGTTGAGAGGGTGGATGTGGCAGAGGTGCTGGATCAGGCGGTCTGTCAGGTTTTTCCGCCGGGGGCCAATTATTCCACCGAGATTGTCTGCAACTACAACAAACCGGTGCCGACGCTTTTGATGCAACGCGCGCATCTCCTCGAAGTTTTTATGAACTTGCTGCAAAATGCCCGGGAGGCGATGAACGGAGAGGGGAAGATAGAAATTTCGGCCACCGCAGGGCCCGATTATTATGTAAATGTGGAAATTCGAGATAACGGGCCGGGGATTTCGGAGGAAAAACTGGAAAAGGTTTTTGAACCCTATTTCACCACCAAGGAGAAAGGGACCGGCCTGGGACTGGCCATTGTGAAACACAACACCGAGCTCTACGGTGGCGCCGTCACCATTGAATCAGGACTTGGAAAGGGAACTTGTTTCCAATTAAGGTTGCCGGCCAAACCTATGTTGCGCCTTAGAAAATGAGTTCTGCACTGCCACCAGTTTTAATCGTGGATGACGAGAAAAACATGCGTCTGTCACTGAAAGCAGTGCTGACGGATGAGAATTATCCCGTGCGCATGGTGGATTCGGCCGAGGAAGCACTGGCTTTGTTGCTGCGCGACGAGGTTTTTATGGTGATCACTGATGCCCGACTTGGAGGCATGAGTGGTTATGATCTGCTGCCCGAGTTGAAGAAACGATATCCTGAACTTCCGGTATTGATGATCACCGCCTACGCGACACCTAAACTCGCGGTTGAAGCGATCAAGGCCGGGGCGATTGATTACCTCGCCAAACCATTCGCACCTGAGGAGCTTCTGCATGCGGTCGCCCGGTGTGCCGAGCGATATCGGTTGATCCGTGAAAACGCTACGCTCCGGGCCAGAGCTACGGAGCCATACCGGCTTGAACAAATTGTTGGAGATTCCACCCAGATCCGGGAGTTGCGTCGGCTGATCCAGACTGTCGCCCCCACCCATGCCACGGTCCTGATCCTGGGAGAGAGCGGAACGGGAAAGGAATTGATCGCCGGGTCGCTTCACAGCCTGAGCCATCGTTCGAAGGAAAATTATGTCCGGATCAATTGCGCCGCCATTCCGGAGGCATTGCTTGAAAGTGAGCTTTTCGGGCATGAAAAAGGAGCGTTCACCGGGGCTTTGAAACAAAAAAACGGTCGCGTGGAAGAAGCGGACGGAGGGACCATTTTTCTCGATGAGATTGGCGACATGAGCCGGCCATTGCAGGCCAAGTTGCTGAGATTCCTGGAAGATGGCAGTTTTACCCGTGTGGGCGGCAACGAGGAGCTCAGGGTGAATGTCCGGCTTATCGCAGCCACCAACCGGGATATCATTGAAGCGATACGTCAGAATCAGTTTCGTGAAGATCTGTTTCACCGCTTGAATGTGGTCCAGTTCCGGCCCTCCCCTCTCAGGGAGCGGGGTGGTGATATTATTTTGTTAGCCGAAACTTTTTTGAAGATTTACAACGGAGTTATGAAGAAGCACATCAGAGGCCTCAGCTTGCCGGCCAGGCAAAAATTGCTGGGCCATCACTGGCCGGGCAATGTCAGGGAGCTGCGGAACATTCTGGAAAGGGCGGTGATCCTGGAATTGTCCGAAGAAATCCAGGCGGGCAGCATTCCCGATTTTCACCTGGAAACTCGCCTCAAAAAAAATGATGAACCGGTTCTGTTTTCCGGGCACGGCTCGCTCGATGATTTGATGGCCGGTTACGAACGGCAGGTGATCCAATCCGCCCTTGAGGGAAACCGGTTCAACCTTTCAAAAACCGCCGAGCAGCTCAAACTCAGCCGTCACGCCCTTCGTTACCGCATGCAACGCCTGAATCTTCATGGCGAAAATGAAGCCGAGGATGAAGCCGACAACAACCCAGGCAGGGAGGGGAGCCATGGGCGCTAATTTTCTCCTGGCGGATACAAGTGAAGCCATTGATGCATTGGCTTCAAAAAAGAGCACATCCTTCTCCAGTCCTTACCTGGGGGATGTCGGACTGGTGCTCGGGGGGATCTTCATCCTGACCGTCCTGCTTTTTATCTGGGCCAGCTACATTCGTAATCCGAAGGAAAAGAAACCCAGATCGTCATCAGGGGAGCTGGGGAAGAAAGTCGAAACCAGGTTCGGAGGCGACGGGAAGAAAAAAATTAAGGTGCGCCGACGGCGGCGCACGCACCGTCCACGAAATCCCACACTCGCCGAAACAGGTGGGTTACCCCCGCCAAAGCCAGAAAATGAAAGCCCAGGTTCCAAGTTGAATGGAGAGCAAAGCCATAACAAAGAAGAGCGCCTCTAACCTAGCTCTGGCCTTCATTCTCCTGCCGCAGGAACGCAGGGACGCCATGAGCGTCCTCTACGCTTTTTGCCGCGCGGTGGACGACATTGCGGATGAGGAAACAGTCCCGTTGTCCGACCGGCGTGCCGAGCTGGAGAAATGGGGTGTGGAGATCAATCTCATATTCCAGGGATCAAACCCGTCGATCCCTCTTCTACAGGAATTTCAGCCGGTGATCAAAAAATATGGACTCTCCCAAGTCCATATCCTTGATCTGCTCAGAGGAGTGATGATGGATCTGGAACAGAATCGTTATCCCAACATGGAGGAGCTTGAAGTTTATTGCCACCGGGTGGCTTCCGTCGTCGGCCTGCTCAGCATAGAAATTTTCGGATATTCCAACCCTGCATGTCAAAAATATGCCGTCGAGCTCGGGAAGGCGCTTCAACTGACCAATATTTTGCGGGACGTCCGCAACGATGCGGAGCGGGGGCGTATTTATCTTCCTCTGGATTTGTTGAATGAATTTAAGGTCCGTGAGGAGGAAATCCTCAAGTTTCAATATTCTGACCGGTTTTTCCACCTGGCCTCTCACGTGGCGGAACGCGCACGCAGATTCTATTCGGAAGCCCATGCCACACTGCCCGCAGCGGACCGCCGGTCCATGATCGCCGCCGAGCTGATGGGCTCGGTCTATTGGAGACTGCTCAACAAGCTGGAAAAACAACGATTCGATGTTTTTGGACCCAAACCGGCTAGGCTGAACAAGGCTCACAAAATTTTTCTCATACTCCGCACTTGGTATCGATTGAGTTCCGGCGTGGCTCAGCCGAATTATGGAACCGTCTAGCCAGCTTCGCCGCCTGGTGGTCAATGCGGATGATTTTGGAGCCTCTGCCGAAATCAATGAGGCCGTGATCCATGCTCATGAGGATGGGATACTCACCAGCGCCAGCTTGATGGTGAACGAACCTTCCTGCGCCGCCGCAGTCAGACTGGCAAGGAAACATCCCGGGCTCGGTGTGGGACTTCACCTCAGCCTCGTCTGCGGAAAAAGCTCTCAAGAAGGCGCAGTGGTTCGCGGCTTCACCAGAACTGGAGGGAGGTTCGGGGACAATGCGCTGACTGCGGGCTGTCGATTCTTTTTTGACCGTTCGTTGCGTCCTCACATCGAGCGCGAGCTCCGGAATCAATTTGAAAGGTTCGCCGCCACCGGTCTGAAGCTGGATCATGTGAACGGACACCTCAACATCCACCTCCATCCCACGGTGTTGAGAATTGTTCTCTCGCTCGCTCGCGAGCACCATGTCAGGACCATGCGTCTGACCTTCGATCCTTTTTTGATCAACTGGAGGATTGCGCGCGGACGCCACGGCTACCGGCTGAGCCACGCATTGATCTATGAGTGGCTCTCCCGGCGGGCGCGTCCTTTGTTGCGCCGGGCGGATATCCGACATACGGACCGCGTTTTTGGACTGCTTGAAAACGCCCGGATTTCCGAGCCGTTCATTCTCAACCTGCTGGATCATCTCCCTCCCGGTGACTCGGAGCTGTATTGTCATCCGTCCACCACCGAATTTCGCCACGAATATGATGCCTTGATTTCAGCCCGTGTTAGGGAAAAAATGATCGGGGAAAAAATCACCCTGCTTCGCTACCAGGATTTATAGATGTTGAAGTTGATCGTAATCTTAGTTTTTGGCCTGATTTGCGAGGCCGTTGGTGTCATCTGTCTCAGTCACGGTCTCAAGCAGGTCGGCGGCCTGGAGTCCGTTTCTTTCCACACAGTAGTGACGCTGGTAAAAAAAGCGGTCACCAACCCGCCGCTGATGCTGGGAGTCTTTTTCGAAACGGTTTTTTTCGGCACGCTCATTTATTTGATGTCGAAGGGGGACGTCAGTTTTGTCTGGCCGCTGACCTCGCTTGGATTTGTTCTCACCACCCTGGCGGCGCGGTTTGTCCTTCATGAACATGTCTCGCCACTGAGATGGACCGGTGTGGTGTTGAG